>Ga0307986_10000640_pt1 | contig 25714 bp, 24 predicted proteins | sample EllFjometageno82_FD_203170 | JGI IMG/M metagenome (GOLD analysis project Ga0307986, IMG submission 203170) | Marine microbial communities from Ellis Fjord, Antarctic Ocean - #82 | ecosystem: Environmental > Aquatic > Marine > Unclassified | place: Southern Ocean | collected 2014-10-09 | reverse complement strand
CTTGTAGCAAGAAACTGCCCAAGTTTAATGAATGTGGTACCCATGCCCTGAAGAGCCACACAAAGCTTTTCTCCAGGACTTCTTTGATGGTCTAAAGTTTTTGCATCAGAGCCGACTGATAAAATGTTAAAAAATAAAATTATTGGAAATGGTAAAGAATGTATTTGGTTTATTGTATCTACAGCTCCAGATGTAGACAAGTTTCTAGCTATTTTGAATAATTGAAAAATTCTCTTAAACATTTAAACTTTCCACCCAGAATGTATAGCTGATATCCCGATAGAAAGATTTCTATACTCTACATTAGAAAATCCGTTGTCTATCATTAAATCCACAAGCTCATCTTGGGTATAAAATTCATTAATGCTTTTAATTAGATAATCGTATGGCTGTGATGAACCCACGATATATTTTCCAACAAACGGTATAGCTTTTGAGTATTGTTGATATAATAAATTAACTATTTCATTGTTTATTTTTGAAAATTCAAGACACATAAAACGTCCACCTGGTTTTAAAACTCTAAAAGCTTCTTTCAAAGTTAAGTTTATATTTGAAACATTTCTTATACCGTAACTTATAGTATAAAAATCAAATTTATCATTTTGAAAAGGCAATTTTTCAGCAGAAGCTTTGCGCCACTTAATGTTAGACAAATGTTTTAAATTAGTTTTACCTATTTGAAACATTTCGTTATTTGGTTCAACACAAAAGATTTGATTTAAATGATTAGTTTTTTTTGAAAAAAGTTTGGCGATATCCCCTGTCCCTGAAGCTACATCAATTAAGCTAGTATTTTGTTGAGGATTCATCCAATTTAAAAACTTGTTTTTCCAAATACGGTGAATACCCATAGACATTATGTCATTCATTAAGTCATATTTTTTATAAACTTTTGAGAAAACAGAATTGACTAAAACTGTTTTATCTTGAATAGTAGTTTTCATAATTAAATTATATGCCAGAATTACCTGAAGTTGAAGTTGTTAAAAGGTCTCTAGAGAATTTGATCTGCAATTTATCTATTAAAAGTATAGAAATTAAAGAATCAAATTTAAGATATAAAGTAATTAGAAGAGAAATAAATCAGTTAATTGGACTAAAAATTACAAGTATAAAAAGAAGGGCTAAATATTTATTATTTTTTTTAACTCAAGATATCGTAATGATCACTCATCTTGGAATGACTGGAAAATTTTTCGTAGTAAATAAAAATAAAATAAAAAAAAAAACTAGCTTTTATTATGATCTTAAAGAAGAAAAAGATAATAAACATGATCATATAATATTTATTTTTAAAAATGGATCAAAATTAATTTATAATGATGTAAGAAAATTTGGATTTATTAAATTTGATAAAATTAATCAATATAAAAAAAACTCTCATTTACAATTTTTAGGACCAGAGCCCCAAGAAAATACATACAATTTCAAATATTTTAAAAACAACATAAAAGGAAAAAATAGAATTGTAAAAGATTTATTAATGGATCAAAAGTTTGTATCAGGACTAGGAAATATTTATGTTAATGAAATACTTTATTACAGCAACGTGAAGCCTACTAGAAAAGCAATCAAACTTAAAGAAATTGAGATTAAAAAAATATTAACCAATACAAAAAAAGTATTGAAAAAAGCTATTATTTTAGGAGGTTCATCAATAAAGAATTTTTCAAGCACTAGTGGAAAAGCTGGTTCTTTTCAGCAACATTTTTGTGTTTATGGAAAAAAAGGAAGCAAATGTTCTAACTCTGATTGTAAAGGAGTAATTAAAAAAATTGTAATATCAAATCGTGCCAGTTTCTTTTGTCCGTTGTGTCAAAAATAATAAAGTTGACCATGATAATGTCGCCATATATACAATAAAAAAATATGCCAAATACAAAATCAGCAATTAGAAGAGTAAGAAGAGTAAAAAAGCAGACCCAAACAAATAGAATAAGAAAAAGCAAATATAAGAATGCTATAAAAAAAATGGATTTATTGATTAAGTCAGAAAATAAGACAGAATCGAAGAAATATTTCTCAAAATTTCAATCAATTCTAATGCAGGTTGCTAAGTTGGGAGCAGTGAGTAAAAAAACTGCAGCTAGAAAAATTTCAAGAGTATCTAAAAAAATTTAATTAGATTTTGACAATTCTAAGTTGATAATTATTACAGACTGTTATCAATATGATTTTAAAATCTAAACTTAGTTTCTTTTATAAGTTGTAATTATTTTTAAGATTTAGAAATATAAATTTACAACCGATTTAGATTTTTTTTCTCATTACAACCTATGGCTAGTTGCAAAGTTTTCATAAAGGGAGTTTAAAGTAATTTCTTACAAAACTAATATCATGGAAAAAAATAATACAAAAAAAGAAAACGTTTATATTTCTGAAGAAGAAAAAACGTTAAACTGGGATGATATCCAAAACTCTTTTAAGAAAACTTTTGGTGATGAGATTTATTTAAGCTGGCTCCAAAAAATTTCTTTAGAAAAAGAATTTAATGACTACTTAATATTAGGAGTTCCAACTAGATTTTTTAGAGACTGGATTGTATCAAGATATTTAGATAAAATTTTAGAACAAGTAAAAAATTTTAAACTTAGTTTAAATAGAATTGAATTTAAAATAATTGAAGAAAATAAGAATTCTCCAGATTTAATTAAAATAGATGATTTAAATAAAGTTTCTGAAATAAAAGACTCAATATTAAATTATAACAGACTTAATCCCAATTTAAGTTTTGATAATTTTATCAAAGGTGAAAGCAATGATATTGCATTGTCCTACTCAAAAAAAGTTTCTGAGCATCTATCAAGGTATAACCCTTTATATATTTGTGGAGGCGTAGGTTTGGGTAAAACTCATTTATTGAACGCTATTGGCCTTGAACTGCAATCAGAAAATAATGTTATGTTTATCTCTGCGGAACGTTTTATGTATCATTTCATAAAGTCTATTAAAAAAAATGATATGGTAAATTTTAAAGATTTTTTTAGAAAATCGTCTGTTTTTATAATAGACGACATTCAGTTTATAAGAGGCAAAGAAAGTTTACAGGAAGAGTTTTTTCATACCTTTAATAGTTTAATGGACAAAGGGTCACAAATCATAATATCTGCAGACAGAAACCCAATGAAGTTAGATAGAGTGCAAGAAAGAATTAAATCAAGATTAGCTGGCGGTTTAGTTGTTGATATAAATGTGCCTGATTTAGAGTTAAAAGTAAAAATTATCAAAAAAAGAATTATGGAAATAGAAAGTCAGTTTAAAGAAAATATAAATTTAAACGATGATGTAATTAACTATATTGCCAATGAAAGCAAAACTAATATTAGAGAACTTATTGGCATTCTAAATCGAGTAATTGCATTTAGCAGGGTACACAATAAAATTTTATCAATAAGTGATTGCAAAAATATTTTAAAGGATGTGTTTAGCCAGATTAAAATTATTACAGTTGATAAAATTCAAAATGTTGTATCAAATTTCTTTAATATTCCATTAAGTGAAATGCTTTCACAAAGGCGATCAAGGCCTTTAGCCAGACCAAGGCAAATTGCAATGTTTCTAGCAAAGAAAATGACCACTAGGTCTCTCCCTGAAATTGGAAGACGATTTGCAAACAGAGATCATACTACAGTAATACATGCGGTGAAAACTATTACGAGGCTATCTGAACAGGACGATGAAATGAAAAAAAATATAAATCAAATAAAAAGCCTTTTAATAGAACAGTAATAAGAATGCAGTTTATTGTCAAAAGAGATATCTTATTAAAGTCCTTAAACTTTGTTCAAGGTGTCGTTGAGAAAAAAAATACCCTTCCGATTCTCTCAAATGTTTTACTACAACTTAAAGACAATAAATTATCTGTAGTTGCTACCGATCTTGACATAATTTTTCATGACGAAATACATGACTTAAAAGTTATAAAAGAAGGAAGCACCACTACATCTGCAGCAATACTTTATGATATTCTTAGAAAAATATCTTCTGACTCAGATTTGAGCTTTGAGCTTAAAAGTGAAAATAAACTTAGTTTGAAAAGTGATAATTCAGATTTTAATTTACTTTGTTTGCCTATTAACAATTTTCCAACATTTTCAGATGAATTTGAAGGGCAGGGAATTTCACTTAATAATCAAAAATTTTTAAAACTTTTAAACAAAACAAAGATTGCTATTTCAAATGATGATACTAGGCATTATTTAAATGGAATATTTCTACATCTAACGGAAGCTCATGGTAGAAATTTTTTGACTGGAGTTGCAACTGATAGTCATCGCCTTTCTTCAAGCAGCCTTGAAATAGAAAATTCAGAAAATTTTTTGCCCTTAATCTTACCCAGAAAAACTGTTTATCAAATGTGTTCTTTGCTTGCCGAGTCCAATGAAAAGTTGTCTATGCAAACAAGTGAAAATAAAATTAAATTTAGTTTAGGAAATATCAAGTTGATTTCTAAAGTTATTGATGGAAAGTTTCCAGATTATAAAAAAGTTGTACCAGCTAACAATGACAAGTCTTTAACTGTTCCGTCAAAAGATTTTATAAATTCTATAGAAAGAGTCACAAGTGTTTCGTTGGATAGAAAAGAAGGTGTAAAATTATCTATAAATAAAGAAAATGTTCAACTTTCAGTAAATAGCGCTAATTCCGGAGAAGGAAATGAAATTATTAAGGCAAGCTTTAATTCAAACGACCTCAATATCAGTTTCAATTCAAAGTATTTGATTGATATTGCTTCTGAAGTTGAAGACAAAAATTTAAAAATGAATTTAAAAGACTCAGTTTCTCCTGTTTTGATTGAAGATGAATCTGATAAAAACAGCTATTATGTTATAATGCCGATGAAAATATGATTTTTATAATATTTGTATAATTTTTTTTATTTTAGGTTAAAAGCGTTGGTATTAAATCGTTCTAAGCTATAAGGTTGTACTCTCGTTTTCTATTAACAAAAAAAAATGATATAAATAACCATCTAATTTATAATAATGTCAAAAAATTCTAACCTTAATTCTAATCCATCTTATGGTGCGGACTCAATAAAAGTTCTTAAAGGCTTAGATGCTGTTAGAAAAAGACCTGGTATGTATATTGGAGATACCGACGATGGCTCCGGTTTGCATCACATGGTTTTTGAAGTTATGGATAATGCTATTGACGAAGCATTAGCCGGTCATTGCAAAAATATTAGCGTTATAATTAATCAAGACAACACCATCACTGTAGAAGACGATGGTAGAGGTATTCCAGTTGATATGCATAAAGGTGAGAAGATGTCTGCGGCTGAAGTAATCATGACCCAACTTCATGCAGGAGGAAAATTTGATCACGATTCATACAAAGTGTCTGGTGGACTTCATGGTGTCGGTGTATCAGTTGTGAACGCTTTATCGGAAAAGTTGGAACTTAATATTTATAGAGACGGAAAAGAATATTTAATAATATTTAAAAATGGAGATACGTTAAAATCATTAAAACAAATTGGTAAAACAAAAAAAAGAGGTACAAAAATAAATTTTTTGCCTTCTAAAGAAATTTTTTCATTAGTTAAATTCAGCCCCACAATATTAGAAAAAAGAATTAGAGAATTAGCTTTTTTAAATAAAGGAATTTGCATAACACTGATTGACCGCACATCTAAAAAAGAAAAAAAATTTTTTCATAAATATGATGGTGGAATCTTGGAGTTTGTTAAACACATAAACAACAAGAAACCAATTTTAGTAAATAAAAATGAAAAAGAAGTATTTAAAAAACCTATTTATGTTACTGGAACAAAAAATAATGTTGTAGTGGAATGTTCTTTACAGTGGAACTCTGGATATTCAGAAGATGTTCTTCCATTTACAAATAATATTCCACAAAAGGACGGTGGCACACATCTTTTAGGATTCAGAAGCGCTTTAACAAGAATTATAAATAAATACTTTAACGAGCGAAATAATAAAAAAAATAAAGTTACTATTTCAGGAGAAGATATCAAAGAGGGATTAACTGCAGTTTTGTCAATTAAAATGCCAGATCCTAAATTTTCATCACAGACTAAAGATAAACTTGTTTCATCCGAGATAAGATTAGTAGTTGAGTCAATAATTAGCGATAAAGTCTCTACTTGGTTTGATCAAAATCCTTCTATCGCTAAAACTGTAATAGAAAAAATTACTCAAGCTGCAATGGCTAGAGATGTTGCGAGAAAAGCAAGAGATAATGTTAGAAGAAAAGGTGCTTTTGAACTATCTGGTTTACCTGGCAAATTAGCTGACTGCCAAATTCAAAAAAAAGAAGGTACAGAACTATTCATAGTAGAGGGAGATTCAGCAGGTGGATCTGCTAAACAAGGAAGAGTTAGGGAGTATCAAGCGGTGTTACCTTTAAGAGGTAAAATTTTGAATACATTTGTTAATGGAAAGTCCAATGGAGACGATTATGAGACTAAAGCATTATCAAAAATGATGTCTTCAAATGAGATAGTAACTTTAATTAACGCGTTAGGAACTGGCTCAAAAGATTTTAATTTAGAGAATCTTAGATATGATAAAATAGTGATCATGACAGACGCCGATGTTGATGGATCACATATAAGAACGCTATTATTAACTTTTTTTAATAATTACCCTTTTAATCAACTGATCGAAAATGGTCATATTTATCTTGCTCAACCACCGCTATTTAAAGTAACAAAATCAAATAAGAGTGTTTACATAAAAAATGAAAAAGCTCTTGAGGAATACATACTCAATGCTTCAGACAAAATAAAAAAACAAATTAAGAAAGGATCTGCAGAATATAATAAATTTATGCAGACTCAGAGAGAAAAACTTTCAATACAAAGGTTTAAGGGTTTAGGAGAAATGAACCCTGAAGAATTATGGCAAACTACGTTAAATCCAGAAAACAGAACTATGTTGAGAGTACAGTATACTAAAGGAACTAAAGACAAATCTAAAGAAGACCAAAAAATGATAGAAATTTTAATGGGTGATGAAGTAGCTCCAAGAAAAGAGTTTATAACAAACAATGCCTTGGACATTGCCAATTTAGATATATAGCATTTATTTACATGAAATTTTCTACTCTTTTCAGATTAGAAGAAAATCTTAATTTAGATAGAAAAACTCTAGTAATATTAAGATGGATTGCAATAGTTGGCCAATTAATTGCAATTAATTTAGTATACTTTTACTTACAATTAGAATTTTCAGTTTTATTGGCCTATGCCATAGTTTTCATAGGACTTGTAACAAATCTTTTTTTACAATTTAAGTTTAGATCTATTCAAATTAAAGATTTTTATGCAAGTATATTTTTAATTTATGATTTAGTTCAACTTACATTTTTATTATATTTAACAGGTGGTATATCAAATCCATTTGCAATTTTAATGATTGTTCCAACAATAGTTTCGTCAACTTTTTTAAGCATGGGAACAACTATTATATTGGGATTTCTTACAATAGTTTTTTTGTTCTTATTAACTATTTTTCATCATCCTTTACCTGGCATACATGAACATGCAATTACTTTTCCAAAATTATATTTAATGGGCTATTTTATTGCAATAATTGTTGGTTTAATTTTTTTAAGTTATTTTGGAATTAGATTTTCCGGTGAAAGTAAAAGAAGATCTGATGCTATAAATAAGTTGCAACAAGTAATAGCTAAGGAGTATGAGTTAGAGTCTCTAGGTGGTCAAGCAGCTGCAGCCGCACATTCACTAGGAACTCCATTGGCTACAATCAGCGTTGTTGCCACTGAACTTAAAAAAGAATTAGGAAATAATAAAGAATTTTCTAAAGATATTGACTTATTAGTGAGTCAAACAAAGAGATGTGGTGAAATACTTAAAAAAATATCAAAAAAACAAATTATAGAAGATCAATTTTTTAACAAAACAAAACTAGAGGATTTACTAAATGAAATAATTATTTCCTTTAAGGAAACTTCTTCAAAAAAAATTTCTTTAATTTCAAAGAGTAATAAAAATAATTTTGATTTTCGAAGATCCCCAGAATTAATTTATGGTCTTAGAAATTTTATTGGTAATGCTGTAAAATTTTCAAAAAGTGCAGTAGAAATTGTTCTAATCAGTAATAATCAAAGTATACAGATTAAAATTAATGATGATGGACCTGGTTTTCCGGAAGATGTAAAAGAAATTATTGGAGAACCGTATATAAAGTCCAAATCAAGTCAGGTTAGCTCTAATTCTGGCACAGGGTTAGGAACTTTTCTTGGTAAAACACTTCTAGAAAGACAGTCTGCTAATTTGGAATTTACGAAAGACATTAAATTAGGTGGCGCCTCTGTAATAATTAGTTGGAAAACTAATAATCTACAATCTAACGCTTAAACTCAAAAGTATAAGATAAAATTTTATAGGCTAATTTTGCTACTAAAAAATTATATGAATTAAAATTTTTAATAGGAGCTAATTCGTTTACATCTGCACCAACAATATTAGATATCTGACAGACTTTTTTTATTATCGGCAAAACATCATCCCAAAATAACCCACCTGGCTCTGGAGTACCTGTAGCAGGCATTATACTTGAATCAAAACCATCTACATCAAAAGTAATATAAACATTTTTATCTTTAAATAATTTTTGCAGTTTAGTTAAATCCCACTCTTTTTTGTCTTTAGCCCAAAAAATTTCAATTCTATCTTTATTATTTTCAAAATATTCCATTTCAGCTTTAGATAAATTTCTTATACCGAATGACACAACATTAACATTAGCATAGTCTAGGCATCGTTTTATTGCAGAAGCATGTGAGAATTTTTCTCCATTATAACTTTCTCTTAAATCTGCATGGGCATCAAAGTGTAGAATAGTTATTTTATTATATTTTTTAGCAAAAGGCTTTATAGCACCTGGAGTAATTGAATGTTCTCCACCAAAGACCATTGGAAATTTATTGTTCATGATTAATTTTTCATTAATTTTTGATAATTGATCTAGCGCAGAATTAATCTTCTTCTTTATAGGAAATGGTTTGAGAGTTTTAATGCCTATCTCTTTATAGGGCTCTTTATTTAACTCTTCATCAAATAACTCAACTTGATGTGAGGCAATAATAATTTCTTTTGGACCGTTTTTGGTTCCACCACCATAACTGACAGTTTTTTCAAGACCAAAGGGGACAATAACAACATTCTCTTTAAAATTAACATTATTATCAATTCCAAGAAAACCATTTTTGTTTGAAAGATATTTCATTGTTATTTAAAGATTTATTTAAAAATTTTAGAAAATTTTCTTTTTTCTCTATTTTTCCAATTTTTACGATGGTAAGCGTCACTGGCAATTAAAGGCAGTACACTTGTTGCTTCAGCAAAAACCATTTGCTCTTTAGCAACATCAACTTTACCCCACGAACTAGCTTCTTTTAAAGTGGAACTACTGCAAGCACCATCTCTTGTATCTGCAACAGTAATTTGAATTGCATACTTATGCATATCAACTTTTTTACCTATAAGGTCAGCACATACAACAGTATCTTGAACAAAATTTTTTGGAACTCCGCCACCTACCATTATCAGACCAGATTGTCTTGAATTTATTTTAATTTCAGTTAATTCTCTCAACTCTCTAATTGAATCAATTGTAATATGTTTATTTGGATTTTGCTCTTGATGCATAACTAAACCGAATCCGGCTGAACTATCTGTAAATGCTGGACAAAAAATAGGAACATCATGATCATATGCCATTTCTATTAAAGAACCTTTTTTTTTTGCGTTTTTTTTTAAGAATTTCCCAAGTTCTTTAATAAATTCTCTTGAGGTATAGGCTTTGGGCTCCATTTTATTAGCTACATCACAAATAGCTTGATCACACGCCTGAAGCTCTTCCTCATCAATATAAGTATCATAAATTCTGTCAATATAATTTTTTCTGAGCTCAGCGTCATCTTGAAACTGGGATCCCTGATAGTGTTTAAAGCCTAAAGCTTCAAAGAAATCCATATCAATAATAGAAGCCCCAGTGGCTACTACCGCATCAACCATATTGTATTTAATTAGATCTGAATAAAGATTCATTAAACCACCAGCAGAAGTAGAGCCTGCGAGTGTTAGGAAAATAGAGCAGTTTTTATCTGCTATCATTTCATTATAAATTTTAGCTGCATTTGCTGTATCTCTTGAAGTGAAGGACATTTTACCCATGCCATCAATTATTTTTCTAGCATCAAAAGAAGTAATATCAATATGTTCTACAGGACTATTTAAAAAAGATTTTTTATTATGTCCAATATTTGGATCGCTTTTTTTTGTCATTAAGCAACCAAGTAATTAATTTTACTTGCATCTTCATATAAAGACATTATCGGTTTATCATTTAATTCAAAAATTTCATCAGAATAAAAACCATTAAATTTTGTTCTAAAAGTTAATCCGTAAGCACCTAATTGCCCTAATTCAATATAATCACCTTCTTTAATATTGTTTGGCAATAAAAAAGGTCCTTTCATATAATCTAAACTATCACAAGTTGGCCCAAAGAAACTAAACGATGTTAATTTTTTTGAATGAATTCTTCCATTAGTGATCATTTTTGAGGGTAAAATAAAATTTGGAACACCTGCATCAAATAATGATCCATAAGTACCATCATTAATATAAAGACTCTGTTTTTTTCTTAATATAATTTTAACTATTGTTGAACCACTTTCAGCGACGATTGCTCTTCCAGGCTCACAGATAATTTCTGGTAGTTTTGGTAGTCTTAAATTTTTTAAAGATTTTTTTATTTCGTCAAGATAATTAGCAAGAGGCTCTGGATTCAAATCTGGATATACAGAAGGAAAACCACCGCCAACATTTATAATGTCAGGTATAATTTTAGTCTTCTTAATTATGTTTCCAATTTCACTAATACCTTTTGAATAAGAAATTTTGTGCATACATTGAGAACCAACATGAAAACTTATACCAAGTTTTTTTGAATATTCTTTACAAAGTCTTACTAGGCCTAATGCTTCAGAGGGTAAAGCGCCAAATTTTCTTGATAAATCAATTTCAGCATGTTCATTAGAAACAGCTATTCTCACAAATAAATTTAAATCTTTTGCTTGATTAGTAGCCTCTAAAATTTTTCTTAGCTCATCTTTGCTGTCTAATGCAAAATTTTTTACACCATAATCAAAGTAAGCGGATGATATACTCTCTTTACTTTTCACAGTATGCATAAAGTATAAGTTTGAATGTGGTTTTATTTTTTTTATTAATTTGATTTCATTTAAAGAAGCTACATCGAAATCGTAAATTCCACCTAAAATAATTTGTCTAATTACTTTTTCATTAGGATTTGTTTTAACAGCGTAAAGAACTTTGCCAGGAAAATTATCTTTAAAAAACTTTGTAGATTTTTTTATTGAATCTGGCCGTATACAGTATACGGGGTAATCAGGCTTCAACGCATTAACTAATTTGTCAACGTCTTTAAATTTTCGCATATTATGTGTCCCTTGTTAGTTTACACAAAAGATTTTTAAAAAATTTTGATAAAAAAAATCTTATTTATTCGCGTTTAAGGTTTTTTTGACTTTATGTAAAGAAAAAAATGCTATTGTGAACTGTTGTAATTCTGGGTTTAATAACTATATCTCATGTCATGAAGGCTCAAAAAAATTATGCTAGTCAACTAAATCTCTCAGATTTTTCTGATAAGTCATTACTTATCCTTGACGATGATGATCCGTTACGAGGAAGGCTGTCTAGAGCGATGGAGAAGAAGGGTTTTTTGGTAAAAGACGCTAAGACTGTTGCTGAAGGTCTTAGAATAGCAAAAAATAGCCCTCCCAGCTTCGCTTTAATAGATCTTAGACTTGAAGATGGAAACGGGCTTGACGTAGTTAAAGAACTATCTCAAACTAAAAAAGACTGCAGAATAGTAATGTTAACCGGATACGGGAATTTGCCCACAGCTGTGGCGGCTGTTAAAGCTGGAGCGATAGATTATATAGCTAAACCTGTAGATGCAGATGATGTTGAGGCAGCATTATTAGCTTCACCTGAATCGAAAGCAAAACCTCCAGAGAATCCAATGTCCGCAGATAGAGTAAAATGGGAGCATATTCATAGAGTGTTTGAACTATGTAACAGAAATGTATCTGAAACAGCTAGAAGACTTAAAATGCACAGAAGAACACTACAAAGAATACTATCTAAAAGATCTCCAAAATAAATTAAAATATTTTTCTTACTTTTTTAATCTGATCAATAGTTAAAGTCGCTAGAAGAATTTTAAATGTTTCTGCGAGTAAGAAAGGCTGAGCTCCTAATTTAAGTATTGGTTTTTCCCAACCTATTAATCCACCAAGCCACAACATTCCCAAAATATAGATAAAACTAGTTGCGAAAGTTAATTTAAGAAAATTAACTATTAAATTATCATTGTAATTAAATTTTCCAGCAAAAAAAACAGTGATAATAAATCCAATTAGATAACCCATTGTTGGTCCAGTAAAATATATTAAACCTATTCCATTTTCAGGCGTTCCTGAAAAAACAGGTAAACCTATCATGCCTTCAAAAAGGTATAGTAGTACAGTTGCGACACCAAGTTTCCAACCAAAACCAATGCCAATTACTAAAATTACAAAAGTTTGCATTGTCATAGGCACAGGATAAAATGGAATTTTAATCTTAGATGAAATAGCAAGCAATATAGTCCCGAGCAAAACTATAAATAAACTTTTTGCCATTTTTGATTGTGTAAAATTTTTAACAATTTCCATATGTATATTTCTATCTTTTTTTTAAATTAAATCTACTTATTTGTTAACTTAACAAATACATCCTCTAAATCTCCGTCTTCTGTAACAATATCTAGTATCCTTATGTTATTTTGGCTTAGATAATTAATAATTTCTTCAAAATTAAGTGAATTTTTTTCATATATAATCACAATTGAATTACTAGAAATTATTTTAATTTGAATGCCTTTCATCTTTAGTTCTTGGCGTATATCAATTTCTTTAACTTTAAAGCTTATTTTTTTTGTTTGAATTCTATCAAGGAGTTTTTGAGTGGTATCAAGAGCGACTAAGTTGCCTTTATCTATGATTGCTATTCTATCACACATCTCTTGGGCCTCAAATAAATAATGAGTAGTTAAAATAATTGTAACACCTTCTTTATTTAATTCTTTAACATTTTTCCAAAGATTGTTTCTTAGCTCAACATCAACCCCAGCTGTCGGTTCATCTAAAATTAATATAGGAGGCTGGTGCACCATAGCTTTAGCAATAAGCAATCTTCTTTTCATACCACCTGATAAACTTCTGGAGTAAGCATTAGCTTTGTCTTCTAAAGCTACCATTTTTAAGATTAAATCTGTAATTCTGTCTTTTTTGGGAATTCCGTATAAGCCAGCTTGTAGCTCTAGTAATTTTTTGGGGCTAAAGAAAGCATCTAGATTAACCTCTTGTGGAACAATACCGATAGAAGCTTTTACTTGTCTTGGATTTTTGTCAAGATCAAATCCCCAAACATTAATATTGCCCTGTGTTTTTGAAACAGTTCCACCTAAAATGTTTAAAAATGTGGTTTTGCCAGCTCCATTAGGACCAAGCAAACCAAATACTTCGCCTTGTTTAACTTGAAAATTTAAATTATTAAGTGCTTTATTCTCTTTTTTGTTTTTTGAATCTGAGTAAACCTTTGTAAGATTTTCAACAGTTAAAGCATATTTACTCATAGTTTGATTAAATATCGTCTAAAAATTAATGTAATATATATATATGAGTTCAATAAAAAAAACAGACCATTATTATCTTATAGATGGCTCAGGTTATATTTTTAGAGCTTATTATGCCTTACCGCCACTATCTAGAAAAAGCGATGGACTTCCAACAGGAGCAGTCAGTGGCTTTTGTTCAATGCTCTTTAAATTATTAGAAGAATCAAGGTCAGATGAATCAATTCATAAACCCACTCATTTTGCAGTTATATTTGACTCTGCTAGAAAAAATTTTAGAAATGAAATTTATAGTGAATATAAAGCTAATAGAGCTGAAGCACCAGATGATCTAGCTCCACAGTTTGAGTATATAAGAAAGTCAGTTAAAGCATTTAATTTACCTTCAATAGAACTTCTTAACTATGAAGCCGATGATCTCATAGCTACTTATGCCAAAAAAATTACTAGTGAGGGAGCAAAAGTTACAGTAATTTCTTCTGATAAAGATTTAATGCAACTGGTTACAGATAAAATTAGATTGTACGACCCAATGAAAAGTAAAGTAATAGGTGAAAAAGAAGTTTTAGAAAAATTTGGGGTTAAGCCTAATCAAGTAATTGACGTGCAGTCATTAGCAGGAGATTCTTCCGACAATGTACCTGGAGTGCCTGGTATAGGAATAAAAACAGCAGCTGAGCTAATCAATAAGTATAAAAATTTAGATACTTTATTAGATAAAGCTTCAGAAATTCCACAAAATAAGAGAAGGGAAACATTGCTAACCAACAAAGATAAAGCTTTATTAAGCAGAAAATTGGTTACATTGAAGAATGATGTCCCAGTTAAAGACGATCCAAATAGTTTTATTTTAAAAGATGTAATCAAAGAAAATCTTTTTACTTTTTTGAGAGAAATGGAATTTAATAGATTATTGAGTCAAGTAACAGGTTTTTATGGAGAAGATGATAAAGATGCGTCTAAAACTGATTCTAAAAAAAATAAAATTTCTAAAATTGATACTAACAAATACAAAAGTATACTGAACGAAAAAGACCTTGATGACCTAATAAAAACTCTAAACAAAAAAGCAGTTATCTCAGTTGATACTGAAACTTCTTCTTTGAATCCACAGGAGGCAAACTTAATAGGTATATCCTTTAGTTATGCTTCAAATAAAGCATATTATATTCCATTAGCACACAAGAATTTCAAAAGTTTAAAAAAAGAATTAGTTATAAAAAAAATCAAAACTATTCTTGAGGACCCAAGTATTAAAAAGGTAGGTCAAAATATAAAGTATGATTATATTATTTTAAAAAATAATGGAATTGACGTTAATCCAATGGAAGACACGATGCTCCTTTCTTATACTTTAGATGCTGGAAATAATAGGCATAATATGGATACCTTATCCGAGATACATTTAGCTCATAAAACTATTTCATATAAAGAACTTGTAGGTTCTGGGAAAAAAAAATTAAATTTCTCTGATATAAATTTGGAAGAAGCAACCAAGTATGCAGCAGAGGATGCGGATGTAACATTAAGACTTTATAATCTTTTATCAGAAAGAGTGAATGATGAAAAACTAAATAAGATTTATGAGATTTTTGAAAAACCAATGATAAAACTTCTATCAAAACTAGAAAATAATGGCATAAAAGTTGATGAATTGTATCTAAAAAAATTATCAAAAAAATTTGAAGAAAGATTAAAAAAAATAGAAATAGAGATTTATAAAGTATCAGGAAAAAAATTTAATATAGGCTCGCCAAAACAATTGGGGGAAATAATTTATAATGATTTAAAAATAGCTAAGTTAAAAAAAACTAGAAAAGGTAGTCTGGCAACAAGTGTAAAAGTTCTAGAAAATCTGGCTTTAACTGGTCATAAATTTCCAAATTTAATAATTGACTGGAGACAAGTTTCAAAACTAAAAAGCACATACTCAGATGCTCTACAAGAGCATATTAGTAAAAAAACTAAAAGAGTGCACACCTCATTTTTACTAGCCGCTACAAATACTGGTAGACTTGCATCAAGTGATCCTAATTTACAAAATATTCCAATTAAAACTGCAGATGGAAGAGAAATTAGAAAAGCTTTTATTGCTGAAAAAAACAATATTTTAATTTCCGCTGATTACAATCAAGTTGAAATGAGAATTTTAGCAGATTTAGCAGATGTAAAAGAATTAAAAAAAGCATTTAAAGATAACCAAGATATTCATGCTTTAACGGCGAGCCAAGTTTTTGGTGTTCCAATTAATAAAGTTAACGATGACTATAGAAGAAAAGCTAAAGCAATTAATTTTGGAATTATTTACGGCATAACTCAATATGGCTTAGCAAAACAGATTTCAGTATCAAATCAAGAAGCATTAGACTTTATTAATTCTTACTTTAAAAAATTTCCAGAAATTAAAGATTATATGAATTCCACAATTAAAACTTGTAGAAAACAAGGGTATGTCACAAATATTTTTGGAAGAAGAATACATATTAGAGGAATTAACGATAAAAATTTTAGTGTAAGGAGTTTTCAAGAAAGAGCTGCTATTAATGCTCCTATTCAGGGTTCTGCAGCAGATATAATAAGACTTGCAATGATTAAAATAGATAAGATTCTTGAAGATAAAAAAAACAAAGCTAAAATGTTATTACAAATCCATGATGAGTTAATATTTGAATGTTTGAGACAAGATGAGAATAAAATTAAAAAACTAATTAAAGATGCAATGGCTTCAATTACTAGTTCTGAGCATCATATGTTTTCTATTCCTCTAGACGTAAGTATTAATTCAGGAAATAACTGGGGTGAAGCCCACTAAACGCCTAAATTTTGACATTAAGATTTTGAGAATGAATATATGACACAAACTATTGCACTAGTAGATGATGACAGAAACATTTTAACAGGCATAAGTATCGCACTTGAGAGAGAAGGTTTTAAAGTTCAAACATATATTGACGGCGAGTCAGCGCTAATCGGACTAACAAGAAATCCACCAGATCTGGCAGTAGTTGATATTAAAATGCCAAGAATGGATGGAGAAGAGCTTTTAAAAAAATTAAGGAAAAAAATGTCAATTCCAATTATTTTTCTAACCTCAAAGGATGAAGAATTAGATGAATTGTTAGGTTTAAAACTTGGTGCAGACGATTTTGTTAAAAAATCTGGAGGGTTTTCAACAAAAGTTTTAATTGAAAGAATAAGGGTTCAATTAAGGAAAAAAAATGATGTAGTTGATGAAACAAAAAACATAATAAGTCATGGAAAGTTAAAATTAGACCCTTCACAACTAGAATGTGAGTGGGACAGCAAGCCTCTACCAGACAAATTAACAACAACAGAATTTTTAATTGTTAAAGAATTGGCAAAAAGACCTGGAGTTATTAAAGAAAGGGCTCACCTAATGGATATTGCTTATAAAGAGAATACTGAGATTGAAGATAGGACTATTGATAGTCATGTTAAAAGAATAAGAAAAAAGTTTAAAAAGGTAGATGAAAAATTTTCTGCAATTGAAACTAGATATGGAAGTGGGTATAGATGGAATGTTAGTTAATGAGACAAAAAAAAACAGCATCTATTCTAAGAAAATTTCTATTATTTAATTTAGGCGTTTTTTCTATACTGGGACTTTTAACAATAGTTTATCTTATAGCAATTCAGCCCAATCTGGTGAAAAAAAGAGCTACAGATCATTTTATTATAATAAAAAATACTATCGACCATTTACAAAGATTGAACATAGATTTTAATTCTCAAGACATTAAAACTTTTTTATTATCTACTAGATTTTTATTTCAAAGTTTGGACAGAGTGCAGTTTTATAGCACGGAAGGAGATTTAATTGGTGACACTAATATTTTAGATTTAGATCAAAATGTTTTTACAAAATCTGATTTAATCATAGAAGAAACAATAGATGGTCAAATAAAAGAAAAAAATAGTCCAAAAAAAATAATTAAGAATCAAAGCAAGAATTTAATCAAAGACACAATATTAAAATCTTATCAAAATGAACCAATAATACTTTCAGAAAGTATTCAAAATAATTTTTTTGTTAGTACCTTGAGTAAAATTGAACTAAATAAAAAAGGTGTTGGTTACATCGTCGTTTCCGAGGAAGCTAACGATATTCTTATCGCAGTAAAAGAAAGAAAGGCTTTTATAATTAGAACAGTATTAGCTGTTGCTTTAGTAATTTTAATTTTTTCTCTTTTTTTAAATAAATATATTTTAAAGCCAATAGGTTTATTGGTTAAATTTAGTGAGGCAATTAAAAAAAAGTCTAATAAAAATATTGATATAAAAAATTTTTTTGTAAGAGAGGATGAAATTGGAAAATTAACTAGATCCATTGATGAAATGACTAAAGAGCTTCAGAAAAGAGCTACTAGAGCAGAAACTTTTTCTAATGATCTTGCACACGAAATTAGAAACCCCTTGGCTTCCTTAAAAAGTGCTTCAGAGTTATTAGACAAAACCACTGAAAAGATGGAAGGTGAAAAGTTATTAAAGATTGTTAACCATGATGTAGAAAGAATTGAAAGGTTAATAACTGATTATTCTCAAATGCTTAAAGATGAAGCTACTTGGTCTAGAGAAAAAATGAGTAAAATTAACTTAATCGAGGTTATAACTAATGTCGCAGAAGACTTTAGACAAGATTTACAGAACCAAAATAAAAAAATAAGTATTAATATAAAAAAGAAGATAGTTTCTAAAAATGGTCACTACATTTTAGGTATTGAGAATAGACTGGAACAAGTAGTGGCAAATTTGTTAGATAACTCGATTTCATTTAGTGATGATAATAAAATTATAGATATTATAATTGAAGAAACTTCAAATAACCTCATGATGTTGATAAAAGATGAGGGGCCAGGTTTCTCTGAAACTTCTCCTCAAAAAATATTTAAACGATTTTACAGCAATAGGCCCAAAAGTTTTGGAAAACACTCAGGATTAGGGCTTAACATTGTAAAGAACATTGTTGAATTGCATGAAGGAACTATATCGGCATCAAATAGAATTAGTAAAAAAGGAGCTCAAGTCGAAGTGTTATTTCCAAAATTTTCTTAGTAATCTCCCTTGATAAGATACATTTATATTGTTAAATAGCTCACATATATGTCTCAAGATTTTAAAGTAAAAGATATCACCCAAGCAGATTATGGAAGAAAAGAAATTTCTCTTGCAGAGACAGAAATGCCAGGTTTAATGGCATTAAGAAATGAGTACAAAGGAAAGAACCCATTAAAAGGCGCTCGTATTCTTGGTTGTTTACACATGACTATTCAAACAGCTGTTTTAATAGAAACTTTAATAGAGTTAGGCGCAGAAGTGAGATGGTCTTCTTGCAACATTTTTTCAACCCAAGATCATGCTGCTGCAGCAATTGCTAAAAAAGGAATACCAGTATTTGCATGGAAAGGTGAAACCGAAGAGGAGTATTGGTGGTGTGTTAAACAAACAGTAGAAGGAAAAAAAGACTGGAAACCAAATATGATTTTAGATGATGGTGGCGACCTTACAGCTTTAATGCATAAAGATTACAAAGAATTATTAAAAGATGTTAAAGGAGTGTCGGAAGAAACAACAACTGGAGTGTTAGCTTTAAAAAAAATGGAAGCGAACAAAGAATTATTAATTCCTGCAATTAACGTAAATGATTCTGTTACAAAATCTAAATTTGATAATTTATATGGATGTCGAGAAAGTTTAGTTGATGGAATTAAAAGAGCAACTGACGTTATGATGTCTGGTAAAGTTGCAGTTGTGGCTGGATTTGGTGATGTTGGAAAAGGAAGTGCAGCATCTTTAAGACAAGCAGGAGCAAGAGTAATGGTAACCGAAACAGATCCGATTTGTGCTCTTCAAGCTGCTATGGAAGGGTATGAGGTCGTTCTCATGGACGACGCAATCAAAGGTGCAGATATCGTAGTCACAGCTACAGGAAATAAAGATATTGTAACTGCAGATCATATGAGAAATATGAAAGACAGAGCAATACTTTGCAATATAGGGCATTTTGATAACGAAATTCAAGTTGAAGCTTTAAAAAATTATAAATGGGACGAAATTAAACCTCAGGTTCATGAAATAGAACTACCAAGCAAAAAAAGAATTATTTTGTTAGCTGAGGGAAGATTGGTAAATTTAGGTTGCGCAACAGGTCACCCAAGTTTTGTAATGAGCGCATCATTTACTAATCAAGTAATAGCTCAGATTGAGCTTTGGAATAATTCAAATAAATACGAAAAGAAAGTATATGTACTTCCAAAACATTTAGATGAAAAAGTTGCTATGTTACATCTTGATAAAGTAGGAGCTAAATTAACTAAAATGTCAAAAGAACAAGCAGATTACATTAGCGTTAAACCATCAGGACCATTTAAACCAGATACTTATCGCTACTAGATTAGTAGCTAATGATTATTAAATCTTTAGATCACCTTCAATTAATTTCAAAAAAAATTGCAGACAAAACCTCTGAAAAAGATTGTATTTTTTTAATAGGTGAAATCGGGGTTGGAAAAACTACTTTTACAAGAAGTTTAATTAACTACTTTCAAAAAAGGGAAGGTGTTGAGCAAACTCAAGTTTTAAGCCCTACTTTCAACCTTTTGTATGAGTACGATATTAGAAAAATTAAAATCATGCATTATGATCTGTACAGAATAAAAAATGCTAAGGAATTAAACCAACTGGGTATTTTTAATGAAAGTGTAAATTCAATCAAAATAATTGAATGGCCACAATTAATAGAAACAAACATTTCCGATGTATTAGAACTCCATTTAAGTTATTCTAGAAATGAAGAGGAAAGAGATTTAACTCTTAAAGGAAAAGGAAAGTGGAAAGAATTTAATTTGAATGAATTATAAGATTAAAAAAATTTCTGGAGATGCTTCATTTAGAGAATTTTATAGACTAAAAAAAAACAATAAAACTTCAATCATCGTATATGCAAAAAAAAATAAATATAAAAATCTTATAGTTTATAGTGTGATTAATAATATTTTGAATTTAAACAAAATTCATGCACCTAAACTCATTGGTAATTATTATGGGAACAATATGATTGAGATCTCAGATCTTGGAGATAAGTCTTTCCATGATTTTATTATTCTAAGAAAAAATAAATTAAGTGAATACAAATTATTGATTAAATTAATAATCAAACTACAAAATATAAAAACTAAAAAAGTTTATAAACTGGGAAAATTTAAAGTTAAACTTTCTAAATATACATCTAATCATCTTCACAAAGAGTCAGACCTTTTTTTTGATTGGTACTTAAGACACTCTCTCGAAAATAAAAAAACTAGTAGGATAAAAAAATTATTTAGAATTGAATTAAATAAAATTTATAAAAAGTTAAACTTTAAAAATGATACTTTTGTACATCGAGATTTTCATGTTTCTAACATTATGCTTGGTAAAAAAAAATTAGGAGTAATTGACAGCCAAGACGCCATCATTGGAAACCCTTTATATGATGTTGCATCTCTAATTGATGATGTAAGAATAAAATTATCTAAAGATTTGCAAAATAACTTATTTGACTTTTATTATAAGAATTCTAAATATAAAAAAGAGAAAATAGAAAAATTAAAAAATGATTTTGATATTTTATCTGTTCAAAGAAATCTAAAAATTTTGGGTATTTTTGTACGTTTATCTAAAAGAGACAATAAACTTAATTATTTAAAATATTTGCCTTATACTTGGTTACTTATTGAAAGAAGAATGAAAAATCCTATTTTTGACAAATTAAATATATTATTTAAAAAACATTTACCTTTAAAAAAATTTAGAAAACAACAAAGGATATGAAAATTAAACAAGGCATGATCCTAGCCGCAGGTTTGGGAAAAAGAATGCAACCCATTACTTTGAAAACTCCAAAGCCACTTATACAAATAGGTAATAAAAATTTACTTGATAGAGCTATAGAATTACTAGTTAATCATGGTGTAGATGAAATAGTTATCAACGTTCATCATCTAGCTGATCAAATAAAAGATTTTATTAATAAAAAAAATTATAGAGTAAAAATTACAATTTCTCATGAGCAAGACACGCTGCTTGATACCGGAGGTGGAATTCTTAACGCTACTAAATCTTTCAAAGAACCTTTTATAGTTGTTAATCCAGATACTTTATGGAGAAACGTTTATTTGAGTGAGTTAAGTGATTTAGAGGATTTTTATTTTAAATACAAAAAAGCTTGTTTGTTACTAGTAAATAAGAATTTGAGCTTTGATACCTCTTTCAGTGGAGATTTTAATCTCCAAGACGGAATTGTTAGTAGAGATAATAGCAATGAACTTATTTTTACTGGTCTTCAAATTCTAGATCATAGTGTTTTTAGTTCTATAGAAGGTAAAATATTTTCCATGAATAAGATATGGAATAATTTGATTGAAAAAAAGTTTTTAATTGGCGTTAAAAGCAATCAAAAATTTTATCACTTAAACACAAAAGAAATGTACGACAAGATATTAGACTTAAATATTACTGATTAAAAATAATAGTTTTGGCTCTAGTCTTATCTAGATAATAATATTTATTTACTTCTAGTTTGTTACTAAATTCAATTACAAGTGGATTACCAGTCGGTATTTCTAATTCATTAATCTTTGTATCAGATATGTTAAATAAATATTTACATAATGCTCTTAAGGAATTTCCGTGAGCAGAAATTAAAACATTCTTACTATCAGTCAGGTTTTTCTTAATTTCATTTTCGTAAAAGGGAACAACTCTGTCATATGTATCTTTTAAAGATTCAGTAAAAGGTGACATTCCAAAAGGTATGCTTGTATTCAAAGGACTAAATAAATTTTGATATTCACTTTTTTCTTCCATTGGAGGAGGTGCTATATCCCAAGATCTTCTATATTTTTTAAACTGATCCTCACCAATTTTCTTTTTGGTTTCTTCTTTATTTAAACCTGTTAAAGATCCATAATGTCTTTCATTAAGCTGCCAGGCTGTATTAAATTTAAGTTCTAAATTATTTTTTTTAAGAATACTTGTAAGCGTTTTAATGGCTCTTTTTAAATATGATGTATAGGATATATCTATCTTAATATTTAAATCATTAATTATTTGTCCTGATTTTTCAGCTTCCACAATTCCTTTATCTGAAAGATCTACATCTACCCAGCCAGTAAATCTATTTTCAGCATTCCAAGTACTTTGACCGTGTCTTGTGAGTATTAATTTAGTCATAATAGTTAATTTAAATATTTTGTACTATATTAAACCAATAATGAAAAATATTAAATTTAAACTGTTAAGATACTCATATTATTTTTCTTTAGGGTCTTTATTCATTCTTTATTTATTTCCTGGAAGTTTAATTGGATATTTTTTATATGGAAATTTGGCTCAACAACCAGATTTGATACCCAATCCTATAGGAACATCTATAAATCATTTAATCTCTTTTATATTTCTAGGCTCTTTAGCTTTTATTGTGCGTGTTAGAGGAAAAAAATTTATTAATAGTTTTAAATTTTTATTTTTTATCTCAATTTTACTTGAAATATTTCACTACTTTATTCCAAATAGAGCTTTTGAATATTATGATTTATTTGCTAATTTTACAGGTGTTATTCTTGCATATTTATTTATTCAACTTATTCTAAAAATAAAGACCAGATAATATGAAAATTTTTAATGTTTCTATAATAATTTTACTGTTCTTAAGCTCTAATGTTGTTGCAAGTGAAATATCTGGAGTTCCGCGAATTACTGATGGAGACACTATTAAAATTTTAAATAAACGAATTAGATTTCATGGAATTGACACCCCAGAAAAAAGACAAGTTTGTGTTAAGAACTTTAAAGAGTATAGATGCGGACAAGAAGCAACCAATGCTTTAAAAAAAAAAATTAACGGAAAGTTAGTAACTTGCAAAGTTCAAGACAAACTTGATAGATATAAAAGATATATAGGTGTTTGTTTTCTTGGGGATATAGATCTTAATAAATGGATGGTTAGAAACGGTTATGCTGTTGCGTATAGAAGATACTCCAAAGATTACATTGAGGATGAAAACTACGCTAAAAAAAAAAAAATTGGGTTATGGTCAAGTAACTTTATTCATCCAGAAAAGTGGAGAAAGCTTAATTAAATTTTAGTATAAGTTTATTAGTGATTCCTTTTAAAAAAAATTTATTAGTTTTAATATTTTTTATACTTGCCGCATGTTCGTCAATTCCTAAAAATACTAAAAATAGTTGTGCAATTTTTGAAGAGAGGTATCTTTGGTATAAACATGCAAAAGCTTCTTATGAAAAATGGGGTGCACCCATTCATTTACAGTTAGCCTTTGTAAAAAAAGAAAGTGATTTTAATTGGCTTGCTAAACCACCACGTAGAAAATTATTTAAAGTTATCCCCTTTAAAAGACCTTCAAGTTCTTTTGGGTATTCTCAAGCTGTAGTTGGAACCTGGGAACAATACAAAAAAGAAACTGACAGCCCATTAGCAACAAGAGCAAGATTTAAAGACTCTGTTGATTTTATTGGGTGGTATATTCATAAAACAAATAAAATATTAAGAATTTCAAAAAAGGATGCATACAGACAATACCTCGCTTACTATAAAGGGTGGGGAGACTATAAGAATTATTCAAAAGATAAGAAAGCCGTTATTTATGCAAAGTCTGTTAGAGACACGGCCAATAAATATAGAAAACAGCTTACAGTTTGTAAAAAAAATTTAGATAAAAAAAAATATATTATTTTTTAAGTTGTTTATTAAGTTCAATTTCAACAGCATCTATCCTTTTAGTATTCTTGCCTATTATGGTGTAGACAGTAGGAATAACATATAGAGTAAAAAAAGTAGAAAATAGCATTCCACCAAATATTGTAATGCCAACAGTAAGTCGACTTGCAGCTCCTGGTCCAAAACTTATGATCAAAGGTAAAACACCAAAGAGTGTAGATAAGCTTGTCATTAAAATTGGTCTTAGTCTAATTACAGCCGCTTCTACAATTGAAGTTTCGAATTTCATTCCTTCTTTTCTAAGTTGATTTGCAAATTCTACAATTAAGATTCCATTCTTTGCGGAGAGACCTATTAGAATAATTAGAGCAATCTGACTGTACACATTTAATGAAGAGCCAACTACTAATAATCCTAGAAGACCACCTAAAATAGCCATAGGCACAGTCAACATTATTGTCAAAGGATGTCTCCAACTTTCAAATTGAGCACACATAGCTAGATATGCAGTTATTAAAGCTAAAGCAAAGATAACGTATAATTCATTATTAGTTTTTTTATATTCTTCGCTTTCTCCCTTATAAGCAATCTTGGCCTGAGGAGTATTTTCTTCTACTATATTTTGTAAGAACTTTAATGCTTCATCTAGAGAATAATCACCTACTAATCTTGCAGAGATTGTTACTGCCTTTTGCCTATTATATCTTGCTAAAAAAGGTGATTGACCTTCCTCATTATAGGAAACTAAGTTTGAGACAGAAACAAGCTTATTATTATTTTTTGATCTGACAAAAATTTTACTAATACTATCAGGTTCCTGTCTATCTTTTATATCACCTTGCAATATAATAGAGTATTCTTTTCCATCTTGAGTAAATCTAGTCACACTTTTAGATCCAAAAATTGTTTCGATAGTTCTTCCTATATCTTCAGTAGAAACCCCTAAATCAGCAGCTTTCTTTTGATCAATTTTTACATTTAGTTGAGGTTTATTTAAATCAAAGTCATCTTGAATAGAAGTAAGGCCAGGGTTTTTTCTTGCTTCCTTCTTAATTATATTTTTCCATTCAATTAATTGCTCATAAGTATTCCCTAGTATTACAAATTGAACAGGGCTTTCTATTCCACCAGTTCTTATACCTTGAGGCATGACTGGAAAAGCTAAGACGCCTGGAACACGTGATATTTTTCCAAATGACTCCCTCATTATTTTTACTCCGTGACGGTCGCGTTTTTTCCATGGCTCTAATAATACAATAATAAAACCGCT
>Ga0307986_10000639_pt1 | contig 25740 bp, 34 predicted proteins | sample EllFjometageno82_FD_203170 | JGI IMG/M metagenome (GOLD analysis project Ga0307986, IMG submission 203170) | Marine microbial communities from Ellis Fjord, Antarctic Ocean - #82 | ecosystem: Environmental > Aquatic > Marine > Unclassified | place: Southern Ocean | collected 2014-10-09 | reverse complement strand
AGATTGTTTTTAACTTTATTATCATTAATACCTATTATTGATGCAGCCAATAAAGCAGAGTTAATTGCTCCATCATCGCCAATTGCCATTGTTCCTACCGGGATACCTTTTGGCATTTGTACAATCGATAAAAGACTATCTAAACCTTTAAGTTTTTTACTTTCAATAGGCACACCCAAAACTGGTAGAGATGTTAATGCTGAAATCATGCCAGGTAAATGTGCTGAACCACCAGCTCCAGCTATAATAACCCCTATATTATTTTTTTCAGCATTTTTCGCATACTCATACATCCTTTTTGGAGTTCTATGTGCTGAAATAATTTTAGTTTCAAATTTAATTTTTAGTAATTTAAGAATTTTTTGACACAGTTTCATGGTTTTGAAGTCAGACTGACTTCCCATTATTATAGAAACTTTATTAGATTTAATTTTAGGCATTAGGTGTTAATTTTTTAATAACCTAAATGGTTATTTCAAATTAAAGCTTATATTTCAATAAAATTAATAGAATTTATACCTCTTATTGATATTCTTTAAATCTAATAAAAATAAATGAATTTTAAAATCGATAACTTACAGTATTGCAATTGGTCGAGAAAAATCTTTAAAATTAATAGAGATGCTGGGCTAGACGCTGTTCACGTGACTATTGTTTACCACGAGGACTTTGATGAGCTTCAAAATGTCATTAATACTTGGAATAAACATTTTAAAGAAAATTCAGATTTAATTTTTTTAGGTAAAGATTTTAAAGATATTGAAAAAGCAAAAGCAGAGAACAAAACAGCAATTTTTTTTGGCTTTCAAAACTGCTCACCTATTGAAGACAATATTGCTTTAATAGAGAAAGTTCATGAACAAGGCTGTAGGTTTATGCAACTTACATACAACAACCAATCGTTACTTGCTACAGGATGTTATGAAATAAATGACAGTGGAGTTACCAATTTTGGAAGAGAGGCAATTAAAGAAATGAATAGAGTTGGTATCGTAATTGATATGTCTCATTCAGCAGAAAAAAGCACTCTAGATGCAATTGACATTAGTGAAAAACCAATTGCAATTACTCATGCAAATCCAACATTTTGGTACGCTGCCAAAAGAAATAAATCAAATGACGTATTAAAAAATTTGGCAGAGAGTGGTGGAATGCTAGGTCTCTCGTTATACGCACATCATTTAAAAAATAGTACTAATTGTACACTTGAAAGCTTTTGTGAAATGGTAGCGAAAACTGCAGAAATTATGGGTGTAAAAAATATTGGTATTGGATCTGATTTATGTCTTGGTCAACCAGACAAGATAGTCGAATGGATGAGAAATGGAACATGGACAAAAGCTAAAAATTTTGGTGAAGGATCAAAAAAAAAACCAGGCTTTCCTGAACAGCCTAATTGGTTCATTGACGCAAAAGGTTTTAAGAATTTAGAAGTAGGTTTAAAAAAAGTTGGCTTTAATAATGATGAAGTAAATAGTATTTTAGGTAATAATTGGTATAATTTTTATAAAGGAATAAACTAGTGCAAGTAGAATTAAGAAACCCAAATGTCATAATGAAATTATCTAGATTGGGTTCTTTTCATCAATCAAAATTATCTTTTTTAAGAAGTTTTTTAAAAGAATTTAAAGACTGGGAATATAAAAGAGATTTATTTAATTTAGATGAATTTGGTTATGGTGTTGCAGTTTATTCATTTAAAAAAAATGATAGAGTGTATTCATTAATTTGTTTTGCTAATAAACTTGAAGAAAAAGAAAGGTCGGATAGAGTAATTGCAACAAAATGGGATGCAGCTTTTACACTTTATGATGGTGTTCCTACAAAAAAAGATATTGAAAGATTAAAAGATGAAGTACCCAAACAAGAAGTGGGAAGACTTTCATATAAAGAGTTGACTTTATCCAGGGCAAATAAATCTGTACGAATATTTAACCATGTAGTCGAAAGTTTGAGCAACGGAATTCAACCAGATATAAACTTACTATCTAAAGTGGGTTATCTTTACCGAACAACAGCCGTTTATGGCTCTGGAAAATTTGGGTTAGCAGATCGATTTAGAATTAAGAATAGAGAAGAGATTTATGGACCTTTTCGACTCGAAATGATGTTGGTCTATTTGGTTAGGCAATTTACTTTTGATCAAGTTAACCATGTAGCAAAAAATAAAAACCCCAAAAAAGCAGTTAATTTAGATCTTGAGATATGTAGAAACCTGGGAATAGGTAATTCTACAGGATTAGGAATGGCACCATTTATCGTTAACCACCCGACACTTTTAAATAATTGGATATATGCAAGAGAAATGGCATTAAAAAAAATAAGAGAAATAAAAAATATAAAAATTGAAAACAGTGATTTGTTTAAGCTTTGTTTAAAAAAATCTATCAAAAATTTAACATCTTGGAATACAGAAAGTGAATATCAACAAAATAAAATAAAATCATTAATAAATGATTTAAATATTTTTATTAATTTTATTGAAAACGAATTCAATTTTTTAAATGAATTTGCATTCAACGAAGTTTACTTGTGGTTAGAAAGGAATTCTGGAGAAGAGTGTATTGAATATGTCGTGTCAATGATGATGGAACCGTACGATGATATAATAAATCCATTGATTAATACAATGAGTTCAGAAGAAGATAAATATTTCAATATACCAACAGATAGGACTGTTTTAGAATTAAAAGTAATATTAGAAGACAAATACTCAAAAATATTAAATATAGATTTTTCAAAAAAAGAAAATAATCAAAATTTTTGGTTTATTTCTAAAAATAAAGAAGAACCAAGGTTAGCAGATAGATTTATAGAAAATGGATCAGAGTTAGAGCAACCACTGGCTATAGCAAGAGATATAAAAAAACTTTACAATACATTGTGTGTATCTAAGAATAGTTCAACAATGGATAAGTTTTTAGTAAATAATTCTGATTTGAGGCATGTTATTAGAAGAGCATTTATAATCGAAAAATTTCCGTATTCAGAGATACAAGATAACACAATAGGAAAATCCATAGTACCTATTGACATGTTAAGGTTAAAATTATCTTTTTTTGGTGCATTAAAATTTGATCCAAGATCTGATAAATGGTTGCGTATATGTATGTTTCAAGGAGCACCATTGCCAGAACAATTAAAAAATTATGATGATCATTGGATATATAACTCATTAAATTAAATGAAATCTTTAAGTGAAATTGAAACAGTGTCAAAAAGAGCTAGTAGAGCTGCTAGTTTTTCATGGGGCATTGCGGAAGAGGTTGGAAAAAATATAAGAATGTTAGAACAGTTTGGGTTAGGAGGAATAAAGAATTTAAATTATTATTTTAGAGTTATAAATAAAAAAAACTTTGAAAAACTAAACATTATTAAAAAAGAAAACAAAACACTTAAAACAGAATTCTGTCCTATAATTGCTGGATTAAGTTTTTTAGATCAAGTTAGATCATTAGAAATTTTGAATGAAATTAAATTTGAAAAAATAGCCTATCCATTACTTTTTTTACCATTTGTAAGTAGAGCGTCTGAAGTTATAGGAGAGAAATTAGAATTAAAGATAGATAATAGAATTTTTTTACTAAACCATAATAACAGCATATATTCTAATTCTTTAAATGAAGGTATCGTAGAGATAGGAAATAGAGTTTCGATTAAATTTAAAGAAAACAAAGACTCTTTCGAGGAAAATGAATGGAAAGAAATTTACAAATTGTCTGAAAATACTTTTGTGGAAGAAAGTGATAGCTTAAAAGAAGGTGGTGCTGGAGCAGGGTTAACTGACAATGATTAATTATTTTAGCATAGATATTTCCTTAATATGAGCAGGTCTTGTTTCACAACATCCCCCTAGAATAGTAGCACCAGCATCTTTAAATTTTTTAACAAATGTAGACATTTTTTTTGGATTAAGATCTTTTCTTTGACCTAAAAATTCATTTGGGTTTCCACCATTTTTTGAATAGTTGGCAAAATATCCATTTTTTGGGGACGTTGTTATAAATGCGTTAAGTTTAAATCCAAAAGGGACACCTAAATTTTTAATTTCATCCAAGTTTTTTTCATAGTTTTCGGGGGAAACGCAAGAAAGCATTATTCCAAGTAAATTTTTGTGATCAATTTTATTAATAATATCTGACAAGCTTTCATTACTAGGTAACACTGTTCCCTCAGAAATATGAGCACCAATTAAGTAGGGTTTATTAAAATTTTTGATAGCTTCAATCCCCAATCTAAATTCTCTTACACTACTCAGTACATCAAAATAAAAAAAATCAACAAAAGGATTTAAAATTTTAGCTTGCTCATAGAAGGAATCTTTAATTATATAATCTTCTCTTTTATCGGCTTCGTATGTTTTATCCTGTGGAGGTAAACCTCCTGCAATTAAAACATGAGGATTTAATTCTTTAGCCTTCATAGCGATCTCACCAGCTTTTTTATTTAAATATTCAAATTTATTATCAACATTATTTTCATATAATCTTTTTCTTCTTAAGGTAAAAGTGTTAGTAACGATAACCTCAGCTCCTGATTTAATAAAATCTAAGTGAATATCTAATAATAATTTATGATATTTTTTTTGTAATAAGGCATTTGCGCTCCAAAGTGTTCCATTAGCTTCCATACCTCTTGCCAATAATTCTTGGCCCATTCCACCGTCTAAAATTCTTGTTTCTTTAAAAAAGTTTTTATTCATTTATTTTTAATGTTTTAATATTATGTGAGGTGCATAATATAGCTTACTATCTTTATCAATTGTTTTTATATTGATTGTATAAATATATTACATAAACAATTTAAATCCCATACGCATAGCAACAAACATTACAAGCCCAGCTGTTATAAGTACCAAAACACGAGCTGGGAAAATCTTTATGTTTAAAAAATTTCCTAATTGACCACCGATTAAAACTAATAAAAAAAGAGGCCAATAATCAAATATTTCATTAAAAGCAAAATTTTTTGTAAGTTGACCACCTAACCCAGCTATAGAATTAATGAGAATAAAGAGTGATGCGACTGTGGTTATATGTTTAGCCTTACCAGCGTTTATCAAAAAAAGTATAGGGCTTAAAAAAATACCACCACCAATTCCAACTACTCCAGATATAAATCCTATAGAGCCACCAATAAAAATTGAAATTAATTTGGGAATATTTCTATAAATTTTTTTTGTGTCATCAAAAGATCTAAATTTAAAAAGTAATAAAAACCCAGCTGAAGCCAAAACTATAAAAAGTAATATTTCAAAATTTTTTTTATCTATTGGTAGAGAACCACCAATAAAAGCCAAAGGTATAGAGGAAATTAAATAAGGTGTTAATAATTTAATATTAATATTGCCTGCCCTAATATAATTAAAGCAATTTCCAGAAACGACAATTATATTGCAACAAAGAGCAATAATGGGAAAGATATAATATGGAATCTCCCAAATTAATAAAAGGACTAAGTATGTAGACCCCCCACCAAATCCAACACTTGAATATAATATTGCTGTTATAAAAAATAAAATTGATAATATGATCATTATAAGTAATTTAAATTTATGATTATAAATATAGCACTTTTAACAGTTACAGACACTAGAACTTTAGAAAATGATAAATCAGGATCTATTTTAGTAAATAAAATTGATGAAGCTAAACATAAATTAGTAGATAGAAAAATTTGTAAAGATAATAAAGAAGATATTATTATAATTTTAAAAGATTGGATAAATCAAAAAAATATAGATGTGATTATAACAACTGGAGGCACAGGGTTAACTGGAAGAGATATTACTCCTGAAGCAGTAAATGAAATTGCTGATAAACATATTCCAGGCTTTGGTGAAATCTTTAGAACAATTAGCCTTAAAACAATTGGTACATCAGCAATTCAGTCTAGAGCATGTGCGGTACTAGCTAATGGAAAATATGTTTTTGTCTTACCGGGATCATCTGGTGGTGTGACTGACGCATGGGATGGAATTTTAAAATATCAGCTTGATATAAACCACAAGCCTTGCAACTTTGTTGAATTATTCCCCAGACTAAAAGAAAAATAATTATTTTTGATATTTTTCTTTCCATTCAGAATAAGGCATTCCATAAACAAGTTTTCGTGCCTCTGAATCAGTAACCTTGACACCTTTTTTTTCTGCTTCTTCCCTGTACCATTTGGATAAACAATTTCTACAAAAACCAGCAAGATTCATTATGTCGATATTTTGAACATCTTTTCGTTCATCTAAATGATTAAGCAGTCTTTCAAAGGTTGCAGATTGTAATTCTTTTTTTATATTATCATCCATATTTAATTAGTATATAAATTATTAATGAAACTTACAGGATCTTATCAAATTAATTTAGAAAAACAAAAAGTTTGGGATGCTTTAAATAATTCAGAGATATTAAAACAAGCTATACCTGGATGCGAAGAATTCAAAAAAAACTCAGATACAGAATTTACAGCAACTGCAACAAATAAGATTGGCCCATTTAATGCAACCTTTACAGGAGACATAGAGTTAAAAAATCTCAATCCACCAAATAGTTATAAAATAACAGGATCGGGAAATTCTCCAGTTGGATTTGCATCGGGAGAAGCTACCGTGAGCCTTGAAGATTACGAAGGTGGCACAAAACTTATCTATAATGTTGACGCAAATGTTGGTGGTAAAATTGCACAAGTTGGTTCACGATTAATCAATATGACCGCCAAAAAAATGGCAGACATATTTTTTGGAAAATTTTCAGAATTAATTGCACCTAAAGTAACAACAGCTAAGCTGCATGATAAAATTGATAAACAGATCCTAGATAAAAAAAATACTTCTATTCCTTTAAATAAAACATTAATTTATTTAATAATTGGAATTTGTTTAGCAATTACTGGGTATTATTTTCTAGCATAAGTAGAAAATTTTTATTTTTTCAACTTGAGTAAGCCCCACCGTTGTGTTGTACTTTATCATTACTAATTAATCGAGAAGGAGAGAGCTTGATGACAAAAGTAACTATAGAAGTTAACGGTAAAAAAGTCAGTAAAGACGTATCCGATCATACAATCTTATCAGTTTTTTTAAGAGATAATTTAAATTTAACAGGCACTCATGTTGGGTGTGATACTAGCCAGTGTGGAGCTTGTGTAATTCATGTTGATGGCAAATCAATTAAAAGTTGTTCAACTTTAGCAGCAGACATTAATGGCTCAAAAGTAACAACAATAGAGGGATTAGTTAAAGATGGAAAAATGCATCCGATGCAAGAGGCATTTAAAAAAATGCATGGACTACAATGTGGTTTTTGCACTCCTGGAATGGTTATGAGTGCAATTGACCTTTTACAAAATAGAAAAAATCCAAGTGATACAGAGATTAGAGAGTGGCTAGAGGGAAATATTTGTAGATGTACTGGTTATCAAAATATTGTAGCTGCAGTTAAAGAAGCAGCCTCAAAAATGTAATTAAAGGAGGATTAATATGGCTAGTTTAGTAGGTTCAAGAGTAGAAAGAAAAGAAGATAAAAGATTATTAACAGGTAAAGGAAGATATACTGCTGATATCAATATTGCGAACCAAACTTACGCTATATTTGTAAGATCTCCACATGCAAGAGCAAAAATTATTAAAGTAGATACATCTAAAGCTTTAAAAGCAGAAGGTGTTGTAGGAGTTTTAACGGGAGAAGAAATTGCTACTGATAAAATTGGTGGCTTAATAGCTGGATGGGCAATTAGAAGTGAAGATGGTTCTGAAATGAAAGTCCCAGCAAACCCTCCTCTAGCTAAAGATAGTGCAAATTTTGTTGGTGAACCAATAGCTGTTGTTTTTGCCGAAACATTAGATGAAGCTAAAGCAGCTGCTGACTTGGTTAATATTAATTATAAAGTTTTAAAAGGTGTAATTAATACGGCTGATGCTATGAAAGGTGAAGCTATTCATGACGGGATAGATAAAAATCTTTGTTACGATTGGTTATTGGGTGATAGAAAAGCTGTTGATGAAGCTTTCGCAAAAGCTGATAAAATTATTAAAGTTGATTTAATTAATAATAGATGTGTTCCTAATGCGATGGAACCAAGAGCTTGTGTGGTAGATTATAACACGGCATCAGAAGAAATAACTTTATATACAACAAGTCAAAATCCTCATCTTTCAAGATTAATAATGTCTGCATTTGGCGGAGTAGCACCAGAAAATAAATTAAGAGTGGTTGCACCAGATGTAGGAGGTGGATTTGGTTCAAAAATTAATGTTTACAATGAAGAAATTGTTTGTAGTTGGGCTTCAAAAAAAATTGAGAGACCAATTAAATGGGTTGCAGAAAGAACTGAATCATTTTTAACAGATACTCATGGTAGAGATCATGTTACTCATGCAGAACTTGCGGTAACTAAGGATGGTAAATTTTTAGCATTTAAGAATGAAACAATTGCAAATCTTGGAGCTTATGCAAGAGTATTTGGAACTGTAACTCCAACATATTTATTTGGTCCTTGTGCAACAGGTGTTTATGTAATTCCTGCAGCATATACTAATGTTAAAGCTGTTTATACAAACACGGCACCAGTAGATGCTTACAGAGGAGCGGGTAGACCTGAGGCTACTTATACAATTGAAAGATTAGTTGAAAAAGCTGCAATGGAGCTTGGTATTGATAGAACCGAAATAAGAATGAAAAATTTTCCAACGGAATTCCCATTTAAGCAGACATTAGTTCACACAGTTGACTCTGGCGATTATTTTGCGAGTTTAGAAAAAGCTAAACAAATGTCTGATTATGAAGGTTTTGATGAGAGAAGAAAAAAATCAGAATCTAAAGGAAAACTAAGAGGTATTGGAGTTTCTTCTTATTTTGAGGCTTGTGGAATTGCACCTTCTGCAGTTGTTATGTCATTAGGTTGTGGAGTAGGACTATGGGAATCTTCCGAGGTTAGGTTTAATCCAACTGGACAAGTTTCAGTTTACACTGGAGCTCACAGTCATGGACAAGGCCACGACACCACATTTGCTCAAATTGCAGCTGATGAACTTGGAGTAGGACTTGATGTGGTTGATGTAATCCATGGAGACACAGATAAAGGAACATTTGGAATGGGAACTTATGGCTCTAGATCATTAGCAGTTGGAGGAATAGCAATTGTAAATGCATGTAGAAAAATTATAGCTAAAGGAAAAAGAGTTGCTGCAAAAATGCTTGAAGTAAGTGAAGATGAAATAGACTTTAAAGATGGTGAGTTTATTGCAACCAAATCAAATAAAAAAAAAACAATAGGCGAGGTTGCTTTTGCATGTTATTTACCAGGTAGTAGAGATTCAGATTTTAAATCTCCATTACCAGAAGGTGAAGAACCAGGATTAATAGAAACATCTTTTTTTGATCCGTCAAATTTTTCTTTTCCAGCAGGATCTCACATTGCAGAAGTAGAAATTGATCCCGAAACGGGAGATGTTAAGGTTGAAAAATATACAGCAGTGGATGATTTTGGTAGAATTGTAAATCCCTTAGTAGTTGAAGGACAAGTTCATGGCGGTATTGCTCAAGGAATTGGTCAAGCACTTCATGAGAATACCAAATATGATGAAACTGGTCAATTAATTACAGCCTCATATATGGATTATACGATGCCAAGAGCAGATAATTTTCCAGAGTTTAATTTAGGATTTACTTGTACCCACGCAACATCAAATCCACTTGGAGTTAAGGGTTGCGGAGAAGCAGGTGCAATTGCATCACCTCCAACAATAATGAATGCTGTAATTGATGCATTAGGTGGACAGGAAGTAACAATGCCAGCAACAGCAGAAAAAATTTGGAAAGCTTGTAAAATTTTGAAAAAATCTAACACTAAGGCAGCTTAAGGAGAAAAAATGAAAACATTCAATTACCATGCACCAAAAGATGTTAAGGGAGCTTCAAAGCTAGCATCAACCAATTCAGCTTTTTTAGCTGGAGGAATGACAAGTATTCCATCAATGAAATTAGGTTTAGCAACCTACAAAGATATAATAGATATAAAAAATATTAAAAAATTATCAGGTATCAAGGTAACTGCAAAGTCTGTTACAATTGGCGCAACAACCAAACATGCTGAAGTAGCAAGCTCTAAAGGGGTTAAAAAAGCAATACCATCATTAGCAAAATTAGCTGGAGGTATTGGAGATGCACAAGTTAGAAATAGAGGAACGGTAGGAGGATCTATAGCAAACAATGACCCTTCTGCATGTTACCCATCAGCTTGTATGGCACTTAATGCAATCATTCATACTAATAATAGAAAAATAGAAGCTTCTAAATTTTTTAAAGGTATGTTTGAAACAGCTTTAAAAAAAGGTGAATTAATTGAAGCAGTAGAATTTCAAATTCCAGAAAAATCAAACTATCAAAAACATCCAAACCCAGCATCAAGATATGCGATAGTGGGCGTTTATTTAGCAAAACATAAAAAAGAAGTTAATGTAGCGGTTACAGGGGCAAAATCAGCTGTCTATATAGATAAAGATTTATCAAAAGCTCTATCTTCTAGTTTTTTATCATCAGTAATTGATGGAATGAAGTTAGATAGCTCAGAAATGAACACAGATATCCATGCTTCTGGAGATTTTAGAGCTAGCTTGGTGGTTACATATACTAAAAAAGCTGTTGAAGCTTGTTAGTTAAGATCTATATTTTTCCAAATGAAAAATTCATTTGATGAAAAAATTTTAGAAGAAGCTCATGACTGGGTAAAGGCAAATCAAAAAGTAGTACTTGCAACTGTAATTCAAACTTGGGGATCATCTCCTAGACCCACTGGCAGTAAAATGGTTGTTAATGAAAATGGAGATTTTTCAGGATCGGTTTCTGGTGGATGTGTAGAGTCTGCTGTTGTTAGGGAATGTATTGGAATTATAAAAGACAATAAACTTTTTAAAGAAATAGAATTTAAAGTTTCAAATGAAAGTGCATGGGAAGTTGGACTTGCTTGTGGTGGTGAAATAGCAGTTTATTTAGAACAAGTAATTTGAATCTTATGATTAAAGCACATAAAAAATATATAAATTGGTGGAAAAATTTTTTAAAAATTTCTGATTATAGTTTACTTTGGGTTGCTTTTATAAAAGGATTAATTATAGGATTATTAATTTATCATTTCTTTATTATCTAATGAAAAAAAAACTTTTAGAACAAATTATAAAAAAAAAAAATAATAAATCAGAATTTGCAATAATTACCAATCTCAAAACAGGAGATAGTGAAATTTTTGAAGAAGGTAAGCCAATTAATAAAGACTTTAAAAAATATACAGATCAAATAAATAACTTTTATAAGAATAAAAAGAATGGTGTTATTGAAGATACAAATATATTTATAGAAACTTATATTAGACCGATTAAAGTTGTCATTGTTGGGGCTGTTCATATAGCCCAATATCTTATTAATTATGCAAAAAGTTTAAATTTTGAAATAATTGTTATTGATCCAAGAGGTTACTTCGCAACAGAACAAAGATTTCCTGGTATAAAAATTATAAATAAATGGCCAAATGAAGCTTTTAAAGAAACAGAAACAAATTCAAATACAGCTTTAATTGCACTAACTCATGATCCAAAGATTGATGATCCAGCATTACAACACGCACTAAAAAAAAAATTTTACTATATTGGTGCTTTAGGGAGTAAAAAAACTCATGCAAACAGAATTGAAAGATTAAAAGAATCTGGGTTTAATGAAGATGAAATCAATTCAATTCATGGACCGATAGGAATTAAACTAGGTGGAAAATCAGCTCCAGAAATAGCACTATCAATAGTTGCACAATTAGTGGCAGAAACATATAAAAAATGAAAAAAATTTTTTCAATATTAATTTTATCTATTCTATTTAACACCACTGTTAATGCGGGGTGTGATGATGCACCAACTGATGGAGTTGATTATTCAAACTGTCAATTTTCTGAAGAACAAGATTTAAGTCGTGCTTATATACCAAACTCAAATTTATCTTTTATTAGTTTTATTAAAGTAAACTTTGATAAAAGTATAATGATGAATTCAATTTTAAGTAATGGTAATTTTGCAGAGTCTTCTTTTTTTAGAGCGAATTTATATGAAGCAAATTTAGAAGGAGGTAACTTTGAAAAAACAAATTTTACTAGTGCAAATTTAACTCGTGCTAATTTTAAAGGAGCTTCTTTAATAGAGACTAATTTTAAAAACAGTAATCTTTTTGAAGCTGATTTAACTGGATCTAATATTACAAATGCAAGTTTTGAAGGAGCAAATCTAAATAATGCAACTTGGATTGATGGTGAAAAGTGTAGCTTAGGATCAATTGGTGTGTGTAAAAAATGAAAAAACTTTTTGGATTTGTAATGGTTGGAACGAATAATTTAGTAATATCAGCAAAATTTTATGATGCAATATTTGTACCTTTAAATCTTATACAGGCTATAGCTACAGAAAAATATATTGGATATGCTCAAAAAAATAACCTTAAAGATATTGAGTTTTATATAACAAAACCCTCTAATAAAGAGCCATCCACCTATGGCAATGGAACTCAAATCTCATTTTTAGTAGAATCAAAAAAAAAAGTTGATGAATTTCATGCAATTGGATTAAAAAATGGAGGTACTAATGAAGGATTACCAGGAATAAGATCGGGAGATTATTTTGCTTATGTTCGCGATCTAGATGGTAATAAAATTTGTGCATATACAATTATTTAAAGATAGATGATATCTGTAATTTTACTCGCAGCTGGGGAGTCTAAAAGAATTCCATTTGAAAATAAACTAATTAAGAATTTCAAAAAAAAACCTTTGATTAATTATATTTTAAAGTCTTTAGTAAAAAGTAAAGTTAAAAAGATAATAGTTGTTCTAGGTTTTGAACATAATCTTATTAAAAATGTTATTTTAAAAAGTAAAAAAATTAAATTGATAATCAATAAGAATTATAGAAAAGGAATATCTTCATCAATAAAAACAGGCTTAAAGAAAATTAATAAAAAAGATAAAGGATTTATGGTTGCACAATCAGATATGCCTTTTGTTCGCTCAATTCATATAAATAAAATTTATAATTCTATATTAAAAAAAGATAATTTAGTCCATGCTTTAAAATATAAAGATAAAATAGGTAATCCAATTGGTTTTAACATTAAAGTTTTGAATAAATTTAAAAAGATAAAAGGAGATACTGGTGCAAAGCATATGGTAAAAAGATTAAAAAAGAATACTAATTTTATAGAAGTTACTTCAAATAAATTTTTTAAAGATCTTGATTTAAAAAAAGATTTTAATTAGTTTGAATAGGGTTACCTTTTAACCACTCACTATTTTCATTTTCATAGTGTTCTTTTTTCCAAATAGGAGATCTTTTCTTAATTTCTTCAATTATATACCTTGATAAAATATAAGCTTGGTCTCTATGTTTACAGGCAACAGCAATAATAATGCTTATTTTACTTAAACTAACATACCCCTTAACATGCTCAATAAATACTGCTTTATCTTTTATGTTTAGTTTTTCACTAGATTCTTTATAAATTTCTTCAAAACTTTTTATAACCAATTCATCATGACTGTCATAAGTTATTCCAGTCACTTTTTTGTTTTCATTTATATTTCTAACTGTTCCTATAAAAAATATAGAGGCACCAAATTTTGATGAGCTGATAAATTTTTCAGCTGATAAAATATTAATATTTTCTTTTTTGATATCTATTATTCTAGTATGGAGCATTAACCACCACCTATTGGAGGTATAATTGCAATTTTTTGATCTTTTAAAATTTTATAATTATCGTTAATAATATTATTGTCTTCTGAGCAAAAAACAGAAGCTTCTACAATTTTTTTGAAATTTTTGTTATCTTTAAATTTCTTATTTAAGTAACTAATTATTTCTTTTCTAAAATCCTTAATTTCAATTTTTTCTTTAATATAAAATTCTAAGTAATCTTTATTGCTAAACTCTCTACTTGCACCAAATAGCTCAAGCTTAATTTTCATATTAAAAAATATTATTTAAAAATTCTGGCAGACCATCTGGATTTGTCCATAATCCACTTTTGCCACCTTCTTTAATTAATAGTCTGATATTATCAATTCTAAGATGTGGATTTACAATTTTACTTAAATCATAAATAGTAATTAATGCTGCATTAACCCCCATAATTGCTTCCATCTCAACACCTGTTTTAGCAACAGCTGACACGACACAAAATACTTCTAAAGAATTATCCTCTTCATGTGTAATAACCTTAGTTGCTGTGTGATCTATTGGAAGTGGGTGGCACAAAGGAATTAATTCACTTGTTTTTTTGACACCTAGGACAGCAGAAACTTCTGCTAAAGTAATAGGATCTCCTTTAGGCATTTCTTTATTTTTGATTAAATCAAAAACTTCTTTTCCAACATAAATTTTACCTGATGCTAATGCTCTTCTAAAAGTTTCTTTTTTTGAAGAAACATCGACCATATTAAAAGAATTTTTTTTAAAAATTTCTTTAGCCCAATCTTTTAAAATTTCTTGATTTATTACTTTTAAATTTTTCATTACCCTCCTGTGCTTGATAGGTTTGGAGTAATGCCAGTATCTCCAAGCTCTAAATAATGTGACTCTTTTTTAAGATGCAGTTGTTTTATTACAAGATCCACAAGTTCTTGTTTTTGATCATCTTTTTGTAAAAGATGTCGAATACTAATTCCTGTGTTTCCAAACAAGCATAATCTTAAATCACCTCTTGATGTAATTCTTAATCTATTACATGTTTTGCAGAAATCTTTAGAGTAGGGAGCAATTAATCCAAATTTACCTTTAAAATCTGGATGAATAAAATTTAAAGCAGGACCCGCATCTTTGCCGTGTGTTTGGTATATCCAATCATTTTTATCTAAATATTTTCTAAATATTTTTGAAGAAACATGATTTTTTTTAAAGTAATCTAAATTATCTCCTGTTTGCATTAATTCTATAAATCTAAAATCAATCTTATTTTCTTTGACAAATTTTCCAAATTTTTCAAAATCTTCATGAGTGTCATTGATACCTTTAAGTAAAACAGCGTTAATCTTTATATTTTTAAAATTTAATTCTTGTAAAATTTTTATTCCAGACAAGATTTCAGGCAGCCTGTCATGTCCAGTTAGTTTTTTAAAAGTTTCTCTATTTAAACTATCTATACTAATATTGATTCCATCAAGTCCAGTTTCATATAATTGTTTAGCAATTTTATCTAACCGATAACCATTAGTAGTCATTGTTATTTTTGGAACATTTGAATTTTGCTTCATATCCTTAAGAATATTAAAAAAATCCTTTCTAACTGTTGGTTCTCCACCAGTTAATCTTATTTTACAAACTCCTAATGTCGATAAAGCTTTAGTTAATCTTGATATTTCTTCAGCAGACATAAAACTTCTCATATCTCCTGGGTTTTTTTTATAACCCTGTGGCAAACAATAAGTACACTTATAATTACAAACATCTGTGATAGATAACCTTATGTAAGGGAATTTTCTTCCAAAAGTGTCAGTAAGTGTTTTCATCTATAATTTTTTATAATATATTCTAACATATTAAATAATATATAGCATGAACGAAATCCTTACTAAAAGTGAAATAAATCAGTTCAAAAAAGATGGAGCTATTTTTATTAAAGGAAAATTTGATATTAATTGGATAGAAAAATTAAAAAAAGGAATTAAAAAAGCTAAAGATAATCCTAGCCCAAGATTTGCAAATCATACAAAAGATAAAAAACTTCCAGGTTATTATGAAGACTTTTGGACATGGGATTTGCATGAAGAATTTAAGGATTTTGTTTTTAATTCACCAACCCCTAAAATTGCTGCAGAACTTTTGGGAGCAAAAAAAGTAAATTTAGTAATGGATAATTGGTTTTTTAGAGAGGCAGGGTCAAAATCATCACCACCTTTTCATCATGATATATCTTATTTTGATTTTGAGGGTTCAATGTGTGTATTATGGATACCACTTGAATCTGTTAAAAAAGAAGATGGAATTGCATGGGTAAAGGGTTCTCATTTATGGAATAGATTATTTTTAAGAACAAGATTTAATGATGGACATAAAGTTGATGGTAAAGCAGGAACTATTAATGGCAAGAAATACGAATTAACACCCAACATATTAGAAAAAAAAAATGAATATGAATTTTTACAGTGGGATCTAGAAGTAGGTGATTGTATTTATTTTGATATTAGAACACTACACGGTGGATTAAACTCTGTTACACCAAAAAAAGATGTTCATAGATATACTTTAAGAATGGCAAAAGAAGATTCTAAAATAATTTATAGAGGTGATTGGGCTAAAGAAGAAAGATCAATTATGGAAGCCAATGGTTACAAAAATGGAGATGACTTATCTGGAAAAATGTTTCCAACTTTGTTTGAAGCTAGTTAACTCCCAGTATCAATATACTGGAAGTTAAAATTTATTTTATTTACCTGGCTCTTTATATCCAGAAGCCATTTTATTTGCGATTTTTGCAACAGCATTCAAATCAATAACTTCATGAACTGAAAAATTTGTAACAGCGCCACTAGACACAGCTACCATTCCAGATGCAGAAGCTTGTTCAAAAGTTCCCTCAACCTCTACCATAAAGTCATACTTACCTCTTAAACCAGCATAACCAGTTAGTTTTGCTCCAGCTGCCTTACAAAGAGCTGTTGTAGCAACTTTTCGGTCAGTGTCTGGATTACTTACAAATCCACCAAGACCTTTAGCCGTATAACATCCCATTACTATAAATTTAGCCATTAGTTCCTCCTTTATTAATTTGAAAGATTTAAACATATTTGCTAAAATTTTTTAATAAAAAAATAATCAACCACAGGTTAAAATCACAAGATGTACGAAAAATTTGGGCAGTTTATTGATGGAAAATGGTCAGCTTCAACCAATAAAGAAACTTATGAGGTTATAAATCCTGCAACAGAAGAAGTTTTGGGTCATGCATCCAAAGCAACACCGGCTGATGTTGACAGTGCACTAAAATCTGCCGAAAAAGGATTAAAAGTTTGGAAAAAAATAACACCGTGGGACAGAGCTTATATCCTGAGACGAATAGCAGATAAACTTCGAGAAAAAAAAGAAGTACTAGCTAGATGGATGACTTTAGAAAATGGAAAACCTTTAGCAGAAGGTATTGGTGAAACAAATGGAGCAGCTGATATTTTTGAATGGAATGCTGAAGAAACAAAAAGAATTTTTGGTCAAACTATTCAAAGTAGATTTGAAGACACAAGAGTGCATGTTTATTACCAGCCAGTTGGAGTCGTAGCTGCATTATCACCTTGGAATTTTCCACTTGTTTTGGCAGCTAGAAAAATATCAACTGCACTTGCAGCTGGTTGTTCAGTGATTATTAAACCAGATACAATTACACCAGGTGTGGTAATGGAGTTGGTTGATATTTGTAGAGAATGTGGTGTTCCTCCTGGGGTAGTTAATCTTTTATCAGGTGATCCACCAAGTATAGCCTCACAATTAATTCAATCAGATATAATTAAAAAAATTTCAATTACTGGATCTGTAAGAGTAGGAAAATTGATTTTAAAACAAGCTGCAGATAAAGTTCAAAGAGTAACAATGGAATTAAGTGGTCATTCTCCTTTCATTGTTTTTGATGATGCAGATATTAAAAAAGCAACCGATATTGCTATTGCTGCAAAATTTAGAAATAATGGGCAAGTATGTATATCCCCTAATAGATTTTATATTCAAGAATCTAAAAAAGAAGAATTTGTAAATTTATTTATTGAAAAAACTAAAAAGTTAAAAATTGGAAACGGAATGGATCCAGACACTCAATTAGGTCCTTTAACAACAAAAAAAAGGTTGGAGGAAATTGAGGAGCTAGTTGAAAAAACCAAGCAAGAAGGTGCCAAAGTTTTATTAGGTGGAAAAAGACCTGCTGGTTTTAACAAGGGTTATTTCTATGAACCAACGATATTTGATAATGTAAAAGATGATTATACTATTATGAAACAAGAACCATTTGGACCATTAGTACCAATGCTTTCATTCAAATCATTTGATGAGGTTATTGAAAGAGCAAATAATCATGAGCTTGGATTATGTAGTTATGTTTGCACTAATTCAATGGAAACAGCTCACTTAGCATCTGAGCAATTAGAAACTGGATTGGTAGCAGTTAATACAGGAGTTGTTGCAATAGCTGAAGCACCATTTGGTGGAATTAAACAAAGTGGATATGGCAGAGAAGGTGGATCAATGGCAATAAAAGATTATCTTAATGTTAAATATACTCATATGAGTATTAAGGGTTAATTAAGTGAAATTATTAAGACTAGGAAATCCTGGTAAAGAAACTCCAGCAGTAATTGATAAAAATGGAAAATATAGAAACCTTTCTTCACATATCAAAGACTTAAATCCTGAAACAATTAACTTTGAAAACCTAGAAAAATTAAAAAAAATTAATTTAGAAAGTTTAGAGGAAATGGATCAAAGCAGTAGGATTGGCTCATGCATTAGAAGACCAGGGAATTTTTTTGCAGTAGGTCTTAATTATAAGGAACATGCTAAAGAAACTGGAGTAGAACCACCAGAAAATCCAGTTCTTTTTAATAAATCAGTCCATTCAATAATAGGACCCAATGATAATGTTATTATACCAAAAGGTTCTGAAAAACTTGATCATGAAGTTGAAATTGCTTTTGTTATAGGAAAAAAAGCAAAAAGAGTTCAAGAAAAAGATGCTCAAGATTATATTTTTGGATACTGTATTTGTAACGATATTAGTGAGCGTGATTGGCAAAAAAATAAAGGTGGTCAATGGGTTAAGGGAAAATCAGGGGATACATTTGGACCTTTAGGACCATATTTAGTTACAAAAGATGAAATTCAAGATGTTAATAATTTAAATTTAAGTTTAGATGTTAATGGAAGTAGACACCAAACGGGAAATACCAATCAGATGATTTTTAATTTTAATTTTCTTGTAGCCCATATTACAAGCTTCATAACATTAATGCCTGGTGATATTGTGACTACAGGCACTCCGCCTGGAGTTGGTTTAGGAATGAATCCTCCAGTTTTTTTAAAAAAAGGAGATCAAATGAATTTATCAGTAGATAATTTAGGTACACAAAATATTAAACTGATTGCTGAGTAACTTTATATGATTGAACTGTTTATTGCTTTTGGTGCAGGTCTGATAAGTTTTTTATCTCCCTGTGTTCTACCATTAATACCAGGTTATATTTCATATATATCTGGTGCATCTTTAAATGAATTACTTGCAAAGAAAAAAATAAACTTAATTCCCCTAATATTATTTACATTAGGGTTTTCTTTTGTTTTTATTACGTTCGGTGCAGCGGCCTCTTACTTAGGACAAGTGCTTTTACAAAACTCACAAACATTGAGAATAATTGCTGGAATAGTTATTATCATATTCTCTCTTCAATTAATCGGAATCATAAATATTAGTTTTTTAAATTTTGAAAAAAAGATTTACACAAAAAAAAATAATAATATTTGGTTTTCTTTTATAGTGGGTATGGCTTTCGGTTTTGGATGGACACCTTGCATAGGTCCAATTTTAGGATCAATACTTGCACTAGCATCAACTGAAGAGACGATATTTAAAGCAATAATTTTACTTAGTTTTTATTCATTAGGTTTAGCTATACCATTCATTTTATCAGGTTATTTAATGCAAAGATTTTTAATGTTTTCTAAAAATTTTAGAAAAAATATTAATTTAGTATCTAAAATTGGTGGGATAATACTTCTAATTACAGGAATTCTAATTTTAACTAACCAATTACAAATTTTAGGTTATTACATATTGAATTCTTTACCATTTTTGCAAAATTTTGGTTAATAGGTTAATAACTATCTATATTTATGAAGATTTATCAAATCGATACTAGTGCCAGAAAGGAAGGATCCACTTCAAGAGCGTTAGCAAAAAAGTTATTAGAGAAAATTAGAAAACCAGAAGATGAGGTTATATATAGAGATCTTAATGATGAGATGATTTTTATATCTAATTTAACTGAGTCGGGAATGAAAATTCCAGAGGGTGAGCAGTCAGATCAACATAAAAAAATGTTCGAATTATCAGATAAATTAGTCTTAGAATTAAAAGAAAGTGATAAAATAATAATTTCAGTACCAATTTATAATTTTGGCCCACCAGCAACATTAAAAGCCTGGGCTGACTTAGCCGCAAGAGTTAAGGAAACTTTTAAATATAATGAAGATGGTAGTAGAGTAGGTTTACTTGGAGATAAACAGGTTTATCTTATAATCACTTCTGGTGGCACAAAGATTAATAGTAAGGATGATTTTTTAACACCTTGGTTAACCCACGTCCTAAACTTTTTTGGTATTAAAAATATAAATATTATTGCTGCCGATCAAATCGCGATAGACTACAACAAGTCCATTCAAGCAGCAGAAGCTCAAATTAATAAAATATCTTAAATATTGAATTTTCTTTGAAGATGACGGAGTTTACCTTCGCTACTATCATGATCAATATAACACCCTTGTAAAAATCTTTTACCTTCACTGGTGTCATAGACAGTTCTTCCATGAAGTAATCGGTGATTGTCCATCATTATAATATCTCCTGGCATTAGTTTAAATTCAATTTTAAATTTCTCTGAATTATAAAGATCCGATATTTTTTTTCTTGCTTTATAATAAAGATCTAGCTGATTTTTTTCTAATACTGGCACATAATCTAACCTGGTGTTAAATCTTATTTGTTTAAAATTACCAAGCTCATTCAATTCAATTAATTCACCTCTATTTTCTAATATAACATCCTTATCAGTAAATTTAAATTTGACTTTTATTCTTGTTAAAATTTCAAAATATTTAGGATTATTTTCTTTCAAGTGTGTTGCAACTCTAAAACCATCAACTAATGTCGAAAATCCTCCACTTACCTCATTCTCAATACAATGAAGTAATTGAATACAGGGAACTGGTTTACGATATGGATTATCTGTATGAGGTGGAAGAGCAAGCGATGTATAGGCTAAATCATTTGGATTAGGAACGGATCTTACATTAAAAAATTCTCCAAAATTTGTAGCCCTAACACTTCCAATAGAATTAGCAAAATTAACAATATAATTATTTTGTGCTGGTATATTCTTTATTATTACAAAACCATATTCATAAAAAGATTTGAGAAGATCATACATATCCTTGCTATCGTAAAAATTTTCTTTGAATTCATATGTTGGATTATTTTTAAGTGAGGAATCCCAAAATTTTTGTTTAACAATCTTTGAAAGATTTTCTGAGTCTAATAATTCAGATATAATTTTATTGATTTCAAATTTAGAGGTAACACCATCATTAAAGGTTAACTCAAGTGTATCATTATTAATTTTAGCATTCTCAATATTAATATTATTTAAAGACGATGGATCAAATAATCTTTGATCATTATTTTTATCTAAAAATTGTTCATCCCGAACTCTTTCTCTCAACCAAATAGGGTGTATCTCTATCTTATTTTGATTATTGTTGAAAAAAACTTTTTTATTATTTAGTTCAATCTTCATAAATTATCTTTAAGAATTATTTAAAATTTAACTTTAATCAAGACAAATAAGATAGTATGACTTTTAAAAAATGAGTTCATTAAATTCAAAAGAATATAAGATTTATGCCAACTTTTTAAACAATTTGGCTAAAGAGCTTACTAAGTTTTATTATTTAAAGTTAAATAAGACATTTAAAGTGTCAAATAAACTTAAAGGCAAAGGATATGATCCGGTTACCACTTCAGATAAGGCATTTGAAAAATTTATAAGATTAAAAATTAATAAAAGATTCCCCAGACACCAGGTTATTGGTGAAGAGTTTGGACATAAAAGATCGTCTAGTGATCTTACATGGGTCATTGATCCAATTGATGGAACTAGATCTTTTGTTATTGGAAATCCAACGTGGAGTAATTTAATATCTTTAAATTTTAAAGGGAACCCAGTCCTCGGATTAGCGAATTTTCCAGTACTTAAAAAATACTATTTAAACTACTCTGATAAGATTGCCTATGTTGTTGAAAATGGAAAAAAAAAAAAACTCTCAGTTAATAAAAAAGTATCTTTTAATAATATAAAAGTATCAGCTGCTTTTCATGGATGGCTTTCACTAAATAAACAAAAAAAAATACCTCAAATATTAAAACTGATGCAGTTTCCATGTGCCGATGCATTAAGCTATACACATCTTGCTGAGGGAAAAGTTGATGCTGTAATTCAATGTTCAAATAAGATTTGGGATATACACCCTGTAATGCCAATTATAAAAGCTGCAGGAGGAGTAATAACAACTTGGGACAATAAAAATGCAGCACGTGCTGGCAATATTTTAGTTTCTGTTAATCAATCAGTTCATAATAAACTGTTAAAATTGTTAAGACCTGCATTAAAATAATGGAAATTATAGTTCTACAACATATTAAAATCGAAGACCCCGGATACATAAAAGATTTAATGTTGGCAGATAAAATAAAACTTACCACTATAGAGCTTGATGAAGGTGAAAAAATACCAGATGATTTATCAAAGTTTGATGCAATGTTTTGTATGGGTGGACCCATGGATACTTATATGGAAAAAGAATATCCTTGGTTAATAGAAGAAAAAAAAAAGATTAAAGAATTTGTACTTGATTTAAAAAAACCTTATTTAGGTTTTTGTTTAGGTTGTCAATTATTAGGAGAGGTTGTTGGAGGTAAAATTGTTAAATCTAAACCTGCAGAAATTGGAATAATGGATATTAATTTTTCTAAAGAAACAAATAATGATATTTTATTTTCTTCTTTTCCAGAAAAAATAAAAAGTTTGCAATGGCACTCATATGAAGTTGATGGTCTTGATGATAATAAAGATGTAACAATCCTAGCATCTTCACCAATAACAAAGTATCAAATTTTTAAATATCAAAATCATGCATATGGTATTCAATTTCATATAGAAATTAAAGATTCAACAGTTAATGAATGGGGCTGTGTACCTGAATATAAACAAGCTTTAGAAGATCAATTAGGAGAAGGAGCGCTAGATAATCTTGATCAAGCAGCCAAAGATAATATGACTAATATGAATAATTATTCAAAAATTTTATATTCTCAATTTAAAAAAATTATTAAATAAAAAATGAAAAAAAAAGCTCAAGAAATATTAGATTTTTGGTTTAAGGAAACACCACCCAAAAAAAGATTTCAAAAACACAAAGGTTTTGATAAAGAAATTAGAGATAAATTTTTAAAAGATTATGAACTAGCAAGTGCAAATGAATATGATGATTGGCAAGATTATCCACTTGGTTGTCTAGCTTTAGTTATTTTATTTGACCAGTTTTCAAGAAATATGTTTAGAGATAATAAAAAAGCTTTTGAGCAAGATCACAAAACAAGACTAATAGTAAATGATGCTGTTTATGCTGGCTTTCTTGAAAAAATGGATGAAAATCAAAAGTTTTTTATGCTTTTACCTCTAATTCATAGTGAAGAGATTACAGATCACGAGATGGCTTATCATCTATTAGATAGATATTTAAAAGATCATTCTGGCCTTGCTGATATAAAGAAATTTTGGCAAGATCACACTAACGCAATAAGGAAATTTCATAGATACCCTCATAGAAATAAAATTTTAGGAAGAGAGTCAACGAAAGCAGAATTAGAATTTCTAAATGGACCAAATTCATCCTGGTAATATTAAATGGATTTTAAATTTATTTATAAAATTTGCACCAAAAAAGAATGGTTAGAAGCCAAAACTAAAGGTAAGTTTAATGGTTCAAAAAAAGATATAGAAGATGGATATATTCATTTCTCTGATAAAGAACAATTAAAAGCAACATTAAATAAATTTTTTTTAAATCAAAAAGAGTTAATTTTATTAAAGATAGATACTTTAAAACTTGATAATTTGATATATGAACAGGCTTCAGACGGAAATATGTTTCCTCATCTTTATTCTTCACTTGATATATCTAATGTTTTTAAAGAATATGAAATTATGTGTAACGATGATGGTTCACATAATTTTCCATCTAATATTTAAGGGGGGCACCCTTTTGGTGAAACTCCAAAAGAGTTCCCCTATAAGTCAGCATTTAATGCTAAAATCCATGACGGATTTATATTTTTGTTTTCTTACTTTGAGTTATTTAGATCACACCAGTTACGTGTCAGGTGGTGATAAATTATTGATCATCAGCCTCCTTTTATTAATAATTTATAATACCATATTAAAAAATAAACTACAAAATATTTATTTTAATTATTGTTAAATAAACTTATTGAATACAACTTACTGCAATAATAAGATCTCGATAATTTAAATAAATCTTATTACTATATTTTTTTCCGTAAAAAATTTATAGCTCTTTTTCAATTTTTTATGCCAGCTTTGAAATATTAAAAAGTTGATTATTTATTTCAAAAATAAAGTTATATTTAGATATTTTAAATTAAAAAACTTTTCTATTTATTTCATTTGAATTTTTTTTCCATATTTACAGATTACGACCCACATAATTATAAAATAAGAAAGACAGATTAAAAGATTATTCAATAGTGATTGTATTAAGTATATTTTTTATTTGTTACCATGGCATGAGGTGAAGCTGACATCATAAAAGTATCAATAATAATAGATTTTGATGGTTTTGTAGTTAATATTGAATTTTCAGTTCTAATTGTCTCCCAACAAGTTAACCATCAATACACCTACAATAATAAAGCACAATCCTGTTATTGTATAAAAATTAGGTATTTGGTTGTATTTTATCACACCCACAACAACTGTTGCAATGATAGCTAAACCTGCAAATGAAGCGTAAGTTACACCCATTGGTATTATTTTCATTACCATGGATAAAGCATACATGCACAAAACAATTGTTATTGCTGTAATGATACTTGGAAAGAGAAGTGTAAAACCTTCAGAACTTTTTGCAAAACTATTTGATGTAACGCCTAAAAAAACAGCAAAAATTAAAAATAGGTATGAAGTAGTCATGTTCATTTAACTATCTTAAATGAAATTTTTTTAAAATTATATAATTACTTTAAATCCTTCAAAATCTGGTGATCCTTGATAGCCATCAAAGTCTGGCGGCCCTAGATATAAGTTTTTATGTTGTGTCGGATTTTTGTGGGCAAATCTAAACGAATCTGACGTTGTCCAGTTAATAAAATCTCTTTCAGAATTCCATTCACTATGAAAAATATAAAGAGAGAATTCTTTATTTACATTTCCTTTAAATAGATTAAATTTTTTAAAACCTTTTACACCATCTGTGTTTGATTCACGTGCTTTCCAGGACGCTTCAAATTCAGCTTCTTTTCCAGATGCAACTTTAAGTCTGCTCATTGCTAAATACATAAAATTTTTATTTAATTTTTTAAGTCGAGACAATTAAAGTTATCTCGACCCAAAGATTAAGTGATATTTTTTAACATTTTTTAATAGGACAGGTATACATGAACTTTAACCGTGACAACTTTGTCTAGTCAAATATTTTTCTAGCACCTATTTGAAAAAAATTATTCTTTGATTATGATGATTAAAAACTCCTATGAAAACATCTCTGTTTTTACTACTGGATGTGATAAATGTGCGTTCAACACCAATTCCATCATTTTAATAAAGCACTTAAAACTTTTATTAAAGTCTAATTATTGATAAGATTCATTTAATGATTGAAAAATTTAATAGTAT
>Ga0307986_10000637_pt1 | contig 25840 bp, 30 predicted proteins | sample EllFjometageno82_FD_203170 | JGI IMG/M metagenome (GOLD analysis project Ga0307986, IMG submission 203170) | Marine microbial communities from Ellis Fjord, Antarctic Ocean - #82 | ecosystem: Environmental > Aquatic > Marine > Unclassified | place: Southern Ocean | collected 2014-10-09 | reverse complement strand
ATGGATATCAAAATTACAGGTATCACATTTGAAATCATGGAGCAGGCTTTAAAACAAGCTAAAGAAGGAAGAGTTCATATCTTAGGTGAAATGAATAAAGTTTTAAGTGAGTCAAGAGCTGATGTTGGTGAACACACTCCAAAAATGGAACAAATTACTGTTGATAAAAAAGATATCGCAGCTGTGATTGGAAAAGGTGGGGCAACAATTAGAGAAATTGTTGAAAAATCAGGCGCTAAACTCGATGTGAATGACGATGGTGTAGTAACTGTTGCTGCTCCAGACGAAGAGTCTAGAAACATTGCTATGCAAATGATCAAAGAAATTATTGCTAAACCTGAGATGAATAAAATCTACACAGGTAAAGTAATGAAAATCATGGAATTTGGTGCTTTTGTTAACTTCTTAGGTAAACAAGATGGCCTTGTTCATATCTCAGAACTTGCTGCTAAGAGAGTAGAAAAAGTTACCGATGTTGTAAAAGAAGGTGATGAAGTTACTGTTAAGGTGATTGGTTTTGATAGAGGTAAAGTTAAACTTTCTATGAAACAAGCAACCACTTAATAATTAATCTAAATAACTAATCTAAAAACCCCAAATACAAGTTTTGGGGTTTTCTCAAAATAATTAATGATTTGAAAAAAAACAATATATTCCAAACTATGAAAACAAAATTGAATATATAATAAAAAAGATACAGCATATAAATAAGATTAAGATATTAGAACTCGGAGTAAGCAAGGGCATTTCGACAAAGAAATTTATAAATTTATGTGAGTTAAATGATGGCTTCCTAAACTCAGTCGACATCGATGATTGCTCAGAGGTAACAAAAAGTAAGAAATGGAAATTTATTCAATCAAGTGATGATAATTTTTACTTAATAGATCAAATCATACCCCGTGAGCTAGATTTTATTTATATTGATTCTTATCATGAGCCAAACCATGTGGAAAAAATTTTTTATCATTATTATGACTTTTTAAGATTGGGTGGAATTTGTGTTATAGATGACACTAGTTGGCTGCCCTATTCAAAAAATGAATATAGAGACAATAGCTACAATGAATGTACAAATAGAGGGGTCTTTCAAAGAATTCTTGAAATTTATAATCAAAACAAAGGAAGCTTTTCGTTAGAATTTCTTTTTGAAGGTTCTGGTTTAGCGATTATCAAAAAAAAGGAAAACTTTTTAAATAAATCAAAAAAAATACATTCAAGAGAGTATGGTTTTAAAAATTTAATTAGAAAATTTTTAAGTATTTTTCCTAAGAAAATAATTATTAAGTGATATTTTTTGGATCGGGCATTCCAACCTTGTTGTAACCAGCGTCTACATAGTGAATTTCACCAGTAACACCCCCTGCAAGTTCGCTTAATAAGTATAAAGCAGAGTTACCAACATCCTGGATATCTACGTTTCTCTTTAAGAAGGAATGGTCTGCATTCCATTTATAAAGAAATTTTGCATCTCCGATAGCAGAAGCCGCTAGAGTTTTGATTGGTCCTGCACTTATTGCATTTACCCTCATTCCTTTTGCTCCTAAATCTCTTGCAAGATATTTAACACTTGCCTCAAGTGCTGACTTGCAAACACCCATCACGTTATAATTAGGAATAGCTTTAGTAGACTCATAAGTTAAAGTTAGCATACTGCCACCTTCTTTCATTATCTTAGAAGCTTCTTTTGCAACCTCTGTGAATGAAAAGCATGAAATCAACATACTCCTTAAAAAATTCTCCCTCGAAGTATTCAAATATTCACCTGATAATTCTGATTTATCTGAAAAGGCAACTGCATGAACTACAAAATCTATTTGTCCCCATTGTGATTTAATATCATCAAAAAGTTTTATAACTTCCTCTTTGTTTTCAACATCACAACTAAAAGTGGCTTTTGAATTTAATTTTTCTGCTAAAGGAATGACTCTTTTCTTTAATGCATCACCCAGATAAGTAAACGCAAGTTCTGCTCCGGCTTCCGCAAGTTTTTGTGAAATACCCCAAGCTATAGATCTCTCATTAGCAACACCCATGATCAATCCTCTTTTACCTTTCATCAAGCTCATAAATTAAACTTTCTCGAAAATTAAGGTTGCATTTGTTCCACCAAAACCAAAACTGTTAGACATTACAGAGTTTAAAGTAACTCCTGTCTCAGTTTTAGTTACGATTGGAAATTTTTTAGCTTCATCATCCATGTCAGTAATGTTAGCAGAAGCCGTGATAAAACTATTTTTCATCATGATTAAACTATAAATTGCTTCATGAACTGAAGCCGCACCTAGTGGGTGACCCGATAGAGATTTAGTAGAGCTAATTTTTGGTATTTCAGTACCAAACACTTCTCCAACTGATTTTAATTCCGTCATATCTCCAACTGGGGTTGAGGTTCCATGAGTGTTTAAGTAATCCATTTTATTCTTAGCAGTCGCTAAAGCCATCTTCATACATCTAACGGCACCTTCACCTGAAGGAGCTACCATATCATACCCGTCAGAAGTCGCGCCATAGCCTGTTAATTCGGCATATATATTTGCACCTCTTGCTTTTGCATGTTCGTACTCTTCAAGCACTAAAACTCCACCACCACCAGCTATTACAAAGCCGTCTCTAGTTTTATCATAAGCTCTTGAAGCAGTTTCAGGTGCATCATTGTACTTAGAGGATAGAGCAGTCATAGCATCAAACATGGCAGTCATTGCCCAGTGTAATTCTTCACTTCCACCAGCAAAAACAACATCTTGTTTACCCATTTGAATTAGTTCGCTTGCATGACCGATACAGTGTCCGCTAGTCGCACAAGCAGAACTCATCGTATAATTTACTCCTTTAATTTTAAAAGGCACAGCAAGTGTTGCTGAAGATGTACTAGCCATGGTTCTTGGTACAATAAATGGCCCCATTAATTTTGGTGTCTTAGCTCTAGTTTTATCAACTGACAAAACAACATTTTCTATCGAAGGCCCACCAGAACCCATAACTATTCCAGTTTTAAAATTACTTACATCCTTATCTTCAAGTCCAGAGTCTTTAATAGCCTCTTTCATAGCAATATAATTGTAAGCAGAACCTGACCCCATAAACCTAATTGTTTTTCTATCAATATGATCTTCGAGTTTAATATTTGGTTTACCATGAACATGACTTCTTAAATTATGTTCTTTATATTCATCACAAAAAGATATTCCTGATTTTGAATTTAAAAGAGATTGATAAACTTCATCCTGATTATTTCCCAAGCAAGAAACAACACCCAAACCTGTAACCACCACTCTTCTCATTATTTAAATAATCCTACTTTTAAATTTTCTGCTGAATATATTTTTTTATCATCAGCAAATAATAATCCATTAGCTAGACCAACTGAAGTACCACCAGGAGACATAATTTTTTTCATATCAATTACATAAGTTGCTTTTTTTACACTTTTTAAAACTTCACCTGTAAATTTTACAGTGCTCACCCCTAAAGCTCTTCCTTTTCCAGGATTACCAAGCCACCCAAGGTAAAATCCAACTAACTGCCACATTGCATCTAAACCAAGACATCCAGGCATAACTGGATCCTCTTTAAAGTGGCAATCAAAGAACCAAAGATCATCTGTAATATCTAATTCAGCTTTTATAACACCCTTATTAAAAGCCCCACCGTCATCATTGATTTCAGTTATTCTATCAAACATGAGCATTGGCGGAAGAGGTAATTTTGCATTACCTGGGCCAAAAAGGTCCCCATTACCACAGCTTATTAGCTCATCATATGTAAATGAGTTTTTTTTCATAAATTTCATTCCCTTAATACTTGATTTATTAAGATTATAATATAGAAATAGTTTAGAATTATTATAAACAATAATGGACAATTTAAATATTTATACCAAAAAATTAAGAGAATCTGGATTAAGACCTACAAGGCAGAGGTTAAAAATTTGTGAAGTGCTATTTTCGCCTGATAAAACTTTTCACTTTACAATAAATGACCTTACTAAAATTATTGAAGAAAAATTAAGTAAAAAAATTTCTTTAGCTACAGTTTATAATACTGTTCATGCATTTAAGAAAAAAGGTTACTTAAAGGAAATCTCGATTAATGCTGACAAAAGCTATTTTGACACCAACACAACAGATCACCAACATTTTTTTGATGAAGATACAAGTGAGCTGATTGATTGTGGCGAAGATGAAATTGATTCTATAAAAATTAAGAAAAATATCACAGGAAAAAAAATTAAATCAGTTGAAGTGCTTATTAGAGTTGCGAGTGATAATCAAAATCAAAATTAATTCAACAATTTCATATATTTAACATCTACATTAAAATAATTCTAAACTGTTGACACCAGTTTAGAATGATTATATAAGAAATTCTTAATCATTAAGGAGAAAATATGTCATTAAAGGGTAGTAAAACAGAAGAAAATTTAAAAGATGCATTTGCAGGTGAAAGCCAGGCAAACAGACGTTATTTATATTTCGCTCAAAAAGCAGATATTGAAGGTTATAACGATGTAGCATCAGTATTTAGATCTACAGCAGAAGGTGAAACAGGACATGCTCATGGGCACCTAGAATATCTAGAAGAAGTTGGTGACCCAGCTACTGGATTACCGATAGGGGAAACTAAAGATAATTTAGCTTCAGCTGTCCAAGGTGAGACACATGAATATACAGACATGTACCCTGGTATGGCAAAGACAGCTAGAGAAGAAGGTTTTGCAGAAATTGCTGAGTGGTTTGAGACTTTAGCAAAAGCCGAAAAATCACACGCAGGAAAATTCCAAAAAACATTAGAATCTATTGCGTAAATAAAGCTTAATTTATGGTGGGGTTTACCCCACCAGTAATCCCAAAAAATTCAATTTCATGAGTAAAGAAGGCGGCACCGAAGCACCTATAAGACATCCAATAAACTTTGAGCATCCTGATTTTTTAGATCAAAAAAAATTAGATGATGAAATGAGAAGAACATTTGATATCTGTCATGGGTGTAGAAGGTGTTTTAATCTATGTGACTCGTTTCCAAAACTATTTGATATGATTGATGAGTCAGAGAATGAGGATGTAGAAAGTTTAAAAAGTGAGCAGTTTGAACCCGTAGTAGATGCATGCACATTATGTGATATGTGTTTTATGACCAAGTGTCCTTATGTTCCACCGCATGATTTTGATTTAGATTTTCCACATTTAATGTTGAGATACAGAACGGCTCAAAAAAAATTAAATAAATTACCTATGGTACCCACACTGTTGGCTCAAACTGATAGAAATGGAAAAATTGGTGTTACATTATCATCACTAATCAATTGGGCCTCAAATATTAAAAATACTTTCTTTAGAAAGATATTAGAATTAGTAGCTGGCATAGATATGAGAGTTAAACTTCCAGTCTATAACTCTGAGACATTTACAAGTTATTTTAAAAAAAATAAAGATCCAATAAATAGTGATGCACCATCTAAAAATAGAAAAGTTGTAATTTATTCAACTTGTTTTGTTAATTTTAATAAAAAAGATACAGGTGTTGCTGCTCTTAAAGTTTTAAAAAAAAATGGGGTTGAAGTTCAAGAGGCTTACCCAGGATGTTGTGGTATGCCCTTCTTAGAGCAGGCAGACCTTCAAAAAGTTGTTGAGCAAGCAAAAAAAGTATCCAAAGATTTATTAGATTGGGTAGATAAAGGTTATAAAATTATTACACTGACAGCTAGCTGTGGTTTAATGTTAAAATTTGAATGGCCATTATTATTGCCAAACGATGAAAATATTAAAAAACTTTCAAAAAGTACCAGCGATATAGATGAATACATCGTTGATATAGCACAAAACGAAGGCCTTGCTGAAGGCTTACAAGAAATTGATGGCGGTGTAACTGTTCACAACGCTTGCCATGCTAGAGCACAGAACATGGGTATTAAATCTAGAGATATGTTAAAATTTATTCCAAACATAAAAATAGATGTTGTTGAAAGGTGTGCTGGGCATGGAGGAACTTTTGGAGTGATGAAGAATACCCATGATCTTGCTATAAAAGTTGGAACACCAACCGTAAGACAAGTTAAAAATAAAAATAATAAATACATGGCGTCCGATTGTCCATTAGCAGGTAAACATTTGAAACAATTAGAGATAGATACTAATATAGCAAACGATGAGGCACTACATCCCATCGAATTAATGGCTAAAAGTTATAGGTTATAATTATGAGTAAAGAAAAAAAACAGATTGAAAAAGAAGATTTAATTCCTGCAGATATTTATGCAAAAAACCGAAAACAAATTAGGAAAGATCTTATTGAACTTAAGAAAGACAGACGAATAGCTCTTGGTCCTTATGCAACTTTTTACTTTGAAAGTTTTGAAACTATGCGGTCACAAATCCAAGAAATGCTATACATAGAAAAAGGAGGTGATGTACAGCTAAAAGATGAGCTAATAGCTTACAACCCTTTAGTTCCAAATGGTAAAGAACTTGTAGCTACACTAATGTTTGAAATTGATAACCCAATATCAAGAGCATTATTCCTAGGGAAAGTTGGTGGTATCGAAGAAAGGGTATTTATAAAAATTGGTAGTGAATTTGTGAAGGCAACACCAGAAACTGATGTAGACAGAACATCAGCAGAAGGAAAAGCTTCTTCTGTACAATATGTTCATTTTAAATTGAATGATGAGCAAATTACTAAATTTAAATCGGACAGTTTAAATATTGAGCTCGGTATTGATCATAAAGAATACACACATACTACAAAACTAACCAAAGATAATGTCAATTCATTATTGGCTGATTTTATTTAGTAGATCCCCAAACATTTTTAATTTTAATCCATCCCGTGTAACTATCGGTTGTTATATTACACCAACTATCTTCACATTTTTTTATAATTAATAATCTTCCCTTCTCTAACCGTGCAATTGGTTTAGAAGAATTAGATGGTTTTTTAAATAAAATTTTATTTTCCAAGGCAATCACAGAATTTGACTTCTTAAGTTGTGACACATGAATCCAGCCACTATTATTCTTTAAATCAACTATTCTTCGAAAATTATCTTTTATGTCTATTTGCTTTACAGGCAGATTTACTTTTTTATAAATATATTTAATTTTAGATTCAAAACTTGGGCCATATCTAACATTTACTTTATTTTTTTTTAAGGATAAAAATTTTTCTTCAGCACCCAATGGATGTACCAGTAAAATTAAAAAAAATAAGATCAAAATTGTTGTTTTGTTTATCATTTACAAAAACAGTCTTTTCTTTTTTTAATTTTAACTTTTCTAAAATTTAGATTAAGTAGATCTAAAATAAAGATATATCCATCAAGTCCTTTTCCAATACCTACTATTTTTTTTAATACTTCATTAGCCTGAACAGTTCCGACAATTCCAGCAACAGTCCCAAGAATGCCTTCAGCCTCACAGTTTAATAAATCGTCAGAAATTTTAGTTTCTTGAAAAAAACACCTTAAGCAGGGAATTTTTTTATTTTTAAAATTAAAGGTAAATACATGTCCATCAAATTTACTAATTGCCGCAGTAACAAGGACTTTTTTAAACTTTAAACAAAAATCATTTAATAAAAATTTTGTTTTAAAATTATCTGATCCATCAACTATATAATCAAAATCATTAATAATTTTTTTAAAGTTGTCATTATTTAATCTAATTTTATAAATTGTGACTTTTGTATTTGGGTTTATTTTCTTAATTTTATCTTTTGCTATTTTAACTTTAAACTTTCCAATATCAGAAGTGTTATAAAGGCTTTGTCTGTGCAAATTAGAAAGGGCTACCTTATCGTCATCAACAATTCCAAGTGATCCAATTCCTGCTCTTGAAAGAAATTCTGCAACTGGTGATCCAAGACCGCCAGCTCCGACAATCAAAACTCTTGATAATAGAATTTTTTTTTGACCTAAAATACCAATATCCTTGAGTACTATTTGTCTTGAAAATCGTTCAATTATTTCTTTATTAAATTGGCTTTTCATTTACCGGTTGAGCCAAATCCACCCTCTCCCCTTAACGTATCTGGCAAATTATCCGTTTCCTCTAATTCCATTTTAACAACTGGTATTAAGACCATTTGTGCTACTCTATCTTTATTGTTAATTAAAAAATCCTCTTTTCCATGATTAAAAAGGATAATTTTAATCTCACCTCTATAATCACTATCAATAGTTCCTGGTGCATTTAAAACAGTTATACTATTTTTTGCTGCAAGACCGGAACGAGGGCGAATTTGTACCTCATAATCCTTTGAAAAAGCCATAGAAAGCCCCGTAGGTACTAAATATGAGCTGTTAGGTGATATTTTAATTGGCTCCTCTATAAAGGCCATTAAATCCATACCAGAAGCACCATTTGTTTTGTATGCTGGAAGCACTACATTGGGATTGAGTTTTTTTACTAATATTTTTGTCATTGAATTTTAATCTAACTGCTCAATAATTCTATCTACTATTTCTTCTGAGATTTCAGTTTTTTTTTTCATAGCAAGTTTTTCATTTTTAACATTTTGATTTTTATAAAAAATTGAAACTTCATTAAAGTTAGAATCAAACCCGATAGATTTATTTGATACATCATTTGCTATTATCCAGTCACAATTTTTTTCTATTAATTTTTTTTGAGCATTTTCTTGAATGTCATTTGTTTCGGCTGCAAAGCCAATAACTAATTTTGGTCTAAGAGAGTTGTGTTTTGATACATAATTTAGAATATCAATATTTTTTTCAAGGTCTAAATGTAAATAGTCTTGCTTTTTTATCTTTTCATTTTTCTCTTCTTTTACTTTAAAGTCAGCAACAGCTGCGGAAAAAATTGCTACATCAGCAGGTAAATTTTCTTGTGTGGCTCTTAACATTTCATCTGCTGTCTCGACTTTAATTAAATTTATATTATCATCTATTTGCAATTTTGTGGGTCCAGAAATTAATGTTGTTTGAAACCCTCTTTTTGCTAAGGATTTTGCTAAAGCATAACCCTGTTTTCCAGAAGATTTATTTGTGATAAATCTTACAGGATCAATATATTCATTAGTTGGCCCTGCAGTTACTAAAGCTTTTAATTTTTGATTTTTTTTCAATGCGCTAAAATATATTTCAATTGTTTGAAAAATATCTTTTGGTTCGGTCATTTTTCCTTCACCGAATTCACCACATGCCATATCCCCTACTTCAGGGCCAATTATTTTATAACCATAAGATTTTAATTTATTGAGATTCTGTTTGGTAGAAGGGTGCTCCCACATTCTAACATTCATAGCAGGTGTCAAAAAAATATCCTTATCAGAAGCAAGAATTACAGTTGAAGCTAGATCATCTGAAGATCCAGAACTTAATTTTGAAATAGTATTTGCAGTAGCAGGAGCAACTAGAATTACATCTGCCCATCTAGATAGTGATATATGGTCCATTTCTGATTCATCTTCTGGATTAAATAAATCATCATAAACTTTTTCTTGAGAAAGTGAGGCTATCGATAAAGGTGTTACAAATTCTTTAGCACTTTTAGTAAGGATAGTTTTAATTGTTGCGCCTCGTTTTTTTAATAACCTGATAAGTTCTAAACTTTTATATGCAGATATACCTCCACATATTATTAAAAGTATCTTCCTCTGTGATAAATTATTCATTGAGCAAATTAAAATACTAATAGGCCAAAGATTACAAGCAGTAATAACCCAATAATAGACTGGTTTCTAAACGCAATCATTTCAGATTTCTTTTCATTTAACGCTGTATAGGAGTTTGAATTTTGAGGTATCTGACCACTTGCAAAAAATGTAAGTGCTTGATTGGCTTTATCCATAATCTCTGGAAAATCAGGCAATCTTTTAATTACCTCAGTAGTGCTTTTTAAGCCTTCATTTAGCGTATTAATAGGGTCCTTAGTTTCTCTCAACCAATTTTCTAAAACTGGTTTTGAAGTTTCCCATATATTAGTATCGGGATTAAGTTTTCTTGCAACACCCTCAACAACAACCATAGTTTTTTGTAACATTAACAATTGTGGTTGTGTCTGCATGTTAAATTTTTCAGTAACTTCAAAGAGCTGCTTTAGTAATTTTCCACCAGAAATATCTTTGACTGTTTGACCAAATATTGGCTCCCCAATTGATCTTAGTGCTTGGGCAAGATCATTAACGGGAACGTCCTTAGGAACTAGACCTGCAACCAAATGAACTTCAGCAACTTTTTTGTAATCCCTTTGAATAAACCCAAAAAGAATTTCAGCTAAAAATCTTTTACTTAAGTTATCCAATCTACCCATAATTCCAAAATCTATAGGAACAATTTGTCCGTTATTATCTATAAATATATTACCTTGATGCATGTCAGCGTGAAAGAATCCATCTCTGACTGCATGTCTTAGAAAGTGCTGAATGATATCTGAAGCAATTCTTGTGGTATCAATATTTCTCTTTTGTAAGTCCTTAGTTTCACGAATAGAAACACCGTCCACCCAATCAAGTGTCATCACATTTTCACTCGTAAAATTCCAATAAATTGCAGGAACTCTAAAACCAGCATCGTTCTTTGTATTCTCAGCGTACTCATTTGCAGCTGCAGCCTCAAATCTTAAATCCATTTCAAGGTTAGTTATTTCTTTAAGTAGAAAAACAACTTCAATTAATTTTAATCTTTTGGTTTTTTTAATGAACGATTCAACAAAAAAAGCAAAAAGCATTAATGCATCTATTTCTTCATTAAATATTTTTTTTATATCAGGCCTTAAAATTTTAATAGCTACATCTTTTATTGTGCCATTATCATTTATTTTAGCTTTATGAACTTGGGCTATTGAAGCAGCAGCAACTGGTTCACTTAAATCTATTATTGAGTTAAAGGTTTCTTCTCCTAAATCCTTTTTAATAATTTCTTTTGCTTCAGGTAAAGGAAAAGCAGGAAGCCTGTCTTGCAAACCTTCTAATTGTTTAGCTAATTCATCCCCAATTATATCTGGCCTAGTAACTAAAAATTGTCCTAATTTAATGAAAGTTGTTCCCATAGATTGTAATGATTTTGACAGCCTTTCTCCCTCAGTATTGTTCAAATTAATTTTTTGGTGGTTTGAAAAAGAAAAGGAAAGAATTTGAAATAGAATCTTGATAGTTAGAGGCGGTTCTTTAAACTTAGAAACAACGTTTAAAATATCAGATTTAGCTAATTTTCTACCTAATTTGAATAATGTAAATAATTTTTTAATCATTATATCTTCCAGCCAGAATGAATTGCCACAATTCCACCAGACAAGTTTCGATAACTACAATTTTCAAATTTATTCTTTTTCATTAGATCAATTAACTCTTCTTGATTAATAAACTGCTCAATGCTTTTAATTAAATACTCATAAGGCTCTTTCTGACCTGCAACCACTTTCCCAATTAATGGAATAAGTTTTGAATAATTTTTATAGATAAAATCTAGATTTGAGTTTTGAATTTTTGAAAATTCTAAGCATAAGTAGCGACCACCTGGTTTCAAAACACGATAAGCTTCCGAAAGAGATTTATTAAGATTTTTAGTGTTACGCAACCCAAAACTGATTGTATAATAATCACAAGAATTATCTTTAATAGGTAAATTTTCTGCAGGAGCAATCACCCAATTAATATTTTTATAAGCAGTTAATTTTGTTTTACCTTTGCTAACCATTCCTTTATTTGGATCTACACAAAAAATTTTACCATCTTTATTGGTTAAATCTAAAAAGAGTTTACCCAAATCTCCGGTACCACAAGCGACATCAATTAAAATTTTATTTTTTGAGGGATTCATCCAGCTTATTAAATCTCTTTTCCATATTCTATGAATACCTAGAGACATAAAATCGTTCATTAAGTCGTATTTATCATAGACATTGTTGAAGACATTCTGAACAAGTCCTTTTTTATTTTGAAGATATTGTTGCATGTTAAATTTATTATTTATTGATAATATACTGGCAAATGCCAGAATTACCAGAAGTAGAAATAGTAAAGCAATCGTTAGCTAAAAAAATAAAAAATAAAAAAATCAAGAAAGTAATAATTAAAAACAGAAATTTAAGGTTTAAAATTCCTCTAAAATTTGAAGAATTGTTGCAAAACAAAATTATTAAAAAGGTTACCAGATTCTCTAAATATTTAATCTTAAATTTTTCGGATGGCTCGTTTTGTTTGATCCACCTAGGAATGTCAGGAACTATCCATTTAATTAAAAAAAATAATTTTAATACATCTACTAATACTAGTTTTTATAACTCTCCAAACTTACCAGAAAAACATAATCATGTAGAAATACAATTTCAAGATTTAAAAATTATTTATAATGATCCTAGAAGATTTGGTTTTTTTAAGTTTATAGAAAACCAGAAACAACTTATAAATAGATTTAATCATCTTGGACCAGAACCATTTTTTAAAGACTTTAGTGTGAAATACTTGTTGAAATATTTTTTAAATAAAAAAAGAGACATAAAAAGTTTTTTAATAGATCAAAAATTTGTATCTGGAATTGGCAATATTTATGCAAGTGAAATTTTATTTCTAAGCAAAATTAATCCAACCACATATGCGATGAAACTATCTAAAGAAGATTGTAAAAAAATTATTTCTTTTTCAAAAAGTGTCCTTAAAAAAGCCATTCAAAAAGGTGGTTCAAGCATTCGTGATTTTAAAAATACCTCAGGGAAAAGTGGAAATTTTCAAAAAGAATTTAAAGTTTATCAAAGAGAAAACCTAAATTGTCTGAGAAACAAATGTAAAGGTAAAATAGAGAAAATAACAATATCCAATAGATCAACTTTTTTTTGTAATACTTGTCAAAAATAGGGAATTATTCTTATTGACCAGTATAAATTCTCGAGCTATACCACTGCCCTTATGGCAAACACAAAATCAGCAATTAAAAGAATTAGAAGAATTGCTACACAAACCCTTGTTAACAAGGCTCGTAAGAGCAAATATAGAAATGCTATAAAGAAAATGAACCTTCTTCTTGATGATAAGAATAAAGCTGAAGCTTTAAAATTCCTACCTAAGTTGAATTCTGAATTAATGAAAGTTGTAAAGACTGGCATTATTAAAAAAGCTAATGCTTCAAGAAATGTTTCAAGAATCACGAAGAAGATCACCGCTCTATAAACAACTACTCTCAGTTGTTTTTATTTTGCAATCAAATTTCGTTCTACCAAATAAGAATAGTTATTTTATAAACTAACTATATGTAGACTTAGTAAAAAAACAGAACTTACAATTTCTAAGGCGTACACTCACAGATTTTAAATTTGTAAATTATTATTCTAAAAAAAATGATCAGTGCGACAACAATTATTTTATAAATATTTATTCCCGTTAGAAACGATTCACTCAGAGATTTTATTTATTTTTTAATTTACAAACATTTTTATTGTATAATTTCTATTTTACTTCTAACTAACTTTATTCCTACAAATTTTATGTCTAGCAATAATACAACACAGAACTTAAAAAAGGCCTCTTCTGAAGCTCTAGACTGGGTACTCGTTCAAAAAGATATCAAAAATAAATTAGGTAGTGACATATATGAGAGCTGGCTTAAAAAAATAAATTTTGTAGAAGAGATGAACAATTATATTTTATTATCAGTTTCATCAAGGTTTCTTAGAGACTGGATAACCTCAAGGTATTTAGATCAAATTTTACAAATTGTTAAAGTTTATAAAAAAAATATTACAAGAATTGAATTTAAGATTGTAGAAAAAAATTCTGATAACGAAGCAGAAGATAATGTTCCATTAAATAATAGTAATGAAAATGTATCATTTATAAAAGATACATATTTGCAATACAATAGAATTGACCCTAACAAAAGATTTGACAATTTTATAACTGGAACAAGTAATAAATTAGCATACGAAGCATCATTAAAAGTTTCAGAAAACATTTCTCACTATAATCCACTTTATATTTACGGTGGTGTTGGAATGGGTAAAACTCATTTATTAAATTCAATTGGCCTTTCTTTAAAGGAAAAAAATAAGGTTATGTTTATTTCAGCTGAGCGATTTATGTATCAATTTGTTAAGTCTATCAAATCTAATGACATGGTAAAATTCAAAGAATATTTTAGAAACACAGATATTTTGCTAATTGATGATATTCAGTTCATGAATGGTAAAGAGGCAATGCAAGAAGAATTTTTTCATACATTCAATGCATTGCTTGATAAAGGTTCTCAAGTAATAATCTCAGCAGACAGAGCTCCAAATAAATTGTCTAGGATCCAGGACAGGATTAAATCAAGATTTGCAGGTGGTTTAGTAGTTGATATTCAAAAACCAGATTATGAACTTAGAAGTAAAATTGTTAAACAAAAAACAGAAGAATTCAATATTTTCTATTCTGATCAAATAAATATTTCTGAAGAAATACAGAAATTTATTAGTACTGAAATTACAACAAGTATCAGAGAGTTAGTTGGTGCAATTAACAGAATTGTTTCTTTTTCAAAAATATACAACAAAGTTCCAAATTTATCTGAAGTTAAGGTTGTTTTAAAAGACCTCTTAAATATGGATGAAAACAAAGTAACAATTGATCTAATACAATCTACTGTATGCAAATTTTTTAAAATAAGTAAAAATGAGATGCTCTCCTCGAGAAGATCGAGGTATCTTGTCAGACCAAGACAGACAGCGATTTATTTAACTAAGATACTAACTTCTAAATCATTACCAGAAATAGGTAGAGAGTTCTCTAATAGAGATCATACAACAATCATACATTCTGTCAAAACGATTGAAAAATTGAAGGAAAAGGATCCAGAAATGACTAACAATATTAATAACTTAAAAAATCAAATATTGTATACTAAAGAAAATGAAATTTAACGTTAATCAGCAAGATCTGCAACAAGCCTTGAGTTATTGCCAGGGCGTCATAGAAAAAAGAAGCACACTTCCAATTTTATCAAATGTTTTATTAAGTGCCAGTAATTCAAATTTAACAATTACTGCAACAGACTTAGATTTAATATTTATCCATCAAATTAATAATGTAGAAGTTATTGAAGAAGGAAACACAACTACCACTTCATCAACTATGTATGATATTATAAGAAAGTTTTCTTCAGGAAAAAAAATTAATCTATCTTTAACAGACGTTAGCAAGCTTCAAGTTGAATCAGAGAAGTCCGTTTTTAACTTAAATTGTATTAGTGCGTCTGAATTCCCTTTAACAGATGAAAATTTTAATCAAAATGAGTTTTCTATAAAATCAAAACAATTATTAAAGCTATTAAATAAATGTAAATTCTCTGTTTCTAATGATGAAACTAGACACTACTTAAGTGGAGTTTTTTTTCATCAAACCGAAGTAGAAGATAAAAATTTTTTAACAGCAGCAGCCACTGATAGCCATAGAATGTCTATATCTAAAATAAGGCTAGAACAAAAAGTAGATTTTGAGCCAATAATACTACCTAAAAAAACGATATTTCAACTATGTTCTTTATTAGAAAGTTATGATGGAGATGTTAAAATTTCTAATGTCAAATCTAAAATTAAATTTGAATTAAATAATAGTATTTTAATTTCTAAGTTAATTGATGGCAAATTTCCAAACTATATTCAGGTGATACCCAAAAATAATCAAAAGAAATTAGAAATAGATCTAAAGTTATTTCTAGACTCTGTTGACAGAGTTGCTTCTGTTTCACAAGATAAGAAAGACGGAGTAAAGTTTAATCTATCAAAAGATGTTTTAAATTTATCAGTTAACAACACGAATAGTGGTGATGGAAAAGAAAGTTTAAATGTCAAATTTGACCACGACTTAGAAATCAGTTTTAATTCCAGATACTTGATTGATGTTGCTTCACAGCTTAATGGAAATAAAATTGAGATTTTTTTTAATGATACTGGGTCTCCAGCTTTAATTAAAGATCCGGGTGATTTTGATAGTATATTTGTTGTAATGCCAATGAAGGGCTAATTTAGAACATCTAGTTCAGCGTAAATAGCATTCTCTAATTCTTTTAAAAAAATTTCTTTTTTTAATCCAGGCTCAATAGGTTTTAAAATTGAGATTGTTAAAATTGTATTAATATTTTTTGAACCTTTCTTTGGCCAGGTATTTCCAGAATTAATTGCTAATGGTTGACATGAAATTTTTAGCTCTTCATAGATTCTGCTGGAGCCTTTCTTAAAAGGCGTTCTGTCTTCAGGAGATAATCTAGTGCCTTGAGGGAAAATTATTAAAGGTCTATTTGATGAATTGATTTGCTTTGATATATCATCAAAAAAACCTAGATTTTCTTTTGACACTTTGTTTCTTTTAATTGATATTGAGCCAATTTTTTTAAGATACCAACCAAATATGGGTATCATTAATAACTCTTTTTTTAGAATAAACACTGGAGAATTAAAAATTGTTTGTAAAAAAAAAGTTTCAAACATTGACTGATGAGATGCTGCTATAAAAAACTTTTTATTTTCAATTATATTTTCCTTACCTTTAATGATTATTTTAGTGGATAAAAAGAATTGCAAACAAAAAGAGGTCCAATAGCCCATAATTTTTCCACCAAATAAAACTATTTTCATAGGTAAAAAGATCGCTGGAAGAAATATTAATGAAATAAAAATAATTCCAGTAAAAAAGAAGAGAGAAAATAAAAAGTTTCTTATCATTTTTTTCAAAAACTAAATAAGGTCTTCTAGTTTTTGTCTTTTTTTAATGACATTAATTTTAGAGCCTTTGATTAATATTTCTGTTGGTTTTGGCCTCAGATTATAGTTTGAGCTTAGTGACATTCCATAGGCTCCAACATCACACATTACCACAAAGTCTTTTTCTTCTAGTTTTTGAAATTTTTTTAAAGTTGTAAATTTATCAGTACTTTCACAAATTGGCCCGACAAATTCATAAACTTTTTTTGAAGTTTGATTTGTCTTTATTGCAGGTAAAGTTCTGTGGTTTGCACCATATAATGCTGGTCTCATAAGGTCATTCATCGCTGCATCCAATATGATAAAATCTTTTTTGTCATTCTTTTTAATATATATAACTTTTGAAATAAGTGAGCCTATGTTTCCAACTATTGATCTACCTGGCTCAAATATAATCTTAGATTTGTGATTCTTTAAGAATTTATTTATAGCGATACTATACTTCCTATAATTAAGCTTCTTATTATTTTCTTCATAAGAAATTCCCATGCCACCACCGAGGTCAATAAACTCGAATTTGTGATTACTTTTTTTGATAATTCTGTCCACCACTTTAAGCATTTTTTCATATGGTTTATGGTCAAGAATTTGACTCCCTATATGAACGCTTAAACACTTAAGGTTAATATTTTTTGATAACATAGAATAGTTCACAAGCTCAAAAAATGTTTTTTCATTTACACCAAATTTATTTTCTTTTTTCCCAGTTGAAATTTGCTTTAAAGTTTTTGCATCTGTATTTGGATTTAATCTAATGCCGATATTTACAATTCTGTTTTTAGATTCGGCAATTCTTTCAATTTCATTAATTTCACTTTTAGATTCAGCATTAATTAATAAAATTTCTTTGTCGATCGCATAGCTTATTTCATTTGATGTTTTTCCCACTCCCGAAAAAACTATTTTTTTTGTGTCGATGCCCGCTTTAAGAGCCATCATCAATTCACCCATTGAAACAACATCTGCACCTAACCCGAATTTTTTAATTTCTTTAATGAGATTTACATTAGTATTAGATTTAATTGCAAAACATATTAAGGGAGAAAATGATTTAAAGTTTTTTTTAAAGTTATTTATATTTTCTTTTAATTGTTTGTAGGAATAACAATAGATGGGGGTACCAAATTTTTTAGCTATATCCTGAACTTTAACTTTTTCAATTGAGAGTTTTTTATTAATATATTTCATTAAATCCTTAATATAAGGATATCGTTCTTTTCAGCTTTGTACTCAAGATCTTCTTTTTTACCACACGAGAATAACAAAGAGCAAAATATAGAAATTAAAATTAATTTTTTTATCATTTTATACTTTTTTATATTTTATTATCATTTTTTTAATATTATCAAAAGATGTTCCACCATAAGATTTTTTTGAATTTACTGAGTTTTTTACATTAAATATCTTTAATACTTCATTTGTAAGTTTAGGTTCAATTTTTTTTAACTCGTCAATACTGAGTTCATTTAATTTTTTCTTTCTCTTTTCTGCAAAATTAACAATCATTGCTGTAGTTTGATATGCTTTTCTAAATGGCATTGAATGATTTTTAACAAGATAATCAGCCAAATCTGTAGCTGTAATGTAGCCAGAATCTGCAAGATCCAGCATTTTTTGCTTGTTGGGTTTTAAGTTTTTTAGAACTTCATTAAGAATTGAAATACAATTATTAAGAATTTCATTAGATTTAAACAGCAGTTCCTTATCGTCCTGCAGATCTTTAAAATAAGATATAGGAAGGCCCTTAAGTATTGTTAACATGGAAAATAAATTTCCATATGTTGTGCCAGTTTTTCCTCTTAAATATTCTAATAAATCAGGGTTTTTCTTCTGTGGCATTATTGAAGATCCTGTAACGACTTTATCCGAAAGAGTAATCAAGTTAAAACCATCTGAGTTCCAAATAATTAACTCCTCTGATATTCTTGAAATGTGCATAGAGCAAACAGACACACTATATAAAAAGTCCAAAACAAAATCTCTGTCAGCAACAGTATCTATTGAATTATTTGTTGGTCTTTTAAAGCCCAATTTTTTTGAAGTAAAATCTCTATCAATATCAAAGGAAGTACCAGTTAATGCTGCAACACCAAGGGGACATTCTGACAAATTTTCTAGGTTATAAGAAAATCTTTTTTTATCTCTAACAAACATTTCCACATAAGCCATTAGATAATGTGCAAATGATACTGCTTGGGCATTCTTTAAATGTGTAAACCCTGGCATCACTGTTTCAATATTTCTTTCTGAAATTTTAAGAATTGTTTTTATAATATTATCTAGGTTTTTATTAATTTCTTTAGTAGCCGAAGTAGTCCACATCTTAAAATCAGTAATTACTTGATCATTTCTAGATCTTGCAGTGTGCACATATCCCGCCTCTTCACCGATTATTTGAAATAATCTTTTTTCAATATTCATATGAATATCTTCATATTTCTTATTATATTCAAATTTGTTTTTTAAAATCTCTTTCTCAATTTTGTTAAGTCCATAAATTATTTTATTCTTAACCTTAAAAGAAATAATTTTCTGTCTAAAAAGCATCTCAACATGTACAATTGAACCCAGGATATCTTCTTTAAAAAGTTTTTTATCAATGTCTATTGAATTACCTACTTTTTGAAACAATGTAGAGGCATCCTTCTTTATTCTTGATCCCCATATTGCCTTATTGTTTTTATTTTTTACCATGATAATTAATTATACATATTTAGTATGAAATTATTAATAATATTTATATATCTAGTAACGATTAAATTTAGTTATGCTTTAGAAAAGCCTGACTTAAAAAATTTAGTTCTAACAAAAAATCCAAGATTATATGAGGATGTAATCTTCATGGATATAAATCAAAAAAATGTTAATTTGGGTGATTTTAAGGGAAAATTGGTAATATTAAATTTTTGGGCCACATGGTGTGCACCTTGCAAGGAAGAGATGCCATCTTTAGATGACCTCCAATCAAATACTAAATTAAATAACCTAAAAATCTTTCCAATTAATATTGGTCAAGACGATGTACCTAAATCAGAATATTTTTTTAAAGAATTAGATATTAAGAATTTAGAAATTTATTTTGATGCACCCATCACTCTTGCAAAAAAATTTTCTTTAAGAGGAGTTCCTACAACCATTATATTTAACAAAGAAGGAAAAGAATTTGCCCGGATTATAGGATCTATTGATTTTAACGATGAAGAATTTATTAATTGGCTAAAGCTTTATAATTAATTTTTAAAAAAATAAGCAAAACAAACTAAAACAATTATAGCTATAAATTGAAAAAGCACCCTGTATTGCATTAATTTATTTGAATATTTTTTACTAGTTTCTCCCCCTTTAAATAGGGTCCCAATTCCCAAAACTAACACAATAGCAACAACCATCAATAGCACTATACCAAAAATTTTTACTAGTGTTCCAGAAATCATAATTTTACTGTAATATATTTTTAAAATAAAAAAACATAATAAAACACCTATGACATTTTGTCTAACAAGTATAATTGTAAAACCAGAAAAAAATATACCAATTAAATATGCGGTTATTTTACTTCATGGATATGGTGGAGACGGAAAAGATATAAGTATGCTAACCTTAAACTGGAAAAGGTTTTTACCTAATACGATTTTTTTATGTCCAAACGGACATGAAAAATGTGAAATTAATCCAACTGGCTATCAATGGTTTGATTTAACCAGAGACGACCCAGAATATATATTAGAACAATCTAAAAAAGCTGAAATAAAGCTTAAGCAATTTATTGAAGAAGTAAAAAATGAATATGGTTTAACAAATTCACAAATTTGCTTGTCTGGTTTTAGTCAGGGGTGCATGATGTCTATAAACTTAGGACTAACAAACAGTGAAAACTATAATTGTATTATTGGTTTTTCAGGAAAAGTAATAAACTCAGAAGACCTTATTAAAAGAAAAACCTCATCAACAAAAATGCTTTTAATACATGGAGACAGAGATGCTGTTGTTTCACCAACTTTTTTATTAGAAACAAAAGATTTTTTGATTAGAAATGATGTTGAGGTTGAGACAAAAATGATAAAGAATTGTGAACATCACATTTCTGTTGAAGCTACAAGTGCTGCATTAAATTACATTAAAAATAATTTTCAAATTCAATAAATATTCTATTTATTGATAAAATAATTTTTTTGAGTTAGGATTTTAAAATGTTTTTTACTGATCAAAATCTTTCGTTAGAAAAATGCCCTGCATTAGTTCTAAATGCCGATTACAGGCCTTTAAGTTATTACCCTTTGTCATTGTGGAGCTGGCAAGATTCAGTGAAATCTGTTTTTTTAGACAGGGTAAGTATAGTTAGTAATTATGATAGAATTATTAGAAGTCCGTCATTTAACATGAAGCTGCCAAGTGTAATTGCTTTAAAAAGTTTTATCAAACCTCAGTCTAATCCAAGCTTTACAAGATTTAATGTTTTTTTAAGAGACAAATTTTTATGCCAATATTGTGGGAGTGATCAAGAACTGACTTTTGATCATTTACTACCCAGATCTAAAGGAGGACATACAAATTGGGATAATGTTGTGACTGCTTGCTCCTCATGCAATGTAAGAAAGGGAGGCAGGTTATTAAAAAATTTAGATATGACGCTTAATCACGAACCTTTTCAGCCCTCTACTGAAGACCTACACAAAAATGGTAAATACTTTCCACCGAATTTTCTTCACAAGAGTTGGATGGATTATTTATATTGGGATGTTGAGTTGGAAGCTTAATTATATTTTTTCGGATATATTGATTGCAATCTTTGAGCCTGTTTTAATTATTTTATCCAAAATTGAATACATACCTTTTTTTGTGGCTCCTTCTGCATAAGCTATATCTTTATGGTGCAATTCATCTTCTCTAAATTTAATAATCTTTTCTTTTAATTTTTTTTCATCACTTTCTAACTCTTTAATTTGATTTGAATAATGTTCATCTATAACTTCTTCAACTGATGCAGTGCAAAGCATAGCAGCTTTTTTCCCTAAGATTGTAGAACCAAACCCCAGCCCAATACCAAGTAAGTCCCATAGGGGTAAAAATTTTGTAGGTTTTATGTTTCTTTTTTTGATCTCATTTTCGAAGTAATCACAATGTTCCTTTTCGTGAACTTTCATTTCTTCAATTTTTTTTTTTAAATCATCATCTTTTATGAATGTGTTGAGAGCTAACAGTTGCCCTTCATAAATTTTTATCGCACCACGTTCTCCAGCATGATCTACTCTAATAAATTCTTTTACTCTATTTTTATCAGTTTTTTTCATAAGTTAAAAAAAGTTTTATTGTTATAACACCCAATATGAAGTTGATAAAAATATTAAAAGTCGCAAGGGATAAACCAAAAATTCTGAAAGTTACATCTTTACAACTTACAGGCATTTTTTTTAGTTGATTTAAAAGAGCTTCTTTTGATAAAATATTACTTTCATTATATAAGTCACAAACTAAAGATTCTATAATAAACCCTTGCTCTATACCAAAATGGTAAAAAGCTATTAAAGTTGCAGAAAAAAATATTAAACTTAAAATTACTAAAGAGAGCTTTTCAAATTTGTTAGTAAATAAATAAATTGAAATAACCACTATTGAAAAAAAATAAGGTATTCTCTCAATTAAACACAAGTTACAGGGTTGGTGCTTTAAAACATACTGAATAAAGTAAGCTGAAGATAGAGCAAAAATACTAAATAATAGCATTAAACTAAGTAGCATCTTGTTTTTAATTCCAAACATATTATTTTATAATAAAATATATTACACTAACAATAACAATAATTATAATACCCAAAATACTAAACCATTTTGCAGCAGCAGTTTGCATAAATTTATTAAATGTATCACCAAGTTTAAACGAGAGATAAGAAACGATAAAAAATCTTAAGCCTCTAGAAAATAGACAAATAAAAAAAAATATAAACAAATTAAAATTAATCATCCCACTTGTTATCGTAAACACTTTAAAAGGGAGTGGTGTAAAACCGGCAAGAAATAAAGTAACTAGCCAAATATAAAGACCAGTACCTTTTTTTAAACTATCTTTAAGGTTCATAACTTTATCTTCATAGCCATAAAAACTTACCACACTCATTCCAGCATCTAAAAAATATGAGCCAATAAAGTAACCTAACACTCCACCCAAAGTAGAAAAAAGTGTAGCAATTAAAAAAATTTTTATATAGTCATTTTTTTTTGCTATAACCATTGGTACAATCATGACATCAGGTGGAATAGGAAAAAAAGAACTTTCCATAAAAGATATAATTGCCAAGAATTTTTTTGAGTTCTTGTTTGCAGCAAGATTTAAAGATTTTTGATACAAGTTGTTAATCATTTTTTGTTTTTAATATAAAATAAGTCCTTATACTATTTAATTTAACAGATATAATAAAATGAAATTAGGGCGAATGGCGGAACTGGTAGACGCGCACGACTCAAAATCGTGTTTTGTAAGAAGTGAGAGTTCGATTCTCTCTTCGCCCACCAAAAATGAAAAAAACTATATACAAAATTAGTCTCTACATTAACATTTTTAAATATTGGTTTAAAAATTATTTAAACCCAATAAATAAAAATGATAATATAGTATTTTTAGAAGAGTATTTTAAAAATAAAAAATCAGGCTTTTATATTGATGTTGGATGTTTTCACCCCATTAGATATTCTAACACGATGTTTTTACACTCAAAAGGCTGGATGGGAATGAATATAGACTTGAGTAAAGAATCGATAGATTTATTCAAAATTGTTAGACCTAAAGACATCAATCTTAACTTTGGAGTGGGTAGTAAAAACGAAACCTTAGAATATTTTTATAGTAAAAATGTATTTTTAAATAATACATTTGATATTGATTTTGCAAAAAATTTTTTAAAGAAGGATAAAATAAAGAAAAGCACAATAGAAGTTAAAACACTTAGCTGCATAATAGAAGAATATTCTACGGAAACTAAAATAGACTTATTAGATATTGATGCTGAGGGGTTTGATTTTGATGTTTTAAAAGGAATAAATTTTGAAAAATATGTAATAGAATTAATAATGATAGAAGTTCATAATTATGATGAAAAAACAAAAAAAATTGCTAAGGAAACACTTGATTTTTTAACTAATAAAAACTTTAAATTAATTTTTGGAACTTATCCTGGAAATTGTATATTTAAGCAATCAATATAAAAATTTACACAAGGATATGAGTTTAAAAAAAGTTTTACAAAATTATGGATAAACTAAATAATTTATTAGAACTATTCTATCAAAAATATCATGAACAAGATAAAAAAAATATTTTTTTACAATCTTTAAAAGACAATAAAAAAAAATACACTTGGGAAGATGTTTATACAAATATTAATAAATTATCTGAAGAAATATCAAAAGATATAGTGAAGGGTGACAGATGCTTAATAATTTCTGAAAATAGACCTGAATGGATGATGGTAGACCTTTCAATTATGCTTTCGGAAGGAATAACGGTTCCTGCATACACAACTTATGTAGAGAGAGATTATGAATATATAATTGATGATTGTACACCTTCTTTAATTATTGTTTCAAATAATACTCAGTACGAAAAGATAAAAAATATTATTCCTAAAAAGAATTTTGTTAAAAAAATAATTTTTCTTGATGAGACAAGAAACCAAAATAAAGAAATCCATCTTAATATAAATGATATCTTTAAAAAAAAAGATTGTGAATTTAAAAATTTTTTTAATTTGAAAATTAAAAGACACGATGTTGCATGCATAATTTATACATCTGGTACCCAAGGAAACCCTAAAGGAGTAATGTTAAGTCATGGAGGGATACTTAGTAATTGTAATGGAGCTTATAATTTAATAAAAAAATTTACCACAAAAAAACCAATATTTTTAACATGGCTCCCATTGTCTCACTCATACGAACATACAGTTCAATTTGTTCAAATAGCTTTAGGTGCGAGAGTATTTTATGCAGAAAGTATAGATAAATTAATCAAAAATATGGGGGACTGCTCGCCGGAGATAATGACAGCAGTTCCAAGATTTTATCAAAATTTATATCAAAAAATTAATACAACTTTTGGCAAAACTGAAGGATTAAAAAAATTCTTAATTGATCAAACAGTAAAATTGGGTAGAAAAAAATTAGATAAAATATCATTTTCATTTTTAGAAAATTTGATCAATTTTATTTGTGAAAAATTAGTAAGAAGGAAGATTAAAAAACAGTTTGGTGGAAATTTAAAAGCATTCATTTCAGGGGGTGGGGCATTGGACAAAGAAGTAGGTTCATTTTTAAATGCCATCGGTTTGCCAACATTGCAAGGATATGGTTTAACCGAAACATCTCCAGTAGTAAGCTGTAACTCCATAGATGAAATTAAAGTTGAAACAGTTGGAAGACCATTCAAGGAAAATTTAGTTAAAATTGCAGAAGATGGAGAGATACTAGTTAAAGGCGAGAATGTTATGCTTGGTTATTGGAAAAATGAAAAAGAAACAAATAAAGTTTTAAAAAATGGATGGTTATCTACTGGTGATGTTGGAGAGTTTGATGGAGAGTTTTTAAAAATAACAGATAGAAAAAAGGACATAATAATAACCCCAGGTGGAGACAACATCTCTCCAATTAAAATTGAGAATGATTTAAATAAATCGGAGTTGATTGAACAAAGTTTAGTATACGGAGATAATAAACCATATTTGGTTAGTTTAATAGTTTTAAGCCAAGAGTATAAAGATATTGGTGAGGAGCAAATTCAAGAAGAAATAAATAAAATAAATAAAAAACTATCAAAAATAGAAAAAATTAAAAAGTTTCTAATAATTAAAGATCAATTTACAATTGAAAATAATATGATGACACCTACTTTAAAACTAAAAAGATATAAGATTATAAAATTTTATCAGATAGAGCTTGAAAAACTTTTTTAATTTTTAATTTTAAGACAGGTTACTAAGCGCATAAACTCTAACTTTTTTAGTTATTAAAAAAGATTTATTAAAAAAAAAAAATTTTTTAAAAAAATTGAAAATTGAGCTTTAATTAATGAATTGACATCACTTGCATAAAAAAATAAAAATAAGTTAACAACGAATCACTTTGATTCGTTTAACTTAAACAGGGAGCTAAAGATGGCT
>Ga0307986_10000636_pt1 | contig 25844 bp, 19 predicted proteins | sample EllFjometageno82_FD_203170 | JGI IMG/M metagenome (GOLD analysis project Ga0307986, IMG submission 203170) | Marine microbial communities from Ellis Fjord, Antarctic Ocean - #82 | ecosystem: Environmental > Aquatic > Marine > Unclassified | place: Southern Ocean | collected 2014-10-09 | reverse complement strand
TTTTAAAATATAAACTGTAAGTTAATATTTAATCTTTACTAATCGTTGTTGTCAATTAAGGCAACTTCATCAGCACCGCTTATAAGAGGGTTAGTACCAGCTGAAAAGGTTTCGTAAACATAAGTACCGGCAGCACCATTTTTATCGAAATCAATTCCAACAACCATAGTTCCACCAGCAGCAGTAAATGTATCTGTACCAACATTAGTACAAATACCAGCTGTTACCATTTGACCGATATAAGCTTTCCAACCTGTTAAAGAAGGTGACTTAACTTCAGCAAGAGCAGTTCCAGGTTCAGCTGCAGTTGCAGTTGCCACAAGTGCGTTAGCTGAAATCAAAAGTGATACTGCACCATTAGCTAATAATGGAGATCCTAATGCAGGAGCAGTAATAGTAGCTAAAAGAGGATTAGCAACTACTCCAATTAGAGCATTATCTAATTTTGTTACAGTTGATAAATCAACAGATGTTAAAAGTGCCATATTCTGAATTACAACCGATTGAGCAGGAGCATCTGTGTAAGTGTGATGTCCGTGTCCAATTGTAAGTCCAGTCATTAAATCTGCATCAATAATAGAAATATCATTGATTTTTCCGAATGTAGTCATTGTAGCAACAAGACTAGTTGTTGGAACTGTTACTACATTTAAATCTGCAACATTAAGATACTTTAAAACAGCAAAATTAGCAACTGTATGTGTAAAGGAAGGGTATGTAGTTCCTGCAGCATCTGCTTTACCTGTAAGGGTTAAACTCAAAAGAGCAGTATCAGAAAAAATACCATTTCCACCTGTTACGACTACCGATTGTGCTTTTAAAGTTAGCGCTGTATTTGATGAATTCTTTAAAACTTTTGCAAGGGTTGCATCATCAGTACTTAATATTGTTGTACTAGTAGCAAGAGAAGTTAAGCTTCCTGTAACAGCAGCTAATGGTAAGTTAACATTACTCAAACCAGTTGAAGCAGCTGCAATGTTAAGGCTACCTGCAATAGTTGCAAGAGCCGGAGCGCTTATAGTAGTAGCATTAAGTGTAAAAGTTGTTGCAGCGGGTATAGTTGTTAATTTAGTCAGAGCTACAGTCATTGCACTAATTGCATAAGCAGTTCCTGCGCCTGTTGTTACCATGCTACCCATATGAAATTCTTTTACTTCATTCTGATTTGCATCTATAATTCCAGCTGAAGTCAATTTGTCAAAATGTATTACAGTAGTTGAATTCGCAGCTGAAATATCAAGTGTAGTTCCTCCACCTGTCAACGCATTCATGTCAATTGTTGCTGCTAATGGAGAGTTTATGTCTAAAACACCTGTAACTATTTCTTGACTATTAGCCGAAATGCTTGTAGCTCTAGGAGCAACGATACTTAAACTAGCAATAGTCCCAGACTGTCCAAGGTTTACTGAAGTTGCTGAATTAAGCGTTACATCAATCATTTTAAATTTCCCAAAGTCTGCTGTTGTAGCACTAGCCAAAGCGGTAGTTCCGCCGTCAATAGTACTAGTACCACCTACTACAGTTACATTAGAAAAATCAATACTAGTTACACTAGCGTGATTTGAAATTGCAACATTACCTAAAACTGAAGTAAGGTTAGGGAAAACAATAGCTCCTATTCGACCATCAATATTTAGACCTGCACCTAGTGAAGTAATAGAAGAGTCAAGAGGTGTAAGTAAACCGTTTTTCGTGTAAGCTAATGCAATGTATGATAAACCTGAAAGGTCTACAGCACCCGTAACTGATACAGTTCCTGAAACAGAGATAAGCTTTGCAGTCATCTGATTTGCTGTAACTATTTCAGGTCCAGTTAAACCATCGTGATCAACTAATAAATTACCTCCAAGCAAATATCCAGCTGGGGTAGTAGCGCCAATCTCAATATAACCTTGAGCCGTAGCAAGAGTCTCACTATCAACAATAGTAATGTTTACACTAATTGATTGGTTGTTAGTAAGAAGTGTATTAACTCCTTCCTGTAAAGTGTCAATTAATGCATCAATATCTGCTAAATCATCGGCAGATGCAACACCACCAGCTAATATTAGCTCAATTGCGTCAATATCATCTTGAATTGTGTCTAGACCAGCTGACACAGCTGTTAAATCCGCTGTGCTGTCAGTAGTTGGAATTGCAGCAATTGCTGTTTGAAGACCACTTACAGTTGCTGAAAGAGCAGCAAGATTAGCTGTAGATGTTTCAATTCCTGCAACTTTAGTTGACAATGTGTTGACAAGACCAGTAAGCTCTGCAAACTGATCGTCATAATCTTGACAGCTAACTATCGTTAGAGCAACCGCCAAAAGACTTAATAAACCTTTTTTCATTTTCATAAAATTTAAATTAATAATAATAATGCTTTTTTATTTAGATTAACATTTGATAGCAAATATAATTATAAAATCGAACTTCCAAACAAAATTAATAAAAAAATTAATTATTTATTCAAGAAGAATGTCCTTGACGCCGTGGGGTTTTAAAAAAAATAGAGAGAAAAATCGATGTTTTACATAAAAAAAAACCTCCGCTTTATGCGGAGGTTAAGGTTTACAAAGTCTGTAAAGATGCAAATTAACGATACTATAAATATACAAAAAACAACCCTCGCTTTGGCATAATATGCCGACACACTTATTAACAATCAGTTCTTATTAGTGGTGTTATTAGAGCTTTTTGTAAAGTCTTAATAGCTGCTCGCCTATTGCTTTCTTTACGTCTTGCTTGTCTGCGGTATAGTTGTTGACCGATATCACAAAAGCATAAAGCTTGTTAGAAGCTGTGAATAAATAACCCGCCAGCACATGGTTATTTTTTAAACTTCCAGATTTTGCGTAAACAGTTCCCAAAGATAAACCTGGTGCATAATCTTTTAATGTCCCTTCAAGATTTAATTGTGGGAAATAGGTTTTAATCTCACTACTTCCGAATCTTTTATACAGATTATTTAAAATCTTTATAAGAGCTTTTGGACTTATGAGGTTGTATCGCGATAAACCCGAACCGTCTAGCTGAGTAATTTCTCCTGTTAAAGCTTTATTTTGCTGATTAATTTTAGCTAAACCTATCTGAGTGTTGAATTCCCATTCAAAAGCGCCCGAAATCATAAGCACCAATGATTCTGCTATGTGGTTGTCGCTGTTATGGAGCAGCGCTTCGTATACTGTGCTTTTTGAAGTGTACAACGTCTTATATTTTAATTCAAGAACATCAGATTTTCCTCCTATATATATAGGAGCATCTAATTTGTCTTCTAAAATCCTTGAAAAAGTAGCATTTGACGGAGTAAAAGGAATGTATAGCGTGTCCGCTTTATCTACCCTTAAACGGTACTTATGCTTATTTACATTAATGTTGTAAAACAGGGAGTCTTTTTTATACCCAACGGACTCATTAAAAATAGGTGGATAAACCCTAAGGGTATCCTTAGACGGGTTTGCAATAACTTGAATGAGATTTCCATGAATTGGAAAACTAGATTTCTTAGCCGAAAAGCCATACCCCTGATCGTCCCATGCCCAACCAGAACCAAGCGCTGGTGAACTCATAGGCCTTGGAACATAAAAAAGAGAATCTTGTTGTTCTGCCAAAAACTGAAGCACCTCACCAGAATCATATTTTGGATGATTTATTAAAGGATAGCCCGAAGACCAAAAATAAAAATGCCCCTTTTGTTTAGCATAATGAAGCATCGGAAGTGAATTTCCAAATGTTTGGAGGGCCCCAAGTAAAGTGAATAACTTAATTGTAGACGCAGGAAGAATATTAATTTCTGATCTAAAAGAAACCTTGTGCTTTTGTTTTTTCAGATTAAATACACTCACGGAAACTTGGGCTCCCTTAAATGCAGGCTCTTTGGCTATAGCGCGTTCAATTTTTCTTTGAGCGTTAACTGCTAAAGAAAATAACAAGCAATAAAATAACATCTGGCTTTTCATAGAACGAATATAAGACATCCTTAAGCAGAGCCACATCAATAAAAAAAGAACGGCTAATTTAATCGTTTCCATTTTTGAGTTCTACCTAAAAAAGAAAAACCAATAAAACCCCGAACATTCAATTCAGATTTTCCGTTAAGGGTTAGTGTACAATCATACTCTTTTCCATTTGCTGGATCCAAGATGGTGCCTCCAGTCCAACTTCCATTTTCTTTAGACAAACCTTTTAAGATTAGAAGTCCTTCTATGGGGGTATTTTTTTCAGAGCCTCTGCAATTACTACACAAACCTCCTTTGTCTTCTGGGAGTAAGAGCTTGTCAATTCGGCCGTATAGCTTGTCATTCTCAACATACAATTTGATTATTGACTTTTCCACCCCTGTTTCGTCGTCTATTGTTACCCACTCCCCCTCAAAACTTGGAGTTTGTATTATAAAAGAAAGTATAAGATAGTAAACAGAAAGTGTCATGCTTTTTTGATTAAATATAAAGAAAAAATTCAGAACAGTTTTTCGTACATTAGTTGAATTGTAACTATATAAAACAAAATAATTTTGAGAATTTTAAAAATCCTTTTACTTATTGTATTAATAGTTTTATGCCTATTATGTTTCGGAGTAGTAATTTTTATGCAATATTTTTCCAGTTATATTGAATACATATACCTAGGACTTGGAATCCTGTTTTTTACCCTCTCCTATATTTTGCTTAAAAACATAAAAAACTCTAAATAGTTTTAAACATAAATTCAGTAATCAAAAAAGAAACAAATGTATTTTAGCGATAGTGAAGAATGGTTAGTAATACTTGCTGCTTCAGTAATTATAATTGGCTTGTTAGTAAAAACTTATCGTGATTATAAATCCATGACTTTTGATATGAATAAGAAAGTTGCTAAGCAAGAAGAAGATGAAGCTTACGTGAGAAAACTTAAGAAAGTAGTAGATGAAAAAAATCAGCAGCTCAAAAAAGTAATTGAACAAAAGAACAAGGCTAAAAAATAAAATAGGGTTTTTAAATAAAGTAAATCAATTATATTTGTACCTACAAATGTCAAAAAAAACTATATGCAAACTGTTTTTCATGCTGCAAAAAGCAGAGGCAATCAAAATCATGGGTGGCTAAACGCCAATCATTCTTTTAGTTTTGCTAATTACTACGATCCATCGCGAATGAATTTTGGAGCCCTAAGGGTTCTAAACGATGATGTTGTTGCTTCGGGAATGGGTTTTGGAACACACCCTCACAGCAACATGGAGATCATTACGCTTGTTCTAAAAGGAGATCTGGAGCACAAGGACAGTATGGGGCATTCAGAAGTAATTAAAGAAGGAGATATTCAGGTATTGAGTGCTGGAACTGGAATTGAGCACAGCGAGTATAATAAGAATGCAGATCGGCCGATTAACCTATTGCAACTTTGGATTTTCCCAAACAAACAAGAAGTAACCCCACGCTATGATCAAATGTCAATTAGAGATTTAAAGAAAGAAAACGAGTTTTATCAAATTCTATCACCTAATCCCGATGACGCCGGTGTTTGGATTCATCAAAATGCTTGGATGCATCTTGGAGATTTTATAGACAATAAAGAACAAACCTATACTTTGAAGGATAAAAATAATGGCGTGTATATTTTCATGTTAGCAGGTGAAGCCAAAGTCAACAAACAGATCCTTGAAAAAAGAGATGCCTTAGGCATTTGGGAAACAGAAACAATAAACTTTGAACCTAATTCTGGTTCAAAAATATTTTTAATAGAAGTACCCTTAAATTTTTAATTTTTTCCTATGAATAAATCAATTACAGCAGCAGAACTTTTAGAAGAACTGATTCAGAGAGTTGAGTCGAATGACGTGAAAGACTCTGTTCACAAAATTAAAATCATGACTGCCATTGATATCATTCGAGAGAGGATACGATAAGACCCATAAAAAACCATACACTTTTCATTAAAATAACTTCGTTGATTTTGTAGATAATGAATGTAATTCAATTACATTTGTTTACAAATTGTCTTCAATTACAGAGTTTTATGAGGTTTAATTGCTTATTATTCTTTTGTTTTTTATCAAGTTTATTCTTGAACAGTCAAGAAATTCCACCTATACAAAAATACACTCCTCAGATTACAGGTTCTGGTAATCAAAACTGGATGATTACCCAAGGTGCTAACGAAAACATCTACTTCGCTAACAACAAGGGCCTACTCGAATTTAACGGATCTAAATGGAGTTTATACTCCAGTCCTAACGGTACAATTTTTAGATCGGTAAAAAGAATTGAAAACAGAGTATATTCCGGAGCTTATATGGATTTTGGGTATTGGGTTCCCAAAGAAAACGGATTGTTAACTTATACTTCGTTGGTAGATGAGCTGGGAATTAATGTATTAGAAGATGAGCAGTTTTGGAATATTTTAGAATTTAATACCCTTGTAATATTTCAATCTTTGGACCGCCTTATCATTATAGACCTCATAAATAATTCAGTCAAAACCATTGACCCGGAAGGCACCCTTTTGAAGTCTTTCAAAGTTGCCAATCAATTGTATTTTTTTGAAAACGGAAAAGGACTTTTTATAATTGAAAAAGGAAAGCCCAAATTAGTGACAGACTCCCCCCTATTTAAAAATCAAATTATTCTGGGCTTGTTTATCATAGATAATAAAAAAATCGTGGTTACCAATGAATCTCAATTTTACAACATTACAGATCCTAAAAATATCACAAAATGGAATATTGCTGCTCAAAGCACATTAGCCCCTTACGCGCTCTATAGTGTCCAAGAGTTGTATAATGGCAATCTTATCCTTGGGACTATTTCAAATGGTGTTTTTGAATTGAACCCAAAAGGGGAAATTGTTCAGGCATTAAACCAGAATAGAGGACTTTCAAACAATACCATTCTAAGTGTTTTCGAAGACAAACAAAACAATACCTGGGTTGGGCTTGATAACGGAATTAACTGCATTAATAATGCCGCTCCATTCTTTGAGTACAAAGAAGAGTGGGATGCACTTGGAACGGTTTACGGCTCACGAAGCTTCGAAGGATACGATTATCTTGGAACAAATAGAGGGCTATATGCTAAAAAGAAATCTGAGAAAAACTATACCATAATCCCAGAAACATCTGGGCAAGTGTGGAATTTACAAATAATTCAAAACACCTTATTCTGTGGACATGACAAAGGAACTTTTGTAATTAATAAAAGGAAGGCGATAAAAGTTGGCTCAGTTGGAGGTTCTTGGATTTTTAAAGAATTCCCTTCTAACAAAAACTTAGTGCTACAAGGAAATTATAACGGAATCCATGTGCTCGAGCAGAAAAACAATACCTGGGAGTATCGCAACAAAGTGGAGGGTTTTGATATTTCTTCCCGTTTGTTTGAATTTGTTAACGACACCACTATTATAGTAGGGCATGAATATAAAGGAGTTTATAAGCTAAAGCTAGATTCGAGTCTTTTGAACGTGACAAATCTAACCAAAGAGGAGTCCGTTAAAAAAGGAGTAAATGCTGGACTTACGTCCTTTGACCAAGAAATCTATTATTATTATAAAGAAGGAGTGTATAAGTATAGTGTAAAGGAGGAAAAATTCATAAAAGACCTTGTGATTTCATCAATACTTAATAAAGAGGAATATGACACGGGTAAAATGGTAGAGGATGATCAGGATAATCTATGGTTTATGACCAAAAATAAAATGCATTATTTCACAAAAGATGTATTTACAAATAAATTAATCCACCAATCCTTTTATTTAGATCGTAAAGACAGAAAAAGCATTTCCGGGTTTGAGCACATTGCCCCAATTAATAGAACAAACTATTTGATTGGGTCTAGCGAGGGTTATATCGCAGTCAACCTAGAAAAAGTAAAGAAAATAAAACCACAGGTTAAGATTGACGCAATAACAACTAAAGACAGTTCGCGAGTTTCTTTAAAAACAACATTAAGTGTAAAAAATAAAAACAACAACCTTCTGATCGAATACAGTGCAAATACATACCAAAAATATTATCCAGTTAACTTTCAATATAAATTAGAAGGAAATCAAGAAATTTGGAGCTCCTGGAGTGAACAGGCTTTTGTGAAATTTGAAAATTTAAATGCAGGGACCTATGTTTTTAAGGTAAGAGCAAGAGTGCGTAATGAAATTTCCGAAACGCAAAAAACCAAGGAAATCTCGATTCTTCCTCCATGGTATTGGTCCAATACAGCAAATACAGCTTATGTGTTTAGTTTTTTCTTGTTTGTGGGACTACTAAGAGGTTATTACGGCTGGAAAAACAGAAAAGAACAACTTAAAATAATTAAAAAGAACAATCAAAAAGCTGAATTACTAGAACTAGAAAATCAAAAAGAACTTATTCGGATCCGAAATGAACAATTACAAAATGATATACAAAGTAAAAATAGAGAGCTTGCAATTGCAACCATGAGTACTTTAAAAAGAAATGATTTTCTTAATAAAATAAAGAAAGATTTAGCCGACATGGAAGCACTTCCAAAAGTGGAGCAACTTATTAAAAAAATCAACAAGAATCTAAAAAAGAATGATGACTGGGAGTTTTTTGAAGATGCTTTTAACAACGCAGATAAAGGCTTTTTTAAAGAAGTTAAAGCCAAACATCCAAAGCTCACAAATAACGACCTTAGGCTTTGTGCTTTCTTGCGATTGAACCTTTCTTCTAAAGAAATCGCACCTTTACTTAACATCTCTGTTCATAGCGTAGAAATTAAACGGTACCGCCTCAGAAAAAAGATGAATCTCTTTCGAGATCAAAGAATTGTAGATTATGTGATGACTTTGTAAAGGTGTTTTTGTTCGTAAAAATACTTTACAAAAACTATACATAAACTTAAATGTTTTGATATATTTAATACCAACTACTTGTTTTATAGTAATTTAATAATTAAACGGTTTTTAATATAAATAAAATAACAAAAAGCTATTTGTTTTTAAACAGTTGAGTTTTTGTATAGTTTATTTTAAAAGCTAATAAAGCATATTATTAGTAAATTTAGAAAGTTAAAAAAAACAACCAGTAACAAAAAACCATGAACCTAACTAAAAATTTATTTTACAGTCTATTTGCATCACTAATTATAATGGGATGTAGCAAAGATGACGATGTTGCGGAAATAACAGGTCTCGACTTCACCATCACAGCAAACGCTGATGATCAATTACAGATTGATGTATTGCCTTCTGCAACTGGAGCAGCAACTTATGATGTGTATTTTGACGCAGTTGGTGCGCCTACATCATTTTTAGCAACAACTGGGGATGCCGTAACAAGCACTTATCCTGAAGCTGCTGCAACTTACACCATCAAGGTAATTGCAAAAAACACAAACGGAGCTTTAGATGTCGAGTTGACTAAAAGTCATACAGTGTCGTATGTAGCACCAAGATCTATTTCTAATTTTGAAGGAAGCGATGATGTAACACTTGTAGACGCTACATCGGCAATAACAATTGTTGCCAATCCTGATGCATCTGGAAACAACACATCTGCTAACGTAGGTCAAGTTGTAAACGGAAGTGATTTATACGAAGCTTTTGTCTTTGCACCTAATACAACAATCAATATGACCGCTTCTAGTAATCAAGTAATCAAAATGGACTACTGGCAAGAAACTGCTGGAGATGTTCAGCTTTCAGCAAAACTTGAAGGGCAATCTAGTGATGATTCTACATTTTTACCCCTAGAAGTAGAAGTAACAGCTTCTGAAGCTGGATGGCAAACAATAACTTTTGATTTTGCAAACAACAGAAGAAACAGCTATCCAAACGGAGATGCTGCTTTGGCAGACTTAGGTAACTACTATAAGTTAGCAATCTTTATTGGGTTTGGAACTGCAACACCCGGTACGTTCTACGTGGATAATATAACTGGTGGAAGTGATGGAACTGCTGTTCCTGATTCAGATGGAGACACAGTAGTTGATTCAGTTGACACTTGTCCTAATGTTGCTGGAGAAGTTAGCAATAACGGATGCCCAACAGTTTCTGCAATTCCTTCTGATGATTTTGAGGGAGCAGGAAATATTACATGGAATTCTGCCACTAGCGGTTCAAATGATGCTGGATTCGGTGTTAACTTCACTACGGTAACAAATCCTGATTCTTCAGGAATAAATACTTCTGCAAATGTTGGAAGATATGAAGATACAAATGCTCAATATGCTAATATGGCGTTTGATGTAAGTTCGCCTTTTGACTTAACTACCAATAATGTAGTAACTGTTAAAGTCTATGTGCCTACACCTTCTACAGCTTACGAATCAACTGCTCAGCTTGAATTAAAGCTTCAGGACAAAAATAGTAGTACTCCTTGGGAAACTCAAGCGGCAGTTGCACAGTCTTACAGTTATGACACTTGGCAGACACTAACGTTTGACTTTTCCGGATCTGCTGCTGTTACTAATTTCAGTAGAATTGTAGTTCAATTTAACGGAGAAAACAACTATGAAGGAGTTATTGCTTACATCGATGACTTCGTTATGGGACCTGCTAACTAATTTTAATTTTATATTAAACCCCCTTTTTTCAAGGGGGTTTTTTTATGAAAAAAAACAATTATAATTTACTTATCTCCAACGATAATGAAACTAAAAAACTTAACAATATTAAATTTATTTGTTGTTCTCCTATTAATCTCTTGCGGTTCAGGTGATGATTCTACAGTTCCAATTGAAATAGATGATGAACAGTTAAATGACACTTTGGTTTGGACGGATGAATTCACTGATAATGGATCACCAAATAGCTCTAAATGGACTTATGATATTGGAAATAATGGCTGGGGAAATAATGAAGTACAATTTTATACAGATAGAACTCAAAATGCAGTTGCTAGGGATGGAATACTTTCAATAACCGCTAGAAAAGAAAATTACAATGGATCTAACTACACTTCGTCAAGGCTAAAAACACAAGGGAAATATTTTTTCACCTATGGTAAAGTTGAAGTTCGAGCAAAATTACCAGCTTCTGCAGGTACATGGCCTGCAATCTGGATGCTTGGAGCAAATTTTCCGTCAGTTGGTTGGCCAGCATGTGGTGAAATTGATATTATGGAACAAAAAGGATGGGATAAAACTAAAGTAGCCTCTACTTTACATAATCTTTCAAGTTCTGGAGATAGTAGAAATACTAGAGAAACCAGTCTGCCGGATTCATCTTCTGAATTTCATGTATATGGAATGAACTGGACCAGAGAAAAAATAGAATTCTCAGTTGATGGGACTATTTATTACACCTATAGTCCATCTAATAAAACTAGTGAGAATTGGCCTTATAATGAACCCCAATTTATAATACTGAATGTTGCAATGGGAGGTACTCTCGGTGGAGATATTCCAAGTGATTTCTCAGAAAGCAAAATGGAGATTGACTATGTCAGAGTATACCAATAAGCACAGCACAATTAAAAAAACTAAAATGTTAAAAAAACATTATTTATATATACTCCTAATTGGGAGTCTTATTGCTTGTAACCCAGAGTCTCAACTCAGCGAAACAGACACAAAAGTTGAAGCATTATTGGCGAAAATGACCTTAAAAGAAAAAATTGGTCAGATGAATCAATACAACGGATTTTGGAACGTAACCGGACCAGTCCCTGAAGGTGGTGATGCTCAAGTCAAATACAATCATTTAGCGGAGGGATATGTTGGTTCTATGCTTAATGTAAGAGGAGTAAAAGAAGTTCGTGAAGTACAAAAAGTGGCGGTCGAGAAGTCGAGGCTTGGTATTCCACTAATTATAGGTTTTGATTTAATTCACGGGTACAAAACAATCAGTCCAATTCCACTCGCAGAATCTGCAAGTTGGGATCTAGATGCCATAAAAAATTCAGCAGCAATTGGAGCTAAAGAAGCGGCAGCTGCTGGAATCAACTGGACCTTTGCTCCTATGGTAGACGTTACACGCGATGCCCGTTGGGGAAGAGTAATGGAAGGTGCAGGAGAAGATCCGTATTTAGGAAGTAAAATTGCCGTTGCTCGTGTTCTTGGTTTTCAAGGAGATGATCTTTCTTTACCTCACACAGTTGCTGCCTGTGCTAAGCACTTTGCTGGCTATGGTTTTTCTGAAGGTGGTCGAGATTATAATACTGTAGATGTTGGTTTAAATACACTTCATAATATTGTTTTGCCACCGTTCAAGGCTGCAGCTGACGCTGGCGTTAAAACTTTCATGAATTCATTTAATGATCTAAACGGTATTCCTGCAACAGCCGATAAATACTTACAACGTGATATTCTTAAAAAAGAATGGAACTTTGAAGGGTTTGTTGTTTCTGACTGGGGATCTCTTCGTGAAATGATGGATCATGGGTATGCTAAAGACAGGAAACATGCAGGCGAATTAGCCTTAAATGCTGGCTCTGACATGGACATGGAGTCGTATATCTACTTTGAAGAACTGGAAGGTTTACTGGGAGAAGGAAAAGTAAAATTAACAGACATCGACGATGCTGTTAGAAGAATTTTAAAGGTAAAATATGAATTGGGCTTATTTGATGACCCTTACCGTTATTTAGATGAGGAGCGCGAAAAAGAAGTTACCGGTTCTAAAGAGATGATGGACGGTGTTTTGGACATGGCTAAAAAGTCAATCGTATTGCTTAAAAACGAAGATAAAATACTTCCTTTAAAGAAAAAAGGACAACGAATTGCTCTAATAGGCCCTTTGGCTGCCGACAAAAACAGCCCTCTTGGTAACTGGAGAATTGGAGCCGATGATAATACTGCAATTTCTGTACTGGAAGGCTTACAAGCTTACAATGGGAATAACATTAAACACCAACAGGGAGTTAAACTTGCAAATAAAATACCGGCTGGTTTTCATGAAGAAGTATCAATAAACGAAACAGACAGAACTGGTTTTGCTGCCGCCAAAAAAGCAGCTGCAAGAGCAGATGTAGTTGTAATGGTTTTAGGTGAATATGGTTTTCAATCTGGAGAAGGTCGAAGTAGAGCTAATTTAGATTTACCCGGACTTCAACAAGAACTGCTTGAGGAGGTTTATGCTATTAATCCGAACATTGTACTTGTTTTAATGAACGGAAGACCTTTAATTCTTAATTGGGCTTCGGAAAATTTACCTGCTATTGTTGAGGCTTGGCATTTAGGGACTCAAAGTGGAAATGCTATTGCACAAGTTCTTTATGGTGATTATAATCCAGGCGGAAAGTTACCTATGAGTTTTCCCAGAAACGTTGGTCAAATGCCCTTATATTATAACGTTAAGAGTACTGGTCGTCCTGGTGCTGATGGAGAAGATCAAGGAAGTGTATTTTGGTCTCACTACACAGATGAAAAACATACGGCACTCTACCCTTTTGGATATGGACTAAGCTACACAACCTTCGGTTATTCAGACATAGAGCTTAGTGCTTCAGAAATGAATGCTGAAGGCGTTATAGAGGCTTCTGTTGTGTTAACTAATGCTGGAGAAGTGGAAGGAAAAGAAGTAGTACAATTGTATCTTCAAGATCCCTTTGCAAGTGCAGTTAGACCTATACGTGAATTAAAAGGATTTGAATTGGTTTCACTTAAACCTGGTGAAACTAAAAAAATAATCTTTACTATAGACGAAAAAATGCTTCAGTTTTATAGTGCTAATAACACCTGGGAATCCGAAACAGGTGATTTTAATATTTTTATTGGAACCGATTCTACTACAAAAAGAAAAGCTACTTTCGTTTTAAACTAAACTAAAATGAAATCCATACTCCTATCTATATTCCTTTTGGGAGTTGTCCTTCTTCAGGCACAATCAAAAGAAAGAAAATTAGTCTGGGCTGATGAGTTCAATCAGTCCGAACTAAATCAAAACTTTTGGACTTTCAAATTAGGCGACGGTTGTCCCGATTTATGCGGTTGGGGAAATAACGAAAGACAAATCTATACGGATAGTAACCATGTTATACACGATGGAAATTTAGTCATTCAAGCCCGCTTAAAAGACGGAGTATATACCTCGTCCCGAATCACAACAGAGAATCAAATACAATATACTTATGGGCGCTTTGAGGTGCGTACTAAGCTTCCAGTTGGTCAAGGGGTTTGGCCGGCTTTCTGGATGTTAGGAAGTAATATAAAAGAAGTTGGTTGGCCACTTTGTGGGGAAATTGACATTTTGGAATATGTGGGTAAAGAGCCCCATGAGATTTTTACATCTTTACACACGCAAGCCAGTCACGGAGAAACCATCAATACCAAAAAAACTAAATTCCCTAAAATTGAAGAAGGTTTTCATATCTATACAGCCGATTGGGATGAAAATCAAATCGAATTTTTTGTTGATGGAATGAGCGTTTATACTTTTATTCCTAAAAACAAAAGTGAAGCAGAATGGCCTTTTGATCAGCCATTTTATGTGTTATTGAATTTAGCTGTCGGTGGAAATTTCGGTGGCCCTGACGTTGATGATTCTATTTTCCCTCAGGAATTTATAATTGATTACGTTCGGGTTTATCAATAAGACTACTCTGTAAACATCAGTTTCTTCATTAATTTTCTTAAAATTATAAAGGATAAAAGTGTTACAGCCAGTAAGATCGACCCTTCTTTATATTCACCATAAATAAAATATCCGGTGCTAAATAAAGCTCCGTATATTCCTACAGATCCTACTACCATGCATAATATTCCAGTAGGAACGTTCCAAGCTCGCTTTTCGGTGATTAAATCAACACCATCTGCTTCTGCTTCAGCAACTACTTTGTTCCAGCCTGGCCCTCCAGGTTGTGTGATTTTATAAAACTCGTTGAGCGTTTTCTTATCCGAAGGAGACGTTACTAAAGTAACCACCACCCAAGATAAAGTTGTAATTGCTACTCCTAAAACTAATTGAATGTCGTCAGCTATTGGGTCAAACCCTAGTTTTGTGTGAATTAATTTAAAATAAAGTGCCAAAACAAAGGATACAGTCATCGCAGTTATTTCACTGTAGGCATTAATGCGGTACCAAAACCAGCGCATTATAAAAAGCAAACCTGTACCTGCTCCTATTTGCAGTAAAATTTGAAATGCTTCTAGAGCGTTACTCAATAATAGTGCAAAAAGTGCTGAAGCTATCATCAAAATCAAGGTACTCCAACGCCCTACACTAACCAACTCTTTTTCGGAAGCTTCTGGCTTAACAAAACGTTGATAAAAATCATATACCACATAAGAAGAACCCCAGTTTAGGTGTGAAGATATGGTTGACATAAAAGCCGCTATAAGCGAAGCAACTATAAGTCCTATTAATCCTGCTGGTAAAAAGGTCATCATGGCTGGATAGGCTAAATCGTCTTTTACAATACTTGGATCAATGTCTGGAAATGCGGCCTGAAGGGATTGCAGATCTGGGAAAATAATTAAACTTGCCAAGGCAATCAAAATCCAAGGCCATGGTCTTAAAGCGTAATGGGCAAAGTTGAATAATAAGGTTGCCCAGACTGCATTTTTCTCGTCTTTTGCAGACAACATGCGCTGTGCAATATACCCTCCGCCACCTGGCTCAGCGCCGGGGTACCATACACTCCACCACTGAATCGCAATAGGTAATATAAAAAGGGTTATAAATACTTCTCTTTGTTGAAAATCGGGGATAAAATCTAATTTCGGAATTACGTTTGGATGAGTCAATAAAGCATCTAAACTCCCTATCTGTGGTAGGTCAATTATATAATAGGTTGCCCAAAAGGTAGCACTCATTGCTAAAATAAATTGAAAGAAATCTGTAATAACCACACCTTTAAGGCCACCAAGCGAACTGTATAATACGGTAATAGTTGATGCAATTATGAGGGTTTCTACAGCAGTAAATCCAAGTAGGACGCTCCCTATCTTAATAGCCGCTAAACAAACTGAAGCCATAATCATGATGTTGAAAAAAACACCTAAATACAAGGCGCGAAATCCACGTAAAAAAGTAGCTCCTTTTCCACTATAACGTAATTCATAAAACTCTAAATCCGTTACTACTCCTGACTTACGCCAAAGTTTTGCATAGACGAAAACAGTAAGCATTCCGGTAAGCAAAAATGCCCACCAAACCCAGTTTCCAGAAACTCCATTTTTTCTTACAATGTCGGTAACTAAGTTGGGAGTGTCTGCCGAAAAAGTAGTCGCTACCATTGAAATTCCCAGAAGCCACCAAGGCATATTTCGGCCTGATAAGAAAAATTCTGTGGAACTAGTTCCTGCCTTTCTTGATACTAATAACCCGATAACTAAGGTTAAAACAAAAAATAAAATAATAATACCCCAGTCTAAGGTTGAAAGTGTCATAGTTGATTCAATTGAGGTTTCAATGTATGAAAAAAAAGGATTTTACAAAAGTGTATTCCGATTCTTTAAAAATTCTTCAATTGCTAATATGTCTGTTTTAGTTGTTAAATCGGGCACGTGTTCTCGCATTGGTATCCCATGAACGGCTTCTAAACCTAATGCTATCATGTTAGAGATAGCGTTTGTTAGTTCTTTTTCATTACGAACAGGGTGGAGTGGACATTCTTTTAAAAAAGAATAAAAAGAGGTTCCATTGAACGTAAAACAATTCATACTTACATAAACAGTTCCGTGAGTTTCCTCTAAAGCTCTAAACTCTTCTAAAGATGGTTTTTCGACAATACTTAAAAGCTTAAAGTCTGCATCAAAAACCAGGAGGGCAAAACCCGCAATTTTTTCTTTCGAAAAATTTAAATGGTTTAAATCATATGCAATCAATCCATGATTTTCTTTAATACTTCGTAGATTTTGAAATGCTTCTATAGAATATAAATTGTCGCTGTTACAAACTGAAAAATACGTCTTCTTTAACTCGGGAAACTGATCTAATGCTTGTAGAATTGCATCCGCAGTTCCAAGTGGTTTTATTCTGTCTTCAGGAATAAATTGGGTTGCAAATTTAAATTCGAGGTATTCTAAATTTGGAAGTTTATCAATGGTTGATCGAAAAAAGGAAGCGTCTCTTCCCGTAACAAAATAGACGGTCTTATAACCTGCATCTTGGACGTTTCTCAGTAAATAATACAATAAGGGTTTGGCATCATCACCAATCTCAATAAGACCTTTAGTTCTGCTATTTGCTTGCTCATTTATATGTTCATCAACCAGGCCCGAAACCGATGATTTCATTCGAGAAGAAGCGCCCGCCGCCATAATAATTAAATTTTGGGTCATGCTGATGTGGTTTTTACAGAACTTCCCTCTGCTTGTGAAACTATAAAGGCATCTATAGCCCCTACTTCTTTTAACGACTGAACGATTTCATTGGTGTTGTTCTTGTTGGTCATTGCAACGATGCATCCACCGCCGCCTGAGCCAACTATTTTTGCCCCATATGCGCCTGCATTTAAAACAGCGTTTATCATAGCGTCAATTCTTGGGGGGGTTATTTTTAGATTTTTTTGTAATTGTTCGTGGTGTTGATTCATCAAATTTCCTAGAATTTCTGGATTCGGGTTTGCTTTTAAAAATTCAACTTTAGCTTGTTTTGTAATGGAGTGGTTTATAAGTGCTGCAGTAAAAAATGGCAGCAAATCAGGTGAAATATATTTTAAATACAAATCCAAGTCGGTGCTTTTTGCTTCTGCTATTTCAAAGGAAGGGATTTGGTTTTTTACTTGCTCAATTGCTTTAAGGGCATGCCCTTTTAAATGAGACAAACTTCCAAAGCTGTCTTTTGCGATTCCAGAAACCCCGACAACCAAATGTCCAATTGGTTTTGAAAGTTTTAAAACAGAATTATCTGTTGTTTTTAAAAAAATCAACCCCCCCAAAGCAATGGTGTATTGGTCCATAGATCCTCCCGAAGTTTCGTGCTCCAAAACCTCTGTTTCATAAGCGCGTTGAGCAATCCATTCTGGAGTTACCTCAGCATCAACTCCAAAGGCTTCAACCAAGAATTGAATCCAAGCTATAGTAAATGCTGTTGAACTTGATAATCCTGCATTAATAGGAATGGTTCCTTCAATAATAATATCATATCCCTCAGAAGGGATACAGTCATATTTTAATAAAACCTTTAGGGCTGTTCTTAAAAAATCTTCTTTTCGAATAGGACTTTTAGACGGTTCAATCAAAATGGTTTCTTCTTCTCCCAAATCCTTCTTATAAACGACAAATTGATTTGTATTATTTGGTGTTCCTTTAATTCTTAGGGATCGATCTATAGCGCATGCAATTATAGGAAGCTTTAGATAATCTTGGTGATCTCCAAAAAGACAGATGCGCCCAGGCGCTTGAGATGAAATAATTTTGCTCAATCGGTTGATGATTTAAAAGTACAAGGTAGTCAAATCATGAAACTGTTATGACGGTGATGGATCTAAAAAAAGTTAACTAATCCAAAAAATTACATACCTTACTGGAAGTAAAAAATCTACCATGAAAAAATTTGACAGAAGATCCTTTCTAAAAACTTCCTCTTTATCAGCCGCTGCGATAGCATCAACTTCTTTACTAAGCAGTTGTGTTGAGCCAAAAGTGGCCTCAAAAGGGATTTATATGGGAGGCTTTGCCGCACCTAAAATAGACTATCTCCGAGCTGCATTCATTGGAGTTGGCGCGCGAGGAGGAAGTCACCTTAGGGTAGTTGCTTCTATGGAGAATTTAGAAGTTGTTGCTGTTTGTGATCTGTATGAAGACCATGTAAATCGGTGGACTAAAATTGCTTCAGATATAGGAAAAGGAGAACGACATCAAAAGGTAGCTGCCTATTTTGGAGATGAAAACTTATGGAAAAAGATGCTCGAAGAGGTTAAGCCCGATGTTGTTTTTATAGCCACCAATTGGGACAATCATGCTCCCATGGTAATTGAGGCAATGAAAAAAGGAGCGCATGCTTTTGTAGAAGTCCCTATTGCCAAAACTTTAGAGGATATGTGGGAAATTGTTCGCACCTCTGAAGAAACTCAAAAACACTGCATGATGATGGAGAATGTTAATTACGGAAGAACGGAATTGATGTATCTCAACATGTGTCGCCAAGGAGTAATAGGAGATCTTATGCATGCTGAGGCTGCATACATTCATGAACTCCGTTTTCAAATGGAAGAACAAGAACGAGGAACGGGGTCTTGGAGAACTCATCATTACGCTAAGGGAAGAGGGAATTTATATCCAACTCATGGGCTCGGTCCAGTTGCTCAATACATGAATATTGGTCGCACGGATGACTCCTTTAAGAGTATTGTTTCTTACTCTACTACAGCAATGGGAAGAAAGCTTTATGCCGAAAAAAATTATGCGTCGGATCATAAATGGAACCAATTGGATTATCAAAATGGAGATTTAAACACCTCTATAATTAAAACACAAGTCGGGAGAACCATAATGGTTCAATGGGACGAAACCAGTCCTCGCCCCTATACACGTCATAATTTAATTCAAGGGACAAAAGGAATTTTAGCTGGCTTCCCTACCCGAATAGCACTCGAAAGTGGATTTGAAGGGATTACTAAAAACCACCATTCCTGGGTACAAGGTGAAGATTTAGAGGCGCTTTACGAAAAATACGATCACCCTTTATATAAACGCTTAAATCAAAAAACTCAAAACAGCGGACATGGAGGTATGGATGGGATTATGGTGTATCGCATTGTAGAGTGCTTACAACACGGTTTGCCCCTCGATCAAAATGTATATGAAGGTTGCTTTTGGAGTTCCGTTAGCCCACTTAGTGGAGCTTCTATTGCTCAAGATGGAGCACCGCAGCAATTTCCTGATTTCACAGCCGGTAGATGGAAAGAAACTCCCCCCTTGCAGATTATAAGCTAAGTTAACTTTGTGTTAGTTGGATTAAAAGGCTGTTAAAAAATTTCTTTAAAGACAAATTTATAGTAGGTTTGAAACATGAAATTCGATTGTAAATTTTTCGGTTTTTTAACTATTCTATTATTTAGCTCCATTGTTTTATTGGGTCAATCTAATGAGGTAAAACCTCAAACCTATAAGAGTGATGGTCGAAAAAAATCTCTTTTATTACCAATAAAAGATCCCAACAAACTGCCTGAGTATTTAAAAAAAGATTTTTTAAAGAATACCCCTGAAGCAAATGCTGATAATAAATATTTCGATCGTCCCGAAATCGACATGAGCAAGCAGGAAACTTTCATGGATAATCGAGATTACTTCCTCAATAAACTGAAAACTCCTGAAAACAATCGAAATCCAGTTGATTATATGATGGATCAATATTTAGGGGATTTTAAAAGTAACGCCCCTTTCGTTCAGGTGATTTTTAGGGATCATGAAGTAGCAGACGGAGATCGTGTTCGAATCTTATATAATGACCGTGAGGTTGAAGCTAATGTATTGCTTCAAGAACGATTTAAACGATTGAATATTGACCTTATCCCGGGGTTTAATAAAATTGAATTCATTGCTCTAAATCAAGGAGAATCTGGACCTAATACTGCAGAGATTAGGGTTTATGACAATGCTGGAGGTTTAATTATGGCAAACCAATGGAATTTAGCTACCGGAAATAAAGCTACTTTGATTGTTGTAAAAGAATAATTTATTTCAGCACCTCTCTTTTTTATTAATTACAACCCAAATGTCAAGGCTTTTTCTATCTTTAAACCTAATGGATTTACTCAGTTTCTTATTTCAAAAATTGCTCAGCTCTATTGAGCTTATAATGTTTATACTCGTTATAGGGGGTGGTTTTTTTTTACTGATTCAGGCTAGAGCAAAACCTTTACTTTTAATTAAAACTTCCTTCAAATTACTCTTCAGTAAAGAAGACGGTGAAGGCATTTCAAGATTTCAAGCATTATCAGCAGTTTTGGCTTCAACGGTTGGTTTAGGTAATATTTCTGGAGTTGCTATAGCGATTCATATGGGAGGGCCTGGCGTTTTGGTTTGGATGTGGGTAACTGCAATTATAGGAGCTATTATTAAATTTTATTCTTGTACCCTAGCCGTTCTATATCGCGAAAAAGAAGTGGATGGAACTCCATTAGGAGGGCCCATGTACTATATGAAAATAGCCTTGCCAAAATTTGGGAAGCCATTTGCAATTTGGTTTTCTGTTGCTGGTTTATTTGGTGTGCTTCCCGCTTTTACTGCCAATCAACTTACCCAAACCTTAGTTAGTGTAATTGAGCCCAATCAGTTTTTTAATATTGGTGACTTAAACTGGAAAATAATAATTGGGCTGTTCTTAGCCCTAATAAGTGGATTGGTTATTTTAGGTGGATTGAAAAAAATAGTTAAAGTAACCTCCATGTTAGTGCCTATAATGGTAGGGCTCTATTTTGGGATTGGAGTAACCATGTTGGCCCTAAATTACGAGGCAATTATTCCAGCTTTAAGTGAGATTTTTAGTCAAGCTTTTTCCCTTCAAGCTGCTGCAACCGGAGGTTTTTGGGCTTTGGTAATTATTGGGGTTAGAAGGGCTGTTTTTTCTAATGAAAGTGGAATTGGTAACGCGCCTATGTATCACGGCCAATCGAATACTAAGAATCCAATTCATGAGGGTCTTGTCGCTTCTTTAGGGCCGTTGCTAGATACTGTTTTGGTTTGTTCTATTACTGGACTGATTATTATAATAAGCGGAGCAACAGAAAACCCCGACCTTAACGGTATTGATCTTACCCTCGAAGCCTTTAATCTCTTATTCTATGGTATAGGAGATGAATTACTCTTACTCGTGGTTTTTGTGTTTGGAATTTCTAGCCTCTTTACTTATTCTTATTATGGGGTTAAGTGTTTGGGGTATTTGACCAGTAAAAAATGGGGCCCTTGGTATAACTATATATATATTGTTAGTATAGTTTTCTCGGCAGTAGCAACAGTTGATCTTGTAATTGGAATCATTGATATTTCATTTGCTTTAATGGCCATTCCAAACATGATTACGCTGATTTGGCTGTCTAAAAAAGTAAATTCCTTGCTATTTCATAAGTTTGAATCAAAAAAAGCTAACGCTTAATGGAAGGTTTTTTTTTAGTACATTTATTAAACTAACTCAATAATAAAATATTATGAAAAAGTTTATTCTCAGTTTATTAAGTTTCATATTTTTTCTAAGCAGCTTCAGTCTTGAGGCTCAACGCAAAAAAAAGAAAGTAGAAAAAGCACCTGAAATTTCTTTAAATGCATTTAAATTTAGAAATCTAGGTCCTGCTTTTTTATCTGGTAGAATTGCTGACATCGCTATTCACCCTGACAATGATAACGTTTGGTATGTTGCGGTTGGATCCGGCGGCGTATGGAAGACAGAAAATTCTGGAACCACTTGGTCTCCAATCTTTGACAAAGAAGCATCCTATTCAACAGGATGTATAACCATTGATCCCAATGATCCATCTCGAATCTGGATGGGTAGTGGAGAAAATGTTGGAGGGCGGCATGTTGGTTATGGAGATGGCGTGTATTTAAGTCCAGATAGTGGTGCTACCTGGAAAAATATGGGACTTAAAAGCTCGGAACATATTTCAAAAATCATAGTGCATCCAAACAATTCGAATGTAATTTGGGTTGCTAGCCAAGGACCTCTTTGGAAAAAAGGTGGTGAGCGTGGAGTTTACAAAACAACAAATGGTGGCAAAAGCTGGAAAAGAGTTTTAGGGAATTCTGAATGGACTGGAGCAACTGATCTTTTAATTGATCCTAACAATCCTTTAGTACTCTATGCAGCAACTTGGGATCGTCATCGCACAGTAGCCGCTTATATGGGTGGAGGACCAGGCTCTGGAATTCATCGTTCAAAAGACGGAGGAAAAACTTGGGAAAAATTAGCCAATGGACTTCCAAAATCTAACCTGGGTAAAATAGGATTAGCAATTTCTCCTCAAAAATCAAATGTAATCTATGCGGCTGTTGAGGTAGATAGAAAAAAGGGAGGACTATACCGATCAGAAGATGGAGGTAGCTCTTGGAGCAAAATGTCTGATACCGTTTCTGGCGGAACTGGACCTCACTATTATCAAGAACTGTATGCAAGTCCACATAAATTTGACCGCTTGTACCTAATGAATGTTCGCGTATTAACCTCCGAAGATGGAGGTAAATCTTTTACTCAGTTAAAAGAAGAAAAAAAGCACTCGGATAATCATGCCATAATTTTCAAAAAGGATGATCCAAACTATTTAATGATTGGAACAGATGCTGGAATCTATGAAAGTTTCGATTTAGCTAAAAACTGGCGTTACATCAAAAACTTACCCTTAACCCAATTCTATAAAGTTGCGGTAAATAATGCTGAACCTTTTTACAGCATTTTTGGAGGAACTCAAGATAATGGATCTGTCGGTGGACCTTCTGCAACAGACGAAAGAGAAGGAATTGCAAACAAGCATTGGTATAAAACTTTATTTGCCGATGGTCATCAGTCCGCAACCGACCCTGTTTATAATGACATTATTTATGCCGAAACGCAACAAGGAGGTCTACACAGAATTGATTTAACAACAGGTGAGCCTGTTCTTATTCAGCCACAACCTCAAGAAGGGGATCCTTTTGAGCGTTTTAATTGGGATGCTCCTATTTTGGTGAGCCCACACAATCCTGCGCGGCTATATTTCGCTTCCTATAGAGTATGGAAGTCGGAGAGCCGAGGAGATGATTGGGAGCCCGTTTCTGGTGATTTGACACGAAATGAAGAGCGTATTACGCTTCCGATTATGGGAAGACAGCAGAGCTGGGATAACGCATGGGATATTGGCGCAATGTCAAATTATAATTCCATCACTTCCTTGTCAGAATCTCCAATAAAAGAAGGTGTTCTTTTTGCAGGAACAGATGATGGATACATTCAAATATCTAAAAATGGCGGACAGCAATGGAGCCAAATTCCTGCGAGTAAACTTGGAATACCAAGTCGTTCTTTTGTTAATGATATTAAAGCTGATTTGTTTGATGAAAATACAGTATACGTGGCTTTAGACAACCATAAAGAAGGTGACTTTAACCCGTATTTATTTAAAAGTACTGACCTCGGTGCAACTTGGAAATCGATTAGTAGCAACCTTCCAAAGCGTACTTTAGTTTGGAGAATTGTTCAAGATCATGTTAATAAAGATCTTCTTTTTACAGCAACCGAGTTTGGAATTTATGTCAGTCTAAATGCTGGAGATACATGGCAGAAGCTACCTGGAACACCAACGCTTTCTTTTAGAGATTTAACAATTCAGAAAAGAGAAAATGATCTTGTTGCAGCATCCTTTGGTCGTGGATTTTATGTACTAGACGATTACAGCGCTTTAAGAGAAATGACGCCGGCAAACCTAAAGCGAAAAGGAAAACTTTTTGCGCCTCGAACCGCCAAATGGTATGTTCCTAGAAGTAATGTTGGAAATACTGGAGCAGACTATTATTTCTCTAAAAATCCAACCTTTGGAGCTGTTTTTACCTACCATCTCTCTGGTGATTTTTCAAATTTAAAATCTACTCGTATAAAAAATGAAAAAGCATTAAATAAAAAGAATATGGATGTTCCATTCCCAGGATGGGATGCTTTGGATAAAGAAAACCAAGAACAGTCTATTAATGTGTTACTAACCATTCAAGATCCAGATGGAAATATTGTTAGAAAACTAAGCACAAAAGCTAAAAAGGGAAGTAACCGAATTGCTTGGGACTTGAAACATTTTAATCCAGCATCGATTCCAGAAAATGGAAAAATAAGACGCAGAGGCTTTAACTCTGGGGCGCTTGTTATTCCGCAAAACTATACCGCAACACTTTATCTAGATGATAATGGAGCAATCACTCAATTGGATGAGCCTGTTACTTTTGAAGTAAAGTCTATTCGTGATGGGGTTCTTCAGGGAATATCTCATCAAGACTACGACGCATACAGAGAGTCTTTATCTGCTTTAGTAAAAGAACTCGATGTAATTGAAGACGTAATGGATAGTAGTGAAATGAAATTAATGGCTTTGAAAGCAGCATTAGATAATTCTAGCATCACTCCAGGGGAAATAAATAGTGAAATTCAAAGCCTGCAACAAGAAGTTGTGGCACTCATGAAGTCTGTTCAAGGAAACCCATCGAAAGGTGAAATAGGTGAACGAAACCCTCCGAGTGTTCAAACCCATCTCAGAGTAGCTTATAGAGGAATGGGATCGACTTATGGTCCAACACCTCTTCACAAAAAGAGTATGGTTTTGGCTCAAAAAATGACCAAACAGCTTGGCGAAAAAGTTAAAAACCTTTCAGAAAATAAGATTAAAGTTTTGGAACAAAAATTGAAAGACCAAGGCGCGCCTTACATTCAAGGGCAAGGGTTGGAATAAAATAATCTAAAGCCTCTATTGACCAAACAGTAGGGGCTTAATTAAAAAAACATGATCTTTAAGAACACTAATGGAACACTGATTGACCCTATCTCTTACACCAAAGCTATGGTTGCTAAACACCCTTATGTTACTATACACATAGGTACTGACTCGCAAAGCATAGCAAAAAGAACGCTTTATGCAACGGTAATTGCTTACCGTCTAGGCAATAGAGGAGTTCATTATATTGTTCATAAAATTGGATTTCCTAAAATACAAGATCTTTGGACACGATTGTGGAAGGAAACAGAAATGAGTATTGACATTGCTGAACAAATGAAACAGTCTCTTGATGTTGAAATTCAAATAGATATGGATTATAATGAAGATGAAAGCTTTAAGTCTAATCGTCTTGTAAATGCGTCTCGAGGTTGGGCAAATTCATTAGGTTATCGCGTAAATATGAAGCCCAATATTCAAGTAGCTACTCGTGCCGCAGATCACCATTGTAGATAAATAAAAGCTTTTAATATTTCCGTCTTTTTATTGCAGTTCTTCTCCAATTAAAAAAAGGATTATAATATATTTGTTTTTATTCAAAACTATTGACCTTAATTTATGAATGCATTTATATTCGATCTAGATGGAGTGATTGTCGATACAG
>Ga0307986_10000634_pt1 | contig 25913 bp, 37 predicted proteins | sample EllFjometageno82_FD_203170 | JGI IMG/M metagenome (GOLD analysis project Ga0307986, IMG submission 203170) | Marine microbial communities from Ellis Fjord, Antarctic Ocean - #82 | ecosystem: Environmental > Aquatic > Marine > Unclassified | place: Southern Ocean | collected 2014-10-09 | reverse complement strand
TCGTCACGCACCCGGGTAGGAACAAGTTTGTTTCTAATCTAGCATTAGATCAAAAGGGTAATACACTGTTACTCTTCCAATTCGTGGAAAAACACGGTAAGAAATTATTTGAATTGATTGAAAACGGGGCTGGTCCTGGGCGTAAAGTATACTTTATATCAGGTGCTACTGAATCAACTGATCGTGAAGCTATTCGTAAAATCGTTGAAAAAGAAAAGAACGCTATTATTTGTGCGTCATTCGGTGTATTCAGTACCGGTATTAATATTAAGAACTTACACAATATTATATTCGCGTCGCCCAGTAAGAGTCCTATTCGTGTATTACAATCAATCGGTCGTGGGTTACGTAAGGCCGACAATAATCAAGAGACCCAATTACTAGATATGTGCGACGACCTACACTGGCGCAGACACAAGAACTATTTACTTGGTCATGCCGCTGAGCGTATTAAGCTGTACGAAAAAGAGAACTTTAAATATAAGATATATAATATTGATATAACATAAACCTACGGAGATACAGTAATGGATAAAGAAGACGCTATCACGCCCCAATACGACGTCATTCAATGTGTACTATCAAATGGGCAAAGTATTATTGGTCAAATGACTGATACTGACGAAAACGGCGATGATACCCTATCGTTAAAAAACATTTATTGTGTACTTAATTTAGGTAACCAACACCGCCCTCAACCTGGTGATGAAGCTTTAAACATGTTTGAATTACCTATTGGTGATTTTGTTACTCTTTATCATTATATACCTGGTATGGAATTAGGTAAAACATACGGCATATCTAAAAATCATATCATCTCTACGTTTATCGCCTCTGAAGAATTGATCACAATTTATTCCGAAGTTCTAGTACATGATCATATGGATATTCTTGATCGTAAGTATGAAGAAATAGAAAAGGAACAGGCTGAACTTGATTTTAAGGAGATGCGACTAATGGATGTCGCGACTAATTTAAGACCTCATGTCGAGGATACAGATTCTGATGCTGATAATATTATTAAGTTTAATCCTAAACTACATTAGACCTTATCCTGTCCACCGTATTCACTGTACCTTAAATTAGATACTGTTGAGGAGGATTAAAGGTTATAACCTTATTATACAACAAAACCACAAGTATGTAAATAGAAAAACGGAAAATAAATAAAATAAATAAATCTATTTACAAATAGTGAAATATATTATATAATAGATATATCATCAACGCAAAGTATGAGAAATAAAAATGGAAATTACGAAAAAGATTAAGCCTAAAGACCGACCGCATTATATTAATAATCGATTCTTCTCTGAATCGGTGGTCGAATATGTCAAAACTGTACATGCCGCGACAGAGGCAAAAACCACTCTGCCTATAGTCACTGATTATTTGGCTGAATGTTTTCTGAAAATCGCGACGGGTCTTTCCCACAAATCTAATTTCGCGCGATATACCTACCGAGAAGAAATGGTCATGGACGGCGTAGAGAATAGTCTGAAAGCTATACTGAATTATAATATTGAATATGCTACGAGGACAGGTAAACCTAATGCATTTGCTTATTTTACGCAAATTATTTACTTTGCCTTTTTACGTCGCATTGCCAAAGAGAAGAAGCAACAAGATATTAAAATGCGATATATCTCTGAAGGTAGTATATACGATTTTGCTGATGTGACTAACGGAAGTGCTGAAAGTATTAGTGTCTCTAATAGATTCGTCGACGTTCTTAAGGATAGGATCAATCTAGTAAAAACATCTGACCAGCATTTCTCTGAATACGTGAAAGCTAAGAAGAGAAAAAAACGTTCGACGGCCCAAGCCGATTCCGATCTATCTAAAATTATGGAATAATATTATATAATGAAAATACCTATCCTAACGGATACCCATTGTGGTACTCGTAATTCGTCTGAAGTTTTTATTAATTATCAATCTTCATTCTACCAAGACATATTCTTTCCTTACTGTAAAGAGAATAATGTCACGCAAATAATTCATGGCGGAGATTATTATGATCATCGTAAGTACATAAACTATAAAGCTCTTAATTCGAACCGCAAAACCTTTCTCGAACCATTGAGACAAATGGGCATTAGCATGGATATTATTCCAGGCAATCATGATGTGTTCTATAAAAATACTAATGATCTTTGCGCACTCAAAGAATTGTTAGGTTTCTATACCGGCAATGTTAATATCATTATGAATCCCGCGGTGCACGACTACGGTGGACTCAAGATGGCTATGCTACCTTGGGTAAATAACGAGAATTATGCTGAGTCTATGCAATTTATTAAAAACTGTAAAGCCTCATGGATTATGGGTCATTTAGAATTAGACGGATTTGAAATGATGAAGGGTATTACTAGCCAAGGTGGTATGTCGTCTACTATATTCTCACGATTCGAAAAGGTATTGACTGGTCATTTTCATACTAAATCAACACGGGGTAATATTCATTATCTAGGTTCTAGCATGGAATTTACCTGGTCAGATGCTGATGATCCTAAATATTTCCATGTAATCGATACCGAGACTCGTGAGCTAGAGATGGTAAGGAATCCAATAACGTTATTTACTAAAATCTTCTATGACGACGAGGCAAACAATTATAAAGACTATGACTTCGCCAAGCTCAAAAATCAATTCATTAAGATTATAGTGGTAAATAAAAATGATCCTTTCTTGTTTGATAAATTCATCGATGCTGTTAATAGCGTAGATATACATGAACTGAAAATCGCCGAAGACTTCTCTGAATTTACGGGTGAAAATATTGGTGACGATAATATTTCGTTTGAGAATACGACAGAACTTCTGAATTCTTATGTAGACGAAATTGATACTGCGCTAGATAAAACTAAGCTTAAGTCGATGATACATAATGTATATATAGAATCATTGAATAAGGAAATTGTATAATGATTATATTTGAGGACATTCAATGGTCCAACTTTCTGTCTACGGGTAATAACCCTACCAAGATTTTTCTGAATCGTTCTTCGAGTACGTTAATTGTCGGACAGAACGGTGCTGGTAAATCTACTCTTCTTGACGCGCTATCATTTGGTCTCTTCGGTAAGGCCCATCGTAATATCAAGAAGGATCAACTGATTAATTCCGTCAACAAAAAGAATGCTTTAGTTGAAGTTAATTTTAAAGCTGACAAGACTCAGTATAAAATAGTACGTGGTATTAGACCGACTATATTCGAAGTTTGGCAGAACGGTGTTATGATTAATCAGGATTCTACGTCTCGTGATTATCAAAAGTTATTAGAACAAACTATCCTAAAGTTTAATCACAAATCATTCCATCAGATTATTGTTCTTGGTTCAAGTTCGTTTATACCTTTCATGCAATTACCTACAAACCAACGTCGTGAAATAATTGAGGACCTACTTGATATCACGATCTTTTCTGTCATGCGTGAAGGTATCAAGGAAAATCTTGGTAAGTTACGAGAACAATTAGCTGACAATGATTACCAATACAAGTTGATCAAAGAAAAGATTAAGCTAAAACATGATTATATTTCTGAGGTTGCGGTAATCAATGACGATATTATTAAGAGCAAACGTACCGAACAAGATACTATTACTGATGGTATCGTCGTTACTCAGAAGGAAAATAATATACTGAAACATTTGCTTGACACAAATAAAGATAGACTCGAAACCGAGCTGCAGGAATTAAATAAACAAAAAACTGTTATCATGAAACGCGGCGCGAGTATCAATGCTGAAATAAACCAGGTAGTAAAAGAAGCCAAGTTTTATGAGAACAACGATAATTGTCCGACATGCCACCAAGATCTAGATTCAGAATTAAAAGAAACTCATATCAATAAAGCTCAGACAAAGGCCAAAGCTTTAAGTGTCGACATGACCGAGGTCAGTACACGAGAAAAATCAAACTCTTCAAACACTGTTACAATTAGTACTGAATTAAATAAGTTATACGACAATCAGAATAAGATTAATTCTAATAATAGTATCATAAACAATCAAAATTATCAGATAGAAACTATTGAAAAACAAATAAACGATCTACTAAATAAAGATCCTGACGTAAGTAAATCTAAGATTGAACTGAATAAGCTCGAAGAATATCGTTCAGAAATAGAAAGCTTACGTTATACCATGCTTGAAAATAGATTATATAACGAAGCCATATACGAATTGTTAAAAGATACCGGAATCAAGACTAAAATTATTAAGCAATACCTACCGGTAATCAATAAGTTAATCAATAACTATTTACAGGTAATGGATTTCTTTGTATCATTTAATCTCGATGAAACCTTTTCTGAGAATATTAAATCAAGGCATAGAGATATATTCAATTATGATTCATTCTCTGAAGGTGAGAAGGCTAGAATCGATTTGAGTTTATTATTCACGTGGCGTCAAATAGCTAAGATGAAAAACTCTATCTCTTGTAATCTATTAATACTCGACGAAACATTTGATTCGAGTCTGGATTTTGACGGCACAGATAATCTGACTAAAATCCTAGATACTCTCGACACCGACACTAATACCTTTGTTATAAGTCATAAGGCTGACGTACTTGAAGGCAAATTCCGAAACAAAATTGAGTTTGTCAAGGATAAAAACTTTAGTAGAATTGTATAAATCTATTTACAAAGCATAACAAATGTGTTATAATAAATCTATAATTAATTAAATCAAGGAACTATACTATGGAACTAAACGCGAAGACCCTCACAGTTTTAAAAAACTATGCGACTATTAACCCGAACTTTGTGTTCAAGCACGGGGATTCGATTACTACTATGTCGGAAGCTCGTAACATTCTATCGATGCACAAGCTCTCCGAGCCTTTCGATAAAGAAGTAGGTATATATGATCTACCTGAGTTTTTGTCTGCTATTGATCTGGTTGATTCTCCTCGATTTAAATTCGAAGATGATTACGTTATTATCGGCGACAGCACCGGTCTTTCGAGCATTAAGTACTTCTATTCAAGCGCTGAAATGCTAACTCATCCAAATGAAAAATTATTGGAAAACGCTCAGAACATGGGCAATCCTATAGTTACATTCCAACTAGATAATGAAACACTTTCTAAGTTGAAAAAAGCTGCATCTGCCTTCGGTCATTCTGATCTGGTCGTAACTAAATCTGAATCAGGTATTAAGCTTACTGTTTCAGACGTAGAAAATAGTACAGCAAATAATTATTCGATCGATGTCCCAGGTGACGTCACGGCCGAAGATCCTATTCTTGTACTGAACATCAACAACCTAAAAATTATTCCTGGTGACTACACAGTTTCTATCTTAGATAAATTGTTTGCTCATATCAGTAATGATAATATACAATACTGGATCGCGTGTGAAAAAAGTAAATCAAAAATTTAAATCTAAAAACCCAAAGAAAGAAAAAAGTATGTCTGAAGATAAAGAAAAAGACGAAATCATTTACAATCTAAGTAATAGGGTTGCTCGTAGTACGATTGCTGTTATTGATACAGTGTCGAGTCGTGGTGGTTTTAAAGGCGAAGAGTTAAGTACTATTGGCCAGCTCCGAGATCAATGTACCCAAATGGTTGGCGTATGTGAATCACGCGCGCAAGAAGAAACTGAATAAAACATACAAATATATTATGAAAGCTTAATACATGAGTGATAATTTCCTCTTTGTCGAGAAGTATCGACCGAAGACTATATCTGAGTGCATACTACCTAAGGGAATTAAAAAGACATTCCTTTCCATTCTAGATAATTCTGAGATTCCGAACATGATGTTCACTGGATCTCAGGGTGTAGGTAAAACGACTGTTGCCAAGGCATTATGTAATGAACTTGGTTTAGATTATATACTCATCAACGGATCAGAAGAAGGTAATATCGATACCCTTCGTGGTAAGATTAAACAATTCGCCTCTTCGGTTTCGTTAATGGGTGGGTATAAAGTAATCATTCTCGATGAGGCCGATTACCTCAACCCGCAATCTACACAACCCGCACTTCGTGGTTTCATCGAAGAGTTTAGTAACAATTGTAGGTTCATCTTTACTTGTAACTTTAAAAATCGTATTATTAAACCGTTGCATTCAAGATGTTCGGTGTTCGATTTCTCTATACCAAATAAAGAAAAGCCGGTTCTGGCCAGTGAGTTCTTTGCTCGTCTACAGAAAATCGTAAAAGACGAAGGCCTTGATATACCAACTCCTGGTTTAGTTCTATTAATCGAAAAACATTTCCCTGATTGGCGTCGTGTTCTAAATGAAATGCAACGATACGGTATCACAGGCGATACCGCTTCTGAAGTGTCGAGTATAAACAACGATAACTTTAAAGAGTTAATGTCGATCTTGAAAGACAAAAACTTTCGTAAGATGCGTAAATGGGTAGTAGATAATATAGACCTTGAAGCATCGGCGGTGTTTCGTAAGGTGTATGATACGGTGTATGACTACGTCACGCCCGCGTCTATACCAGAAATCATCGTGGTCTTAGCTGATTATCAGTATAAAGACGCGTTTGTCGCTGATCATGAATTGAATACCGTAGCGTGTTTGACTCAGATCATGGCATCGGCGGATTGGAAATGAACCCATTCGAGTATTTAAATAGTATTAACGTCACCAAGATAGATATAATGACTGATAATGATAAAGAGAAGGGTTATAATTCTTTTATCATTAATCGGTCGTTATCCTATTTTCAGGATACGATTCACCTCGCAAATGAAATGAATCATTATTCGGGTCTAGACAACCGGCTCAAATACGATTTCTTTATAAATACAATTAGAAAGAGAAAAAGGTTTAGTAAATTTATGAAACCTGAAACCTCTTCTAATATTGATGTGATTAAAGATTATTATAATTATTCTGATGAAAAAGCCAGACAAGTTGTAAACCTTTTTGATGTCGATCAAATAAATATATTGAAAAACAGGATGGAAAAAGGTGGAACAAGATCTACAGCAAAACACAAAGTTTAACTGGTCTCCGGCAGAAATGCTTGAGATTACGTTAAACGAGCCTAACGATTTTCTAAAGGTAAAAGAAACTCTCACACGTATAGGCGTCGCATCTAAAAAAGATAATTCTTTATATCAATCTGCTCATATACTTCATAAGCAAGGTAGGTATTATATTATACATTTTAAAGAACTCTTTCTTTTGGACGGTAAAATCTCAAATATTTCTGAAAACGATATCGGTCGTAGGAATACTATTGCTCAATTACTCGGTGATTGGGGTTTAGTACAAATAGTTGATAAGGTTAAAGTCGGCGCATTGACAGCCCCTCTCAGACAGATCAAAATTATACCGTTTAAAGACAAAGACAAATGGTTATTGAAATCTAAGTATAACATTGGCATCAATAAAAAAGTTGATTAAACATTGTTACCTGAATTACCAGATCGTTATTTATTTTTAGATGAGAAGATAGATGTTAGCCATATGACTTGGGAACGAATGTTCAAGTTTATGGATACTCATCCTAGGGATCATCTTACTAATAAATCTGATTTGGGTTCAATAGCTTTATTAAAATGTGATAGAAGAGGGTCTTTCCCAAAAATAGGTGGTAAAGATATAGTTCATGAACTACAGGAAATGTTTCCAAATACAAACATAACTGCTCATATCTTTTTTGGTTTAACGACTGAGCATTCAACGTTTGGAATCCATCGCGACGTCATGTCCGTATTGTATCTGCAAATATTAGGAACAGTTAATTGGGGAATATACAAACCTAAAAATGCTGATAGTATAACAGACGTACTTAGACCCACGCACGCTAAAGAAGTCGAAAAACATTTACTACAGCCCGGGCAGATGGTATGGAACCCAAGAGGAACATTTCATCATGCTGAACCGAATGGCACAAGAATGGGTATATCATTCGGTATTGAATATGATAAGGAATAAATTATGAATAATATAGACACATCCTTCTTGATGAAGCCTGAGCCTGAAAAGACGAATGCGCCTTATAATGGACAAGGTTGGGGTTACTTAGATCCTAATAATGAATCTGTATTTAATTGTTGGAAACAAATTTTCGACATAATCAAAGCCCCGAAGACTATTACTGAAGTAGGTTTCTTTGCCGGGCATTCTGCGACTACGATGATGAGCCTTTGGCCGAAATCTAAGTTAACTTCTTATGATCCTGGATCCTTCGCAAGAAAAGCTTATCATGCCGTCGCCAGTAAATTCGAACATCAATTTAAATTTATACCGTATTCTCTTAATGAAGCGGCGAATGTACCTACGGTAGCTGATCTATTATTCATTGACGGATCTCATTCGTATGATAAGGTTGTCATTGATATATCTTATATTGATATCATTAAACCTAAGTATGTGGTATTTGATAATATAGAACTACAAGATGTCAGGCGAGCTTTCAAAGAAGCTGGATACATGAAAAAAGATATGAATCCAAAATATTTCTTCTACACGTGCGCGCACAAGGGTAGTATCGCACCAGGAATAATGGCGCTAATAAAAATTTAGTCCTTAAAACTATTTACATTACGTTAGATATATGATATAATAAACTATAATATGAACACGAGGTGACAATGTCTAATTTCTATACATCGGTAAATCGATACTCAAACAATATCCTTTATCGTGGATACGACGCTAACGGTAATGCCGTATCAGAGAAAATCAAATTTAAACCCCGACTATTCTATAATTCTTCTGAACCTTCGCAGTATAAATCTTTGATGGGGCTTAATCTCAAGCCTAAAGATTTTAATTCTATGCGTGACGCAAAGGGTTGGATCGACCAGTATAAAGATGTTTGGGATATCCACGGCACTACGAATTATGTACATCAATTTAATACTAAACGTTTCCCTAACGATATAAAATTCGATAAAGATAAAATCAATATTATGATCTTCGATATTGAGGTTGCTTCCGCTGACGGTTTCCCTTATCCTGAAACAGCAAATGACGAAGTGATTAGTATCGCGGCCAGAACTAGTAACGATGGTATGTATTACATCTGGGGTCTAGGTGATTACGATATCTCTAAGTGCGACCTAGAACCTGATACGTTTCGTTATGTCAAATGCAAATCTGAATTAGATCTATTGACAAAGTTTATTAATTGGTGGAATAACCCTAACCATACACCTGACGTATTGACAGGCTGGAACATAGAATTCTTTGATATACCTTATCTTATTAATCGCGTATGTAAAATCTTTGGTGAAGAAGATACTAAATTGTTCTCGCCATGGGGTATTATCAATGAACAAACCGTAACTAAATTTAATCGCGAACAGCAGAAATATGAATTAGTCGGTATCCAAACTCTAGATTACTGGAAACTCTTTACTAAGTTTGGTTACTCGTACGGTCCACAAGAATCATATTCCCTTGATCACATTTCAAGTGTAGTTCTTGGCGAAAACAAATTATCGTATGAAGAACATGGTTCTTTGCATTCGTTATATCTAAATGATTATCAGAAGTTTATTGATTATAATATTAAAGATGTTCAACTCGTCCAGCGCATAGACGAAAAGATGGAATTGATTGCCTTGGCTATGACGATTGCTTACAAGGCTGGTGTGAATTATACCGACACTTTTGGTACCACCGCGATCTGGGATTCAATCATATACCGTAAACTAAATAATCAGAATATTATAGTTCCGCCTAATGATACTAAATCAAAAGGTAAATTCGCGGGTGGGTACGTCAAGGATCCGGTACCTGGTCTTTATGATAACGTAGCTTCTTTCGATTTGAACTCATTGTATCCTAACATTATTGTTCAATACAATATTAGTCCGGAAACTCTAATAACAACTGAACGTTATTATGAAGGTGTAGATACCTATCTCGAAAAGGCTGTACCACCTCATCCTAAATATTGTAACACCGTTAATGGTACACTATACTCTAAAGAAAAGCGTGGATTCCTACCAGAAATTATTATAGATTATTATGACGAACGTGCAGCCATTAAAAAGATTATGTTAGCGGCTGAATCTGATTATCAAAAGAATCCTACATTCGAACTTGAAAAAGAAATTAGTCAATTACATAACAAGCAGATGGCCATTAAGATTCTTATGAATAGTATGTATGGAGCGTTGGGCTCTCAATACTTTAGATATTTTGATATACGACTGGCCGAAGCTATTACACTCACTGGGCAATATTCTATTCGTCTTGCTGAACGTGCAGTGAATACCGAACTGAATAAGTTACTTAATAATAAAAAAGATTATGTGATCGCGATTGACACAGATTCTGTATATATAAACTTTAATGACTGGGTTAAAAAGTTCAACCCACCAAACCCTATGGAATTTCTCGACAAGACTTGTTCCGAACACTTTGAAAAGGTTATAGCAAAAGAATATGATAAACTTAAAACAAATACCAACGCATACGAAAACCGCATGTGGATGGGCCGTGAAGTCCTCGCTGACAAAGGTATTTGGACAGCCAAGAAACGGTATATTCTCAATGTACACAATTCCGAAGGTGTACAATACAAAGAACCAAAGCTCAAGATCATGGGCATCCAAGCCATTCAATCGAGCACACCGCATGCTATTCGTGAGAAGCTCAAAGAATCGTTCAAGATTATTATATCTGGTTCTGAGCCTGACACTCAAAAGTTTATCGCCGAAGCTAAATCTGAGTTTAAGAAGCTAAGGCCCGAAGAGTTAGCGTTTCCACGCGGTATTACTGAAATAAAGAAGTACGCCGACCGCAGAACTATATACAAAAAAGGTACACCGATTCATTGTCGTGGTTCTTTACTCTATAATAAAATGGTTAAAGATCTTGGCCTTACTAAGAAGTACGAGCTGATACAAGGTGGAGATAAGGTAAAGTTTGTGTACCTTAAACTTCCTAATGTCCTACGTGAAAATGTAATAGCTTTTAAAGATTACCTACCACCAGAATTTAATCTTGAAAATAATATAGATTATAACACACAATTCGATAAGGTATTTAATAAACCCTTAGAGCCTATCCTTGCCGCTGTCAAATGGACTGCCGAAGAGAGTATCAATTTCGAAGATATGTTTGGCTAATACTGTAACATAAATGTAACAGTACAAAATATAATGCACTTGGATTGAAATTAAGTGTTTACAATCACACCAAAGTATGATATAATAGACCTATCAAAACAACAAAAGGACTATTATATGACTAAATTTTCACAAAACGACTTCACATACGACGGAACTTACCTGATGTATAAAGGCAATTTTGATGGAGCACAGTTAATGACTGATGTTCGTCCTGATTGTCATCCATCATGGATAGGAAAACTTAAGCCAGCATTCGTTGCACGATTTAAACGTGGCGGAATGTGTGATTTCAAAAACTTTCTTATCAAAAACTTTACGTGCGAAGAATATTTTTTCGCTATACGTAATAACGTAACCCCATTTCAAACATTACGCAATAAGGGTTATGTTGATCCTAGAGTAAAATGTTTAACGAATGAAGGAGTATAAAATATGTCTATATCAAAAATGCATAAAACTCAAAGTGGCGCTATAGTAATTGGTAAATATTTTACTGATTGCGCCGGCGATATGTTAGAACTTGAACGTCAAAAAGTTATTATCAAAGAAATGAATAAGAAGTTTCCTAAAGTAGATGGAAGCCATAGACAATTTTATATAAGACTCAAGGGCCGTTCAGATGGTGCTTCGCGTTTCGATGCTTGTAAAGAATATTATCGTAATAAATACGAAGGTATTTCTGATAGAGTAATCAAAAGAATGGCTGCACAATCTATGCCTGTCGAATGTTCTAAAGTATTAGTAGCATATCTTGATTATAGATTATCAGCCGCTAAGTGTAATCAACAATCTCAATCTATTTTTAATTAAACGGGAAATTATATTATGACAAACAATCTTACCATTAAAGAAATGAAAAATATTTTAGATAACAATTTAATTGATACTTGTACATCTGAACATAAACAACAAGTTATGGATTTTGCATTTGGAGCCGATTTTATGGCTTCATCTGATAAAGGCGAACTTGTACATTATTAAATGATTTAATTAGAATAAATCTATTTACAAATTGAATGATTTAGTATATAATAGTATATACGATAACAAATTGAAAAGAATAAGGAAATTATATTATGCACGAAATGGAAACAATGGCTTACAATGTAGCTGAAAAACCTTGGCACGGCCTAGGTCAACCTGTCTCAAACGATCTTACCTCTAAAGAAATGATGGTAGCATCTGGTACAGATTGGACGGTTCACGAAGTTGAATCATTCGCTGAATTTGAAGGTGAAAAAATCTCTACTGGCACAAAGTCTTTAATTAGATCTACGGATCATAAAGTTCTTACTAACGTAGGACCTGATTGGAAACCTGTTCAGAACGAACAAGCTTTCGAATTCTTCTCTGATTATGTCGACGAAGGCAAAATGACTATGGAAACCGCTGGTTCACTCAAAGGCGGAAAGAATGTATGGGCACTAGCTAAAGTTCAAGATTCATTTGAATTATTTAATGGCGATCAAGTTGATTCATATCTTCTCTTCTCTAATCCTCACGAGTACGGTAAAAGTGTTGACGTAAGATTTACGCCTATTCGCGTTGTGTGTCAGAACACTTTGAGTCTTTCATTAGAACAAGATTCTAAAAATAGAGTTAATTATGGCCATCGTACAGAATTTGATCCAGAACAAGTAAAAATTGATCTTGGTATTGCTGGAGAAAAAATGGCACAATACAAAGAAATGGCTAAATTCCTTGGTTCAGTACGTTACACGATGGATGATCTTATTCACTTCTATAATGAAATCTATCCTACTGTTATTGAGTCCGAGGCTCTTACAAAAGAAACTCTATCTCGTAACGGTAAGAAATTACTTGAATTAACTGAAACTCAACCTGGTGCTCAGTATGCCGAAGGTTCTTGGTGGCAGGCATTCAATGCCGTAACTTATTTTACTGATCATGAACAAGGTCGTAACGCTGAAAATCGTCTACAATCTTCATGGTTCGGCGGAAATCAAAGGCTTAAAACTAAAGCTCTTGAAAAAGCTATTGAATACGCTAACGGTTAATAAATGATATAATGAATCGGGAGAAATTGGTCTTCCGATTTATATAAGGAGATTAATGATGGGTGAACCAATATCAAAAGAACGAGCAGATTTGATCAAGTCTCTCCAAGCAGAGAATAAGAAACTGCGTGATAAAGAACCAGACGATGACTTAACAATCGCGTACCTTTATGGATACAGTAAAGGTAAGGATTTCTCACTCGCAGAGAACAAACTGCTATGCGAACAGGTCGAGCATTTAGAGGCACAAGTTAAATTCTTCCAAGAGGATTTAGTAGCTGCGATAGCTGCGAATGAAATAATAAAATTACTTAACGTTCCCAATGATGGAGGGACAAGCCAATGACCAAAGATGAAGCATTAAAAGATATTTGCAGAACAAAGTCACAAGTTTTTGACGCTCTTGAAGATTACATCAATACGGGAGCACCAATAAGTGTTGTTGAGGATGCATACTCTAATTATATAATTGCATGGAACAATTTGAAATCTCAACTTAAAGTTCAAGAGAGCGATAAAAATGGGTAGATATATTTGCCATAAAGACGGGGTATTTTTTGAATGGTCAACGGTTGTTGATGCACCTGTAACCTATGGAATGACCGAAGCAGAAATGCGCGAACACCATAAATTGTTTTACGGTGTGGGCGAGGGTGTTGACGAGCGAATTGAAAGAGCCATAGAAAAAGGCACTAGTTCTTGGACGGAACCAAGTTTGGAGAGTTTAATTTTTCATAATCGTGCGGGGCCAGATGAAGCAGAAATAACTTTAGACGAAATAATGAAATTACTACACGTTCCCCTAAAAGGCGGTGAGTGATGAAACAGAAATGTGACGGAGACATGTGGGATTGGTTTTTCTTAAAGGCAAGACGCAGCCTTTCGTGGAAAGCAGGCGAAGGCAAGAAAATTAAAAAGCGCGCTAACAAACAATTTAGAAAACAAGGTAAGAAAAATCTTGAATAAATCTATTTACATTAGATGATTTATATGATATAATAAATCTATGATAATAACAAAAGGTATTAATATAACTCGGGGCCGTTCTGCGGAGGGGTCATCACAAAAGCATAACAATGTGTAAACTGTAGTTATGTACAGGACGAGAGGCTCGATTCCTCTGCGGCCTCGTGTTATATTAATACTGTAACGAAAGAAATAAAATGTCTAAAAACTGGATCAAAGATATCGCGACCATGCACAAGAAGTATAAAGTGAATGAGTGGGTGAATAAGAATAAGGGGAAACGGGATGTCATGGATGAGTATCTACAATTCAGGGTACGTTTCCTTGAAGAAGAGCTTAACGAAATCAAAACTCAAATCGATAATCCAGATGAGATTGTTGATGGTCTTATCGATATTTGTGTTGTTGCTATTGGCACACTCGATGCCTTTGGGGTTGATGCAGAAAAAGCTTGGAATGCCGTTCATAAGGCCAACATGTCAAAGGTACTTGGGATTAAGAAAGAGCGACCCAACCCTCTGGGGTTACCTGATCTAGCCAAGCCTGAAGGATGGGTATCTCCATCTCATGTAGGTAATCATGGTTTGATTAAAGGTATCGAAATACTTGAACTGACCGATCCACTTGACGCTATTGATGATTATTCATGGACTGAATTCATCGCGAATATACCGTTCTTTAAATCTTCGAAGGACAAAGAACTAATTGACTGATTATTCATTAACTCTTTTTAAGAATATATTTGATAATAAGACCGACAAGCGTATGGATTTCGAAACGTGGGATCAGTTTGAAAGTCTATTGGTATCTCTATCCCAAGTCAAATTAAAAACTAAAAAAGAAGCTTCATTGATATCACCCGCGGTCTACACGCCTGACACGACAAGAGCGAATGCTAATGTTACAGGTTGGGCTAAGTGGGCCGCGGTAGATATCGATGAGCATGAATTTAAAGGCGATCTACAAGAAGAACTAAATAAAAAGTTAGGTGATTACTATTACGTTTGTTATTCTACCGCAAGCTCTAAGCCTGACTTTCCTAAATTCAGATTAGTATTTCCGTTAACAGAAAATATCGTATCAAAAGATATTAAACATTTCTGGTTTGCGTTGAATACCTTTATCGAATCAATGGGAGATAAACAAACAAAAGATTTAAGTCGTATGTACTATACACCAGGCACTTACGAAGGTGCTCATAACTTTATGTTTATAAACAAAGGTAAGTATATAGAACCATACGAGATCATGGCTAAATATCCGTTCAAGGACAATTCTCGTGGTGGTGATTTCTTCGACAACCTACCTGACGAAATACAAAAACAAATAGTACAATATCGTAAAGATCAAAACGAAAACAGATCTATTGTATGGACCTCATATCATGACTGCCCTTTTGTTAATAAGCGTCTGGTATTAGGTTATAAAACTATTACCGGTGGCGGTTGGTATCATAAAATGTACCAGATCATGGTGTCAATTGCCGGCAATGCAATCAAGAAACAATACCCAATATCAACTCAAGAGATCGTAGACTTGTGTAAACAAATCGATTCTGAGACAGGTAACTGGTACGAAAATAGACCACTAAACAAAGAAGCAGGACGAGCTATTGAGTTCTGTTATAAAGGATAATACATTATGAAATTTAATCACCGTACCAGACCACATGATAAAGATAAGTTTTTTGAAAGAGCTAAGGTTGAAGCTGAGAAAATATATAATAAAGAATCTACAAGACTTGGTCGTACCTATAGCAAGGTCGTTCAGGATACTTTATACGGTCATGCCGCAGAACAATATCTAATAGATGAACACAGTTTCAAAGATGATGAACGCGATTTTAAAGATTTATTTGATCCAGTTACCGGTGAAAGCGTAGAAGTAAAAGTCACGTCTAAAATTGGTTATGTTGATTCCGTTTTAGAAAGATGTAGAAGCTCTTATCATCGCGTAAATTCGTATAATAAGATTCCGTACTCAAAAAAACTATATATATTCATAGGCGATAGAAACACGACTGAATATGAACTATATAATGAGTATAAATGGCATAATGAACGCCAACAATTCTGTTTACATAAGCGCCAAAATGTGTTATAATAGTATTATAAATTATACAAGTTACTTATATAAATGAAAGAACAAGCATGAAATACGATGAAGACAAACCAAATATCGCTCTGGTTCCACCAGAAGCATTATTAAATATTGCTAAGGTATTTACCTTTGGTGCAGAAAAATATGGTGTTAATAACTGGCGAATTGATGGTCCTAATACACCGTGGTCTCGCACTTATAGTTCTATTCAACGCCATTTAAATTCTTGGCATGCTGGTGAAGACTTAGATCCTGAATCTGGTGAATCTCATTTAACACATGCTGCAACGCAAATAATGATTCTTATGACACAACAGATTGATGGCAATTCTAATTGTGATGATAGATATTCTACTATAAGGAAAGATAAAGATGTTTAAGTATAATGAATTTGATATAAGTGATGTGATAGTAAAGAACGACGAGCGTTATATCGTCAAGGATAATACTAAGCTTAAAAATTTAGTTCTGTCAAGCACTGAATTAAATCCTGGAAAATCTACGTCAGGTCATACGCACAAAGGTCAAGAAGAAATATATTTCTTTATAAATGGCACAGGCGAAATGATTGTCGGTGATGAACGTTTTCCAGTAGAAGAAGGTGATGTTGTACTAATACCTGATGGAGCATTCCATAGAGTAATTAATACACAATCTCCGCCGCGCGTTAATACGACATCACGAATACCTGAAGATAATAGGTTAATATTCAATTGTGTGTTCGATGGTACAAGAGATCAGAAGAAAAACTTCTGGAATATAGTAGTAGCTGGAATTAGGAATTGGGTATAAAATGAAATATATTTTTGACGTAGACGGTACTCTTACTCCGAGTAGAGGTAAGATCGATTCTGAATTTAAAGAGACTTGTATGGAATTCTTTGACAATAATGACGTGTATCTTATTTCTGGATCCGACAAGCCTAAGACCGTAGAGCAAATCGGTGAAGACCTATACAACAAAGCTAAAATAGTTTATAACTGTTCAGGTAACGATACTTGGGTAGGCGATTCTAATGTATATAAGTCTGAATGGAAAATTCCTCAATCAATTTTATTTTGGTTAAGATCTGCCGTAGAGAAAAGTCCTTATCATACGAAGACTGGTAAACATATCGACATACGAACTGGTTTAGTTAATTTCAGTATTGTAGGTCGTAATGCCTCACCTGCTCAAAGAAAAGAATACCACGAATACGATTTAGCATCTAACGAAAGAGTCGTTCTTGCCAATGAATTGAATAAAAAGTTTGGTGATAAGATACAAGTAGATGTTGCTGGTGAAACCGGCGTCGATATTATGGAACCAGGTCATGACAAGTCTCAAATACTGCATGACTTCACAGGTCAAGAGGTTATCTTCTTCGGTGACAGAACTGAAAAAGGTGGTAATGACCATACAATAGCCGAGACTCTGAAAGAGTTCGGTGGAACCGTTTACACAGTTAAAGATTGGAAAGAAACATCACAGATTCTCAACAACATCCGTTTCAAAATAGACCTGTAATAGGTCTCACGGCAAGTACCTTTGATCTATGCCATGCTGGTCATGTCCAGATGCTAAGGGAAGCAAAGGAACAATGTGATTATTTGATTTGTTGTTTACAAACAGATCCAGGTATCGACAGACCTGAAAAGAATTCTCCGGTCCAAACTATTGTTGAACGTTATACTCAATTGAACGCTATACGATACGTAGATGAGATTATTCCTTATTCAACTGAAATTGACTTAGAAGATATACTAGCACTTTATCCTATTGACGTGCGTATACTCGGCGAAGAATATCGAGACAAAGAATTTACCGGTAAAACTATTTGCCAATCACGCGGTATTAAATTATATTTTAATCGTCGTGACCATAGATTCTCGTCTAGTTCTTTACGACAATCAACAATATTACATTCATAAATCTATTTACATTTCTATTAATTTATGTTATAATAAACTATAATAAAGATTGAAAGGTTTATACTATGAATAATGTTAATAATATCCGCCACGCGTTTTATATGTTAAATCACGATCACGCTAACGCGACTCCAGATTATGATCCAGTTGTTACTGATAAGTCTGGTGTTAAAATGTTAGAAATTCAAGGAGCTTGTTTTCACGCGGACCAAGAGTCAATCTTCGGTTCTGTCAATTCTGATTACGTTCAACGTGAATTAGATTGGTATAAGTCGATGTCATTATGTGTTAATGATATTCCTGGCGGGGAACAAGAAGCCAAACCACCCGTAATTTGGATTAATGTTTCTGATTCAAATAACATGATCAATTCGAATTACGGGTGGTGCATTTGGTCTGAAGAGAATAACTCCCAATATGACCATGCCCTTGCTGAATTAAAAGCTAATCCTGAATCCCGTCGAGCTGTTATGATCTATACACGTCCGAGTATGTGGGATGATTATAACCGTGACGGTATGTCTGATTTCATGTGTACTAATGCCGTACAATATTTGTTACGTGATGGTCAACTAAATTGCGTTGTACAAATGCGAAGTAACGATGCGATATTCGGATATAAAAACGATCGTGCTTGGCAACAACACGTTCTCAATCAAATGGCTAATCAATTAGACGTACAACCTGGTGATATTATTTGGCAGGTCGGTTCTCTTCATATTTACGAAAGACATTTTGGATTAATTACATGAATAAAAAATGGAAAAAACGTTACCTCGGATTAGCAGCTCAAGTAGGCAGCTGGTCTAAGGATCCTAAAACTCAAGTCGGAGCGATCATTGTCGGCGATAAGAATCAAGTAATATCACAAGGCTATAATGGATTTCCACGTAGAGTATTTGACGGCAAAGAACGTTATGACGACCGCGATACGAAATTGCAATATGTAGTCCATGCCGAAGCGAACGCGATTTATAACGCTGCATTTAATGGTACTAAATTACAAGGCTCTACGCTTTTTGTACATGGTCTACCTGTTTGTTCTGAATGTGCCAAGGCAATTATACAAGTTGGAATCCAGCATATCGTTATAGACTCCAATTACGAACAAGATGATAGATGGACTAAATCTTTTGAAATGACAAAGGTCATGTTCGAAGAAGCTGGTATCAGTCATGAATTTATAAGCACAAAAAGTATGCCATTATGAATTCAGTTATAACGAATCCGATTGTCAATATTCCAAAAGCTGAGAAGTCGCACACGCTTGGCTGGGCTCGTACGTGGAAAAATTTACTCTCTTCGTCTATTGACCATAGGTGTACACCTCAAATTATAAAAGCTGATACAGTGTATATTGATCATGGTCCAAGTTTTGGTGGTAGTCTAAATTTATTCTTTGGCGCTACTCAAGAAGTATTTGATCGAATTAATCTAGTATTGACGTGTAAAAATATAGTCTCCCTTGATTGTGATATGCCCGATTATGGTCAACTGCTTTCCAAACGTTTAAAGGCAAAAACGACACACGAAGGCATTACAAAGGAATGGTGCGAAACTGTATCTCAGCGCATCAAATCAATCGCGTCTTTGAAGCATGAAAATTTAGAAAATATACAAGATATTACTGTAGGAGATTCTCATACGATTGCATTTGCGGATAAAAATAATCGCATTTACAGAAATGATGGCGCTACTTTATTTGGTTCGTTAAAACGAGGCCTTAAGCAACTCATGCGCGATACCGAAACAAAAGGTCAAGTTACGTTTTCATTAGGATCTGTTGATATTCGTCATCACCTTTTACGTCACGAAAATATAGGCCTAGAAGAAATGATTAATGAGTATGTAAAGCAAGGAGACGCTATTTGTAAAAATGCAGCATATGCTGCTCCGGTTCCGGTCGAATTTGAAGATAGACGTATAAGCAAAACTGGATTCTATGATAAAACAGCATTCTATGGATCATTAGAAGAACGCAAACAGCTTACTAATCAATTCATTGATGTGCTCAATAAGGTGTCAAATGGACGTGTTATCATGCCACCGCAAAATTGGTATACCATGGACCCAGAAAAATATTCTAAGACTTATATGGAACTCGGATCTAGCTTTCACATAGCACCTCCGTTTTATAGATGTAATGATTGGGGCGAAACCTTTTTTTAGAATATATCTATTTAAACGAAACATATAAATACCCAAAGGAAATAATATGAAAATTAAAAGAAGCGGACACGCCCCATATGACGAACAAAAACGCCAAAGAGTATTAGTCACTGGTTCAGCTGGTTTTATAGGAAGTCATTTAATCAAAGCACTTTCTGTGCCATACATGAATATTGAAGTAGTTGAATATGATATTAAGACGGGTATGTTTGACGACATAAGACGTACTGCTGATATCGAAGAGGTTATTGATACGTGCGATTTCGTTATTCATCTCGCGGCTAATGCCGATGTCCGTCGTTCTATTGCGTATCCGGATGAGTATTGGGAAAATAATGTAGAACCTACAACTGTAATTCAGAATAGATGTGAATGGAATGATATACCTTTATTGTACGCATCTTCCTCTTGTATCCATCAATGGCATAAATCTCCTTATGGTATATCTAAAAAGGTTAATGAACAAACCGCAAGGCCTAATCAAGTAGGACTAAGATTCACGACAGTTTATGGTGAAGGCGCAAGAGACAGTATGTTCATGTCCAAGCTTATGGGCAATAGACTTAGGTATGCGACTAATCATATCCGCGATTTTATTCACGTGAACGATGCAGTAAAGGCTATAATGGTTATAAAACGACATCTTGAAAGCACATTTCGTTTCAATTCGTATCTAATAAATCCGGCATATGATATCGGTACAGGTAAAGGTCTTGTCGTATCTGACTTGGCTAAAATTATTAATCCTGGTATAGAGATTAGAGAAGGTCATGAATGCGAAGCAGATGATAATACCGCCGACATATCAGAAATAATGGAATTAGGCTGGAAACCTGAAGAGCCGGATGCAGCTATATTCACAGACGAATGGAATAAAAAATGACCCCAAATCTTTACACTGGAAATATGCCCGATGGCGGCCAACAACAATTTGCGCTTTACGGACCTTGCAAAAAAAACAAAATAAGAATTTCTTGGAAGGTCAAAGATTATCCTCATCATAGAGATGAAATTAATACTTATGGTGCCTACTGGGATACTAAAAAAGAAGCTAAACGTTTTGCTGATGTTGCGGTTTCTTATATGGAAGATTTTGAAACTGGTCATTATAACCCTATTAAACGAATTTGCAAATCCTTAAAACGAAAACTAAAAAACGGTAAATCTATTTACAAGACGTGAAAAGTATGATATAATATACATATAATAATAATTATATTATAAATAACTAAACTAAACTAACTGTGAGCTACTCTGATTAAACTCAGTCAATCTCACATTAAAAAACTGAAATAAAGGTAAGCACAAAATGTCTAAAATTAATATCGCAATCGCCGGTGTCGGCAACTGTTCATCAGCACTTGTTCAAGGTGTTCAATACTATAACGAAAATCCAAAAGATACAATAGGCCTAATGTTTGAAGACATTGGTGGTTATTCATCTCTGGACTTTAACTTCGTAGTTGGATTCGATGTGGATTCACGTAAAGTAGGTCAACGATTAAATAAAGCAATCTATGCAAAACCAAATTGTAACATGGAAGTATTTCCTCCAGGTCACGATATGAGTTGTATTGCTAATGAGTCGACTGTATATCGTTCACCGACACTTGATGGCATTGCACCACACATGCATCACTTAGACGAAAACATTTCGTTCGTAGAAGATACAAAAACAACTCCAATTACGGCAAATGAATATCGACAAATTCTTAAATCTAATAAAGTTAATGTATTACTCAACTATATGCCAGTAGGTTCAGAAGAAGCAGCAAGGTGGCACATCGAAAACGCTATTAAAGCCGGTGTTCACGTGGTTAATTGTATGCCAACTTATATTTCTACTAAAGATGCTATGGAGTTAGAACAACTTGCTATTGAACATGGTGTAACGATTGTTGGTTCTGATATGCGTTCTGATTATGGCGCGTCTCGTTTATCTGAAGTTCTTCAAGGATCTATTATGGATTCTGGTTTATTAGTTACTCAACATATTCAAGAAAACAAAGCTTGTGGTACAACTCAAGGTGATATGCGCCGTACAGGTCGTACTGCTAATACTGATTTCTTGAACATGGCAACTAAAGATCGTTTAAAGAATAAACATATATCTAAAGAGAATGTTTTAAACGGTCAAGCCGCTGTACGCGGTAAAGATATTGCTGGTCTTACAATGTATGCTGGTCCATCACTTACAGTTTTCCAAAAACCAGGTGATGAGTATATTGGATCAGATAACAAGATTGCTAATATCGATATGGTGTTTTGGGGATGGGCTGGAGCTCGTTATGAATTGACAGCTCGTTTATCTGTTCAAGATTCTCCAAACAGCGCTGGTATTGTATTTGATGCTATCAGATTCTGTAAAGTTGCTTCTGAAATGGGACTTGTTGGTTACTTACGTGGTCCATCAGCATGGTCACAAAAGACTCCACCCGAGCAGCTTAAAACTGCTGATGCTAAGTTTGAATGTGATGCGTTAGCTCGTAGAGTTTTGACTGATAAAACACGTCCACAACTTAAAGAAAATAAGCCTAAAGTTGAAGATCTAACTTATACATTCCAATCAGGTGAAAATGATTATGAGTAAGCAGTTGATTAATACCTTTGATATTGATGGTGTTATTTTTATGGATAAGTTCGATGGAGTTTATCCAGGCAAAAACGATATTATCATTACTGGTCGCTCTAAAGAAGAACGTCATGAAACAGAGTCTATGCTTAAGTTTAAAGGTATAACTAATGACGTATATTATAATCAAACACCATTTGATCAAAAGACAAGAGAGAGTTCTGGCCGTCATAAAGGCCAGACTCTTTTATATCTAGAACAGAGTGGTATGAAGTTTGGTATACATTATGAAGATGATCCAGTGCAAGTTGAGATTATTAGAAAAATGATGCCGCGCATAAATGTAGTACTATTACAGCATGATTTAGTAGAAAAGGAAAATGTAAGGCATGAGTATAATAACACTTCAGAAATTGAGACAAACACGGGATCCGTCTAACTTTCGTTATTTTAATAAATGGGTACTTGAATTTTTTAAAAGAGAAGTACTAAGAGAGTCTAATAGGCTTGATGAGTATCAGTATTCTGAAGAATTTGGTCCGGCTATGAGGCAAGAAGTTTCATACTGGAACCCCAATCGTTCTAAACACGCTGAGGTGTACTGGTTAGAGAATTTTGTCTTTAATCAGAACACTTCAATGAGAAATAAAATCCTTAATGCTATGGCAGTAAAGTTTGTAGGTATGCCAACAATAACGTTGGTAGCCTCAGACTCTGCTGACTATGGTAATATTATTGACTTTGATGTATATAAACAGAAGGGTGATTACTATAGTTGGATCAATAACAACTTAGATACCAATAAGAATAAGATGAAAGTGTGGGGTACTACTCAACTACAAACATCATTACAGACATCAGCTCGTAACTTTTGTCGTGAAGAAGATAACGATCCTAATCAAAAGTTTAAACTATCTAATATGATTAGATGGATGGCTCACTTAGATGATCTTGGTATGAGTAAAGTAGTACAAGATCCAAATAACAAGCTAAGTGATGTATGTGATTGGTTCTCTACGCATCGCGGTATTGGTCCTTACTTCTCATATCACCCGCCTTGTAATTTTTCTCGTTGTGATGATTTACCTAATATTGATGAAGATGATGATTATTGTCTAGTAGGTCCTGGTGCTAAACGAGGACTTGAATACGTGTTCCCTGAAGTTAAGTTTAAGAATAACGAAATCATGGAAGCATATATACTAGGAGTTAGAGATCATCAACATGAATTTTTTGAAATGACTGATTCTGAATCAGCATTCTATAAACAAAATCTTGAACGTAATGGTAACCTTACTACATTCGGCACTGAGATTACTTTTTGTCAGTTCAATTGCTTTTTAGGTATCAAAGAGAACAGCAAAGCTCAAACAAAAAGAATGTTACCTTTGACATTTGATTCATTTGCTAACATCGCAGAAGATCTAAAAAGAAATAATCTAATCGATTGTTTTAAATAAAATCTATTTACAAATTGTAAAAAGTGTGATATAATAACTATATTATAAAATAATGAAAGAAAAAACATGCCATCAATTATGGACAAACTTAAAACTAATTCTAGAATAAAAGAAACTAGTGTTCTTGCTGAATCGAAGTTCTTTACTGATAAGGACATCATCCCGACGGATGTGCCTATGATTAACGCCGCTCTATCAGGTAGTGTTGACGGCGGTCTGTCTCCAGGTCTTACCGTACTTGCCGGTCCTTCGAAGCATTTTAAAACTTCCTTTGCTTTGATCATGGCCAGTGCTTATTTGAAAAAATATAAAGATGCTGTTATTCTTTTTTATGATTCAGAATTTGGTTCACCACAATCTTACTTTACCCAATTCGGTATTGATCCAGCTCGCGTGCTCCATACTCCTATTATGAATGTCGAGCAATTGAAATTCGATATCGTCCATCAATTAGAAACAATTGAACGTAAAGATAAAGTCATTATTGTTATCGACTCTATTGGTAACCTTGCATCTAAAAAGGAATTAGATGACGCAAAGGATGAAAAATCTGTAGCTGATATGACTCGTGCTAAACAATTAAAATCTTTGTTTAGAATGTGTACTCCTTATCTTGCGATGAAAAATATTCCTATGATTGCGGTTAACCATACCTACCAAGAAATTGGTATGTTCCCTAAGGCTATTGTTTCAGGTGGTACAGGAATTTATTATTCTGCATCAGATATTTGGATCATCGGTCGTCGTCAACAGAAAACCGGTACAGAAGTTACGGGTTATGACTTTGTAATCAATATAGAAAAGAGCCGTTATGTTAAAGAAAAGTCTAAAATACCTATTCAAGTTTCTTGGGCTGGTGGTGTTGAGCGTTATTCTGGTTTGTTGGATGTTGCTATGCACGGTGATTATGTTGTCAAGCCTAATAATGGATGGTATCAACGCGTTGATAAAGAAACTGGAGAATTTCTTGGCTCTAAAGTAAGATTAAAAGAAACGCTTACGCAGGAATTCTGGGATCCTATCTTTAAAGAAACCGACTTCGCGACTTATATCGAATCTTGCTTTAAGATCGGTGCTACGTCAATTATTGATTTTGATCCGGAGATCGTGAAACATGATGTCATTCAAGAAAAATAAGCTAGTTGAAAAAGTAGACTACGAATTATATGAAGCCTTAAACAATAAAGAATGGTGGAATGTTCGTGTACTCACAGGTCAATACGAAGGAACAGAATTTTACTTCGGTACTGTGAAGGTCAACGAAAACCGTGGTAAATTATCCTTTAACGTAAAGGTTCTTAATTCACCACAGAATGTTAGAAATACTGACAAACAATTCCAGAAATATTCTGGTACTATATTGAATGCGATTATAGAAGGAGAACACAGTGAGCAACAACTTGGATAATGTTAACGTTCAGAATACTATACTGAAAAATCTTCTTGTCAATGAACCTTATTTACGTGAGGTATTACCCTTCATTAAACCTATTTATTTTGAAGGCATTTATAAGAAGCTATTTAATGAAGTAACGACCTTCGTTAATAAATATAATACATTACCCACGATTGAATCATTTAAAATATCTCTTGACGAGTCTGAGAATATTACAGATAATGAATACAACGAAGCTGTTAATATTAT
>Ga0307986_10000633_pt1 | contig 25917 bp, 26 predicted proteins | sample EllFjometageno82_FD_203170 | JGI IMG/M metagenome (GOLD analysis project Ga0307986, IMG submission 203170) | Marine microbial communities from Ellis Fjord, Antarctic Ocean - #82 | ecosystem: Environmental > Aquatic > Marine > Unclassified | place: Southern Ocean | collected 2014-10-09 | reverse complement strand
AAGTCAAGCGATCAAAACCTAAATTTAAAAGAAAAAGAAAAAAATAGTTTTAATATAATCCTTTAGGAATTATGTAGTAATGAATTGCTAGCACTATCGCTACCGAAACACTCAAGCCAAATATCATTTTAGCAAAATCTTTTCCAATTAATGGAAAAACATATTTAAATTTATAATCTTTGTTCATTGTGGAAATTGCTAATTCCCTACCACAAAGTAAGCCAACGAATACCCAAGTAGTAGACATCGGTATATCGTTCAGTTCCTTGAAGTAGTACAAAACAGCAGCATAAATAACATTTATAATTGTTGCTGAACGAGCGTATCTAGTTCCCGTTTTATCTAAGACTACTTTTTGTATTGGCCCACCATGAATATAGAATATATAAAATATTAATACGCTAAAGTAAGCCAGTACGATAAGCAGCAAAGAGACATCTAGTTGTCTCGGTAAATATACAGCAATGTTTGCAACATCGTGAGATAACCAAACCCACCACAACCAACCAGAGGTAACCCATACAGAGTTACGCCAAAAACTAATCCATTTATCCTCAGTTACTTCATCAAATTTTTCATTAATAAATTTAGAGATTACAATCCAACACATGTAAGCAACTGCAGCAGCTATACCGTAACCAACAATGCTTTTAACAAGCATTTTTTCTAATACTATTGTTGATGCAAATGCAGATAGAACTAAAAAAGTTGTAGATACAGGAATACCCACTCTCGTTAAAATTAATAGTATTGCTGGTGCAACAGCATGATACCACTGAATTTCTTGGAAAGGTATTCTATTCAATCTTCCATATGAAATGTCACCATCGTAACTGTACCAACCCCAAGTAACAGCAAGAATCATTACAAAAGATGCGGCACTAGCAAGCGTGTACCATTTAAACCATTTTTGTTTAGATGCTATAAAAGTACCTAGTGTTTGAATAGAGTCGTTAGCTATAACGCTGTAGCCTGCTAATCCAAAACCTATAATTGTATAAATTAATGTTAGTTCCATAATGATTCCGTATAGTTATTTTTTTATGTCAGTTTCATACAAGTTAGTTATTTAACTTATAACGTGTGAAAAAATTAATCTAGAAGAGAATTTAACTGTTTTTTTTTGGTATGGCGTATTTGTCTCGAGATATATTATTAAAAAGTTTTGTCTACTATTTAAACTTAATATTGGCATATAATTTCTTTAAAACCTTATTTTAAATCTCACAGTTGTGTTTCACAAAATTTTTACTTTTTTAAAATAATAATTGATAAAATCCGATTAAAAACAAAGGAATCTGTAAACCAAAGTTTGTAAGTATTGCCTTATCTTTTGATAGAAAGCCAGCAATAGTCCAGCCTACAACACCAGCTCCATGAAAGAAAATATTGATTGGATAGTGATTTAGGTTAGTTAAAAATATTCCAGTTAATACTAAAAAAGTGCTTAACCACTTTAAGTATTTTTTTATAAAATACATAGATTTAGAAGTTTAATAATTAGGCTGACTTAATTTTTTTCTCAATAATTGGTGGCAAATTATTGTCTGCATTAGGTACTTCTTCTTTTTGCCCTTTAGGTTGGAAGGCATATAAAACATGCAGCTTACAATAAGGAAAAGCATTAACTGATTTTCTTCCGCAAAAATAAAAATTTTTTTCATCTGGGTGACCCGAAGGCCATTTACACGTTTGGTCAGTTAAATGTTCTAAAGCGGTTGGATTTTCGGGCTCAAAATTTTTATCAAGTAAAATAGAGTTAAATTTACTTTTTCTACTAGCCGAACCTCTAAGTTTCGGTTGTGAGTTGTTAGTTTGTCTTTTTTCAGAACTTGATTTAGCTTTGGACGGTGCACGTTCTTCCAAGTTCAAACGATGCGCTTTTCCAATGACGGCATTTCTAGTTGTTTCACCTAGCATGCCAGCAATTTGACTAGCAGTATGGCCTTTTGTCCAAAGATCTTTTAGTCTATTTACTTTTTCGTCTGTCCAGCTCATATATTATCTATATATAGTGTATTAATTGATATTATTCCATTATGTAGTATGCAGAGGTAATAAATACCAGTAAAATCGATAAAAAATATTAGTTTTGCACAAGTTTTTTAAATTTAAAAAGATATAACACTGCTCATGGTTGAAATTAGTTCAAAATACAAAATAGGTACAAGAAGATTTGGTTCTATAAACTGGATTGGTGCGTGGACACTTTACAAAAAAGAAGTCTTAAGATTTCTAAACGTTTGGATTCAAACTATTTTTTCACCCCTTATTTCGGCACTACTTTTCCTATTAGTTTTGTCATTAGCCATAGGAACAGACAGAGGAAATGTTTTAGGAGTACCTTTTATTAATTTTTTAGCACCAGGTTTAGTTGCCATGCAAGTTATTCAACAATCTTTTTCCCATTCCGCTTCATCTTTTATGATTGGAAAGATACAAGGAAATATAGTTGATATTTTGTACGCTCCTTTGTCAGCAGGCGAGGTAACCATAGCTGTAACACTCGCTTCAGTGACAAGGAGTATGATGATTGCTTTTATTTCAATATGCATTTTTTATCTAATTATTGATCTTGAAATTAAAAACTATTTTATTTTAATTGTTTACACGTTTTTATCTTCTTTTATTCTTGGCGCACTTGGCATCGTAGCTGGCCTATGGGCTGAAAAATTTGACCATATGGCAACGGTAACTAATTTTGTTATTATACCTCTGTCTTTTTTATCAGGAACTTTCTATACAATTGATAAACTGCCAGGCTATCTTCACACAATCAGTAAAGCTAACCCATTTTTTTATATGATAGATGGGTTTAGATACAGCTTCATCGGACAATCAGATGGTTCACTTACTGTAGGATTAATTTATCTAACAGTATTAAGTTTTGTTATGTGGATTGCTGCTTATTTGTTATACAAAAAAGGTTACAAGATAAAATCTTAATTATGAGTTCGGTGTTAAACAACTATAACAGAAAAAAAATTTCTTTTGTAAGAGGAAAAGGTTGCTATCTTTTTTCAACTAGTGGAAAAAAATATCTGGATTTTGTGCAAGGTATCGCAGTTAATTCATTTGGACATTGTCATGATTATTTAGTCAAGACTATTAATAAACAATCTAAAAAGTTGTGGAATGTTTCCAATGCATTTATAATTTTAGAGCAAGAAAGACTAGCGAAAAGAATTACGCAAAATACATTTGCAGATTACGTAGCTTTTCAAAATTCTGGAGCAGAAGCAACAGAGCTAGCGATTAAAGTAGCTAGAAGATATTTTTATTCGAAAGGGCAACCTAAAAAAAATAGAATTTTATGTTTGAATAATAGTTTTCACGGCAGAACTTTAGCTACAATTTTTGCGAGTAACAGCAAAAAAGCCATAGAAGGTTTTGGCCCAAAAGTAGATGGCTTTGATCATTTTGATTTTGCTGATCACAAAGGTTTAGAAAAAGCTATTACAAGAAAAACTGCAGCTATCATGGTTGAGACTATTATGGGGGAAGGTGGTATCAAGGTCATTCCTGATTACTGTTTAAAAGGTTTAAGAAAGTTGTGTAATAAAAAAAATATTTTACTTATTTTAGATGAAGTTCAGTGTGGAGTGGGAAGATCAGGAAAATTTTTTGCTTACGAATACGCTGATATTACACCTGATATAGTTCCTATCGCCAAAGGTATAGGTGGAGGTTTTCCTATTGGAGCATGTTTAATGACAAAAAAAGTGGCCGCTGGAATGACCCCAGGCTCACACGGGTCAACATTTGGAGGAAATCCGCTAGCCATGAGTGTTGGTAATGCTGTTTTAGATCTAATCTTAAAAAAAGGGTTCTTAAAAAATGTCCAATTAGTTGGAAAGTATTTTCATGAGGAACTTTACAAACTACAATCTGAATTTCCAAGTATAATCAAAGAAGTCAGAGGTGTTGGGTTACTTATAGGTATAAAAATATCACCAGAGCTTAATCTATTTGTAAAAAAACTTTTAGATAATCAATTGTTAACAATCAGGGCTACAGAAAATGTTATTAGATTACTACCTCCGCTAAATGTCAAAAAAGAAAATATAGATCAGGCAATAGCAATTTTAAGAAAAGTATGTAAAACTTTTAAATGAAGAATTTTTTAAATATTTCAGATTTCTCCTCTAAAGAATTAAGAGAAATTATAGAAGAAGCAAAAGCGAGAAAATTAAAAAGAAAAGAATGGAATAAATCAGCTGTTGATTTTGATAAACCTTTTGGAGGTAAATCTATGGTTATGATTTTTGAAAAACCTTCAACAAGAACAAGAATTTCTTTTGATATTGCAGTAAAACAGTTAGGAGGTTCTTCTATTATTTTAAATCCTAACGGAACTCATTATGGAAAAGGCGATGAATCTATTAAAGACACTGCTAAAATATTATCAGAGTATGTAGATATTGTAATGATAAGAACAACCAAACATAAAAATCTAGAGGAACTTGCTAAATATTCCACTATTCCAATAATCAATGGATTATCTGAACTAAGTCATCCCTGCCAAATTATGTCGGATATATTAACTTTTGAAGAAATAAGAGGAAACATAGAAGGAAAGACAGTTGCTTGGTTAGGTGATGGCAACAACAATATGTCCAACTCTTTTATCGAAGCTGCTGCAAAATTTAATTTTAAACTTAATATTGGATGTCCAGATAAATACAAACCTAATAAAAGAATTTTAGATTGGGCTAAAAAAAACAAAGCCAGTATTAGTATTACTAAAAATCCTTTCGAAGCAGCAAAAAATGCAGATTGTATCATGACTGATAAATGGATTTCCATGAATGATAAAGTAGATAAAAATAAAAAAAGAAAACTTCTAAAGGGATATCAGGTAAATAAAAAATTAATGAAGTTCGCAAAAACTGATGCAATTTTTATGCACTGTCTACCTGTGAGCAGAGGAGATGAAGTTACAGATGAAATAATTGATGGTAAGCAATCTTTAGTTTGGGTACAGGCCCTAAACAGAGTCCATGCTCAAAAAAGTATTATTAAATGGTGTTTGAGTTAAGGTTTTGGAAGTGGATTATCACCTTGGTCGTTTAAATATAAAATAACTGAAGCTCTATCTTTGTCTTTTCTTAATCCAGCGTAAGCCATTTTGGTTCCTTTAATATAAGATCTGGGTTTTAATAAGAAAGCATTTAACTCTTCAAAGCTCCAATTTTTTCCATGAGCCTTTAAGGCAGATGAATATGCATAATCAGGTATAGATGCAGAGGCTCGTCCAACAACACCATAAAGGGCAGGGCCAATTAAATTTTTTCCACCTTTAGCAACAATGTGACAAGCACTACATTTCTTAAAAACCTTCTCACCATGAGTAACGTCCCCTAAATCTAAAATTTGTTTAATATTAAGTTGAACAACCTCTTTAACTTTGGTTATGGTTCCCGTTGAAGATGCCAACTCAACCCCTTCAACTTTGTAGGCTGATTGCTTAGGTTTTTCGACGTGAAAAATCGAGTCCGAAAGCTTGTTAATGCCTATGACTATTAATGCAGTCATAAGTATAGCGGCTATAATTTTATTTAATTCAAAACTGTCCATAAATTTGATAATTACTATTTGAAGTATAACATGCCTATATTAAAAAAAACTTAAAAATGTAGTTACTTTATTTGCGTCTAAGAGACGCATAACTATGAGCAACATCGCAATAATAATACCATCAAGATTGAATGCTGAAAGGCTTCCTAATAAGCCCTTGAAACTTATTAACAAAAAAGAAATGATTCTCCACGTTTACGATGCTGCAAAAAATTCAAATGTTGGTGAAGTAATAGTAGCAACACCAGATCATGAAATTTTAGATCTTATAATGAAACATAATGGCCAAGCCGTGCTAACAAGTAACAAGCATAAAACTGGTACAGATAGAGTTTTTGAAGTATTTAAAAAAAAATTAAAATCTATACCAGAAATTATAATTAATTTTCAAGGTGATATGCCAAACCTTAACCCTCAAGCAATTAAAGACTTAGCAGAGCATATGAAAAAAAATTTATGTGATATTGGTACTCTAGCATCACATATTAAAAATAATTATGAAGAAAAAGATCCAAACGTTGTAAAAGTAGTTGTCAAAAATAATATTGATAATAAATTATTTTCAAAAGCTGTAGACTTTTTCAGGATTTCCAATACCCCTCTAAACGCACACACTTACCACCATGTCGGTATTTATGCCTTTACTAACAAAGCTTTAATAAGATATGTAAGTTTAGAGAGAAGCAAGCTTGAAATAGAAAGAAAACTTGAACAGCTAAGAGCTCTCGAAGACAACATGAAAATAGACGTAGGTTGTATTGATGCTTGCCCACTAAGTGTAGATACCGAAAAAGATTTAGTAGCCGTAAGAAAAGTAATGGAAAATAAATGACAAAAATTAAATTAGCATTTCAAGGAGAAAAAGGTGCTTACTCACATATCGCTTGTGAAGAAATCTTTAAAGGTGCTGAAGTTAAAAATTGTAAGACTTTTGAAGAAACTTTTAAAGTAGTCTATGATGATGAAAGTTATAAAGCTATTATTCCTATTGAGAATTCATTAGCTGGTAGAGTTGCAGATATTCATCATTTATTATCAAAATATAAATTACAAATATATGCTGAGCATTATCAGAAAGTAGAACATTGTTTGTTGTGTAGGAACGAAGCTGAACTTAAAGATATTAAATATGTGAGAAGTCATGCTCAGGCTATTGGTCAGTGCCAAGAAATTATAAAAAAAAATAATTTTAAAAGTATTATATCTGCGGATACAGCCGGCTCAGCTAAAGATTTAGTTGAAAGTAGCGATAATTCAGTAGCTGCAATTGCATCTGAATTAGCAGCTAAAATTTATGGATTAAAAATACTAAAGAAAAATATTGAAGATGAAGCTGGTAATGTTACTCGTTTTTTAGTGATGGGTAAAAACATTAGTCAGCCAGAACATAACAAACACAAGAAATACATAACTACTTGTATATTTAGTTTGAAAAGTGAAGCATCAGCTTTGTATAAATCTTTAGGTGGTTTTGCTACCAATCAAATTAACCTAACCAAGCTAGAAAGCTTTTCTGTTAAAAATACTTTTGATCAAGCTAATTTTTATCTAGATCTTGAAGGTCATATTGAGCAAAAAGAAGTTCAAAAAAGCTTAGAAGAGCTTGGATTCCATACACAGAGCTTGGATATTCTAGGTGTTTATGAGGCCTCTTCTTTTAGGCAAAATAGTCCACAGAAACTCTAATCTAGTCTTGTAGTAATCAAATTGATCTTGATATAATCATATTGAGGTTGGCATCAGGTGAATGTTTCATAAACCCGGTCAGGTCTGAAAGGAAGCAGCCGTAGTGAAAATTTTTCAGGTTGTTGCCTGCCTCTATAATTATAATGATAAATAATAAAATATTAGCACTTAAATATAGGCCTCAAGAATTTAAAGATCTTATTGGTCAAGAAGTAATGGCTCAAACTATTACTAATGCTATTAAGCTAGGCAAGACCCCCAATGCTTATCTCTTAACCGGTATAAGAGGAGTAGGTAAAACTACAACAGCAAGGCTAATTGCTAAAGCGCTAAACTGTGTAAAAAATTTTGATGAAGGAGAAAAATGTGAAACAGGTGAATACTGCCATTGTGTAGAAATTGTAAATTCTAATCATATGGATATTTTAGAAATGGACGCTGCCTCTAAAACTGGGATCGACGATGTTAGAGAACTAATTGAAAATGCAAAATACAGCCCAACTAGCTCTAAGTTTAAAATATTTATCATCGATGAAGTACACATGTTATCAAAACAGGCTTTCAATGGATTACTAAAAACTTTAGAGGAACCGCCCCCAAGGTTAAAATTTATTTTAGCAACAACAGAAGTTAGAAAAATCCCAGTTACTATTCTTTCTAGGTGTCAAAGATTTGACCTAAAGAGAGTTAATCTTGAAACACTATTTTTACACCTTAAAAATATTGCTAAAAAAGAAAATGGAACTATTTCAGAGAGTGCATTACAACTTATTGCAAAAGCTTCCGAAGGATCTGTTCGTGATGCTATTTCTTTATTAGACCGAGCTTTAATTAGCCAAAGCATAAGCAACAAAGAAATTCAAGAACAAGACGTAAGGTTAATGTTAGGACTAGCTGACAGAAGTAAATTAATACTTCTTTTTAAAGAAATATTGTCAGGAAATCAAAAGAACGCAGTCAACCACTTGAGAGAATTAATCGATAGTGGCCTTGACGCCAGAAATTTTTTAAATGACATTTTAGAAATTCTTTATTTGTTTAATAGGAGAATTAATTTAGGCCCTATTGAAAAAGATTTAATGATTTCTGAATCTGAGCTTCAACTAATTGACGCTTACTCAAAAAACTTGGATTCACAAGATTTGGGAATTTTCTGGCAACTTACTATTAAAACGATGGATGATTTAAAAATTATAGGAAATGAAAACTTAGCTTTAGAAATGTATGTTATGCAGTTGATTCATCTAAAAGATATTGATCAACGACAAGAAATTTCAACTGAATCTTATTCGAACGGGGAGTCTTTTTTGTCAAAAAAAAACTCACCAAAAAAAATTAATGAGCCAGATGATACAAAACTAAAGAGTGCCTATAAAAGTCAGCTTAAAAATATAGATCAAATAAAAACACATTCTGTAAAAAGTCCAGAACTTCAGTCTGAACCATTAAAATATTTAGAGATAAAAAAATTTGAAGATTTAATTCAAATTGTTACAAAAGAAAAAGAAGTAGAACTAAAGTATGACTTAGAGAGGAATGTCAATTTAGTGAGTTTTATACCAGAAAAAATAAATATAACTTTTAACGAAAAACTTAATAAAAATTTTATTAAAATTTTAGCTGAAAGACTATTAAAATGGACGGGGAAAAGGTGGATTATTACTTTAAGCAAGGACCAAGGAGAGAAAACATTTTATGAAAAAAATCTTGCAGATAAAAAAAAAAACCTAGATAAAGAAATGAACAGCGATTTGGTTAAAGATTTTATCTCAACTTTCCCAGACGCAAAACTTATTAGTGTTACAGAGGAAGAAGATGCCTGATTTTACAGAAATGCTTTCAAAAGCGAAAGAGATGCAAGCCAAAATGAAAGCTGCCCAAGACTCTATAAAAAATATAGAAGTTGAAGGTGAAGCTGGTGGAAAGTTAGTAAAAGTAACTTTAACCGGTGATTATGAAATAAAAGCAATTACGGTAAGCGATGAAGCCAAAAAAGAAACAAGTGAAATTATTAATGATTTAATTATAGCCGCGTATAACAATGCAAAAGAAAAACTAAAAAAAAAATCTTCTGAAGAATTAACGAAAGCAACAGGAGGAATAAACTTGCCGTTTGATTTAAAGTTTCCTCTTTAAATGGATAATCAAATCCCAGCCATAGAGGAATTAATAAAACTTTTTGCTAAATTACCTAGTTTGGGACCAAAGTCTGCAAAAAGAATAATCTTAAAACTAATTAATAACAAAGAAAGTATGGTTAAGCCTTTAGCCCAATCACTAGCCAGAGTTTATAAAAGTGTAGTTAGATGCTTAAACTGTGGAAATCTAAAGATAGTAGACCAAGCCTGCGTTTGCGAAGGTAAAAATACTTTTGATAAAATTTGTGTAGTAGAAAATTTATCAGATATGTGGGCCATAGAATCTTCAAGTATATATAAGGGACATTTTCATATTTTAGGTGGTACTTTAAATTCAAACGAAAACTACGAACAAAAAAATTTATTGATCGACTCTTTAGTAAGAAGAGTAAAAAAAAATAGTCTCAAAGAAGTTATTATCGCAACGAGTGCGACAATTGAAGGCCAAACAACAGCACACTATATTGAAGACGCTATAAAAAATGATAACATTAAAATTACAAAACTTGCCCAAGGTTTACCTGTAGGGGGTGAGATTGAGCAGTTAGATGATGGCACACTATACTCTGCTTTCAAGAATAGAGTTCCTGTAACAAGCGAATAGTTAATTTTTTATGACTGAATTATTTCTAAAAACTTTTATCTTTTATTTTATTGTTATTGATCCTATTGGCAGCACGCCTATATTTTTAGTTGTAACAGAACATCTTAATATAAAAGAAAAAATAAAAACAGCACTGCATGGAACATTTATAGCAACACTTATTTTATTATTTTTTGGATTACTAGGAAATAGTGTTTTAGCTTATCTAAAAATTTCTTTCCCTGCTTTTACAATAGCTGGGGGAATTATTTTATTTATTATTTCCCTTGAGATGCTTTTCGATAAAAGACATCAAAGAAAAGAAGAAGACGTTAATTTTACTTCAGACAAGCTGAGTATCTTCCCGCTCGCCACTCCTTTGCTTGCAGGACCAGCTGCGATAACATCAGTTATCGTTTCTGTTAGTGCCACAGGAAATGATTTTTCAAAACAGGCTATTGGTATGCTTGCTTTAATTGCAGCGACATTAACAACTTTCATTATTTTATTTATAGCCGCTAAATCTGAAAAAATAATCAACAAAAGGATTATAAGTGTGTTCTCGAGAATAGTAGCAATTATTTTAGCTGGTTTAAGTATTCAGTATATTCTTGATGGAGTTAAAGCTTTTATAAATCTTTAATTTTTTTTCTCCACCCTACGTTTGTGAAGCAATGGTTCTGTATATCCAGATGGTTGAATACGACCTTTAAAGACTAAATCACACGCTGCTAAAAATGCTATAGATTCTTTAAAATTTATACACATTGGTTCGTAATTTTTGTCATTACTATTCTGCTCATCAACAACTGATGCCATTTTTTTCATAACATTAATTACTTGGTCTTTTGTACAAATATTGTGGTGCAACCAATTTGCCATGTGTTGAGAAGATATCCTAAGTGTAGCCCTATCCTCCATTAGGCCAATATTATTAAAGTCAGGAACTTTAGAGCATCCAATTCCATGGTTTATCCATCTCACAACGTATCCTAAAATACTCTGAGCATTATTTTCTAGCTCATTATTAACATCTTCTACTGACCAATTAGGCCTATCTGCTATTGGTATAGTTAAAATATTCTCTAATTTTGATTTTTTTCGTGACTTAAATTCTGCTTGTTTTTTAAAAACATCTATCTGATGGTAATGCATAGCATGGAGAGTTGCAGCAGTTGGTGAGGGCACCCAAGCACAATTAGCCCCAGCTGATGGATGGCCAATTTTTTGAACCATCATATCTGACATACGATCAGGCATTGCCCACATACCCTTACCTATTTGAGCTCTACCAGATAAACCACATGCTAAACCGACATCAACATTCCAATCTTCATATGTATTTAACCAAATAGATTTTTTCATATCTCCTTTAAAAATCATAGGCCCCGCCTCAAAAGAAGTGTGCATTTCATCACCAGTTCTGTCTAAAAAACCAGTATTGATAAAAACAATTCTTTCTTTAACGGCTCTAATACACTCTTTTAAGTTTACCGTAGTTCGTCTTTCTTCATCCATAATACCAACCTTAATAGTATTTCTTTCAAGTCCTAAAACATCTTCTACTTTACCAAAAATTGTATTTGTAAAAGCCACTTCTTCAGGCCCATGCATTTTTGGTTTTACAATATAAACAGAACCTGTTCGTGAATTCATTTTATTTTTAAAATCATGTTTTGCACATAAAACACTTATAAAACTATCCATTATACCCTCAGGAATTTCCGAACCATCTTTCAAGATAATAGACGGATTTGTCATTAAGTGTCCAACATTACGATTTAATAATAGTGCTCTACCATGTAATTTTATTTTTTTTCCATCAATACCCTCATAAGTTCTATCAGGATTTAATTTTCTTATAAATTTTTTTCCATTTTTTTCCACCTCAGTTTGTAAGGTTCCCTTCATAATTCCAAGCCAATTTCTATAGCATTTCACTTTATCTTCAGCATCAACAGCTGCAACAGAGTCTTCGTTGTCTACTATAGTAGAAATAGCTGACTCAAGCACAACGTCATTTATTTTAGCTTTATCTGTACTGCCGATTTTACTTTTTGTATCGACAATAACATCTACGTGTAAATTATTATTTTTAAGCAAAATAGATGATGGATCTTCTTTAGTTCCATTATAACCAATTAGTTGAGCTTTATTTTTAAGTGGAATATTAATAACCGAAATTTTTGAAATATTTTTCCAACTTCCGTTCGTTAGTGGAAAAGTCTTATCTAAAAAGTTTTTGGCATATTCAATAACTTTATTTCCTCGAATGGGATTGTATGAATTATTTTTAGTAGCATTATTTGCTTCCGAGATAACATCAGTCCCGTAAAGCGAATCATATAGACTTCCCCAGCGAGCATTAGCTGCATTTATAGCATACCGCGCATTATCAATTGGCACAACAAGTTGAGGCCCAGCTATTTTAGTTATTTCATCATCTACATTTTTGCTGGACACGTGAAAATTATCTTTTTCTTCAACCACATAATTTATTGATTTTAAAAATTTTATATATTTTTCTTGGTTGAAATTCTCACCCTTATTGGCTATGTGCCACGCATCTATTTTCTTTTGAATATCTTCTCTCTTTTTAATCAATGCTTTATTAATAGGCGCAAGCTCATGAATAGCAGAGTCAAATTTTTTCCAAAATTCATCAACATTAATATCTGTGCCCGGGATAGCTTCTTTGTTTATAAATTCAAGTAATATAGAATCTATAGTAAAGTTTTCTTTTTTAATTTTATTCATTTACACAAATCAAGTCCTCATCTGTTTTAGCACCCAAGAGTTCTGTTCTGTTGGTGAGATTTTATCTTTTTCAGATTTTAAATTATATAGTCCTTTTGCCTGAGAGTTTCTTGGGGTCGCTCTTTTGGCGTTGTATTAAAATAATCTCTCTCGTAATTTGCTAATTTGACCTTAGCTACCGACCAAAGTCAATTGTTAATACTGTAATTTTAATTCTGGTCATTTTTATGACTTAATTGAATTCTATTAAAAAGAGAACTATATTAAAATCTTATAAATCACTATGAAAAACTATTTAGAATTTGAAAAAGAAATTAAATTGTTAGAAACAGATTTAGATAGTCTTAAAAGTCCATTTGGTTCAGAAGGCATCTCAGAAGTTGACACACAAAAAATAAGAAAAACTGAAGAAGAGATTAATAGTAAATTAAAATTAACCTATCAAAATTTAAATAGTTGGCAAAAGACATTAGTTGCAAGACATGAAGACAGGCCGAGAGCAAACTTTTATATAAAGAAAATATTTTCAGGTTTTACAGCATTGTCAGGAGATAGACTTTTTTCAGACGACCAATCAGTTATAGCCGGTTTTGGCTTAATCGATAATAAATCAGTTTTAGTTATTGGACAAGAAAAAGGAGAAAATCTTACAAGCAGAATAGAAAGAAATTTTGGCATGATGAGACCAGAAGGATACAGGAAGTGTATCCGACTTATGCAGTTAGCAAATCGATTTCAAATACCTGTTGTCTCTTTCATTGACACACCAGGTGCTTACCCTGGAATTGGAGCAGAGCAAAGGGGGCAAGCCTCAGCTATCGCAGCTTCAATTGAATGTAGCATGTCACTTAATGTTCCAAATATTTCTATCATTATAGGAGAAGGTGGTTCTGGAGGAGCCATTGCATTAGCATCATCCAACAAAGTTATTATGTTAGAAAATTCAATATATTCTGTGATTTCACCTGAAGGATGTGCTTCTATTTTGTGGAGAGATCCAAGCAAATCTTTGGAAGCAGCTGATGCTATGAAACTAACGGCAAAAGATTTATTAGAACTAGGTATTATTGATGAAATCATAAAAGAACCGTTAGGTGGCGCACACCGTGATATGGAAGTAATAGCTCAGGATGTTAAACATTCAATTATAAAAAATTTAAAACAATATGAAAAATTCTCTAGAGAAGAAGTCTATGAAGATAGAAAATCTAAGTTTTTACGAATTGGCAGAGATAAAGGCTTTGTAAATTCTTCCAATCTTACAGACAGTAATTTTGGGCATAAAGATTCTTTTCTCTCAAAAGCAAAAAGAGAAGTTTATGGCAATAAATATTTATATTATGGCTTACTAGCAGTAGTTTTAACCGTATTAACCACTCTATTTAGTGTTGCGTAATATACAATAAAATAGACATTTTTTTAGAACACCAAACACCCCTTGACATAACAAAGCTAAATCTATTAAAGAAGCAAAGTTAGTAAACATTTACTAATTAAATATATTAATAAATAAGGATAAGAAAAAAATATGAGTACACTAAAAGGAAAAGTAAAATGGTTCAATGGCACCAAGGGTTATGGTTTTATTGAAAGAGACGATAAAGAAAAAGACGTGTTCGTTCATTCATCAGCTGTTAGAGACGCCGGTTTAAAGTTTTTAAACGAAGGCGATGAACTAAATTTCGAAGTTGAGAATGGAGACAAAGGTCCTTCAGCAGTAAAATTGCAGAAAACCTAAATCTTACATCAGAATTCAAAAATTATCAGGATATAAACTTAAATTATTTAGTTTTATTCAGTTAATGACGAATTGCGTGTTCGAACTTTCGGGTACGTAAATTAAAAACAAAAAAGGAAAAGTAAAACAATATGAGTACACTAAAAGGAAAAGTAAAATGGTTCAATGGCACCAAAGGTTATGGTTTTATTGAAAGAGACGATAAAGAAAAAGACGTGTTCGTTCATTCATCAGCTGTAGCAGATTCAGGCATGGGTAGTCTGAACGAAGGTGACGAATTAACTTTCGAAGTTGAGAATGGAGACAAAGGTCCTTCAGCAGTTAAATTGCAGAAAGCCTAATTATTTCCAAATCGTAAATTATTGGGATAGAAAATTTAATTAGTTTCAATCCCAGTAATTCCGATGTTGTAAATCACACATATTTTGATAAAAACACATCATGATTATAAAGAAAAAAATTTCAACGCTCAGAAAACACCTCCACAGAGCGCATGCTGGGCTATTGCTTAGTCTATAATTATTCGTATATATAAATTTAACCAAAACTAAGATAAAAACAAATAAATGCAGCTGTAGCTCAGTTGGTTAGAGCACTAGTTTGTGGAACTAGGGGTCGGTGGTTCGAGCCCACCCAGCTGTACCAAAAAAAAAATGGAAAAAGAAAAAAAAATAAAACCTTCAAAAGAACTACCTTTAGGATTTATTGATAGACAGGAAAAAGAATTATTAACCCGCGATTTTATAATTTCTAAGATCAAAGAAGTTATGATTAAATATGGGTTTCAATATCTTGAAACACCAAGTTTTGAGTATACCGATAGTATTGGAAAATTTTTACCCGACAAAGAACGGCCTGACCAAGCAGTTTTTTCTTTTAAGGATGAAAAAAATTGGCTTTCTCTTCGATATGATTTAACTGCACCGTTAGCTCGTTATGTTGCTAAAAATTATTTAGAAATACCCAAACCATTTAAACGTTATCAGCTAGGTACAGTTTGGCGAAATGAAAAACCAGGCCCAGGAAGATTTAGAGAATTCCTTCAATTCGACGCAGATTATGTAGGGACTAAAAATTTACAAGCGGATGCCGAATTGTGTATCCTTATTTCAGAAATTTTAGAAAAATGTGGTTTAACAAAAAAAGATTATACTGTTAAAATTTCTTCTAGAAATTTCACAGAAGAACTATTTGAAGAAATAAAAATATCTTCCAGAGAACAAAAATTAACTATTTATCGCGCACTTGATAAATTAGATAGGTTAGGCTGGGAAGGTGTAAAAAAACTTTTAGGCAAAGGAAGAGAGGATAAATCAGGAGATTTTACTACAGGTGCCCAGTTAAGCGAAAAACAAATTGAATTAATAGAAAATAAAATTAAAGATACAGCTAAGAGGCCTAGCGATATTTTAGAAATGACCAAAATATTCGAAGCCTATAATTTTAAAAATTATGAATTTGATCCCTCTGTAATTAGAGGACTTGAGTATTACACTGGCCCAATATTTGAAGTTAATTTAAATTTTGATGTCAAGAATTCAAAAGGAAAAAAAATTCAATTTGGATCTATAGGTGGGGGGGGTAGGTATGATAACCTCGTAAGTAATTTTGGAAATTTAGATTGTCCTGCTACTGGAATTTCAATCGGTATAGACAGGCTAGTTTATGCCCTAATGCAAAAAAAAGAATTTAATATAAAATCGAATAAACCTGTAGTGATCTGTGTTTTTAAAAAAGAGGATCTTTTAGCTTATGTAGAGATTCTACAAAAACTCAGAGATGCAAATATAAGTTCTGAGATTTATCCTGGAGAAGGCAATTTAAAAAAACAAATGCAGTATGCAAATAAAATTGGATCACCTGCTGTTATTTTATTCGGAGAAAATGAAATAAAAACAGGAAAGCCAACCGTAAGAGATCTTAGAACAGGAAAAGAAAGTAATATTGAAATAGAAAATCTACCCAATGAAATCAAAAAAATACTCTGAAGCATTATTAAATCTTTTTATAAAAAAAGGTTTCAAGGTTAAAGAATTTGAAAATATTATTGAATCTAAAATCATAATAGAACGATCAGGTGAAATATTTAAAAAATCACTACTCTCGTTCGAAGATGACAATGGAAAGAACTTTAGTTTAAGACCAGATTTAACTATTTCTGCATGTCTCGACTACATTAAAAATGTAAAAAAAGGAGTTTATAAATATGCGTACTTTGACCAAGCGTACAGAAGAACATTTGGAAAAGATTCGTTAGTTAGAAATCAATTAGGTTGTGAAATAATAGGCTCATCGAATATACAATTAAATTTAGAAATCATTAATTTAATTGATCAATCTTTAAAAAGAGTTACTAAAAACAAAACAACAATAAAAGTTAATGATATTAATATTTTTTACTCATTAGTTAATTCTCTTAAATTACCTTCAAGATGGAGATTAAGATTGAAAAGACATTTTTGGAGACCTAATTATTTTAGTGAATTAATTTTAAGACTTGAATCAAAATCAGATTTACAAAAGAATATATCTGAACTTGATAAAAAGTCTTATTTAAGAATGAAGAAATTAAAACCAAATGAAAAGATAGCAGGTAGAAAAATTAACGAAATTTTAAACCGATTTGAAAAAAAAATAAAAGAACCAAGATCTAATATCAATGGAGCAAGAGTAATTAAAATTATTAAAGATTTCTTAAAAATCAAGTGTCCATTTAAAGATGCAAAAAATAAACTTAAAAAATTTGAAATTAAAAATAACGTAAACTTACAGCTAAACCAGTTTGATATTTTTAACTTAAAACTCAAAAATAATGATGCTATTTTTTCTACTAATATCGGAAGAAATGCGGAGTACTATACAGGTCTTGTTTTTGAAATTTATGAAAAATCTAAAAATATTAATTTAGCCTCCGGTGGAAGATACGATAATCTATTGCAGACTTTAGGCGCAAAGACCAAGATACCCGCAATAGGTGGAGCCATTAACTATGACAATATTTTAAAATTATGAGTAGATTAATTAAAATAGGACTGCCAAGCAAAGGCAGACTTAAAGATGAGTCTTTAAAAATTTTTAAAGAAAAGAACATACCTATCAAAAATTCTAAAAGGAATTATTTGAGTGAAATCAAAAATTTTAGCTTAAATGAAGTTGTGTTTTCACATGCTAGAGAAATTGTAGAAAGACTAGCTGATAATTCTTTAGATGTGGGAATTTCAGGTTACGATTTATTAAAAGAGTCTCTACCAGGTGTACAAAAAAATATTCAAGTTTTTTCACGTTTAAACTTTGGTTTTGCTGATCTTATTGTTGCTGTACCAGATGCCTGGATAGATGTTCAAACCATTGCTGATCTTGAGGAAATCTCTTTTGAGTTTAAAGATAAAAATACAAGGAAGCTAAGAGTTGCAACAAAATATCCAAATTTAACAAATGATTTTTTATTATCAAAAGGTTTAACTCAATATAAAATTGTTAATAGTCTTGGATCAACTGAGATTTACCCTTTCACTAATCAATCTGAAATTATCACAGATATTACGTCTACCGGGGCAACACTTAAAGCAAACAGTCTGAGAATGTTAAAAGATGGCAATATTTTAAAATCTTCAGCTTGTGTTTTGGTTTCAAAAAAATCATTAATGGCCAAACAAAAAAAAAAAATTATTTTAAATCTATTAAATAAAATTAAATAAATATAAAAATTTTATTAATATAGACCTCATATTCATCTACACTATAAATGTTTTAATTATTTCTTTCTAACAACAATTAGATTATTATTTTCGTACTTAATATTTCTTTTTTTTAGAACAACTATTTCAGGATCAAAATTTTTCAAAGCAGAATATGTTTTCTCAATTTCGAAATTATGTACATCTTCTATAATATAAATCCCATTTTTTTTTAAGTAATCAAATGAGTTAAAAAAAAAACTTATATTTGCTTCTGCTGTGTGTAAACCATCATCAATAATCAAATCAAAATCTCTAGTAGCAATTTCACTCCACATATCTTGTATTTTTTGTTTGTTTAATTGATCTACATAAAAGGTTTTAATTCTCTCTTCTTTAAATAAAATATTTTTATCAATATCTGCTCCATATACTTGAGCGTTTATAAAATAATCCCTCCACATTTTTAAAGAAGCACCTGGTTTTCCATTCTCAGTCATATTCATTGGTATAGATTTGTCTGTTGTGCCTATTCCAACTTCTAAGATCAAATTAATCTTGTCACGACAATGGTCGTATAGGCTAGAATAATAATCCGTATAAGAATGTTGATGCCAACCCCATAAGCTTTTTTCTTTTAAATCTTTTTTTAGAGTACCTTTGTCAGAAGAATATTTGTCAGATAATTCTGATAAATAGTTATATTTGTAATTATAGAAAATTATATTTTTGTTATTAAATTTTTTAATAAAAAAAAAATTCTTAATATGAAAAAAAAAATAATTCCACTGTTTTACTAAAATATAAATCTTTTTTAGCAAACCAAATGTTATATATTTATCAATTAGTTTTAAATATTTTTTAAATTTTATCATTCAGTATTATTATTTAATTAAACTAAAATTGCATAATAAAAAACCTAAAAATTTATTTTAATACATCTAATCTATTATTGACTATTTTAGTTTAAAATATGTCTTACATTTATTTTAATATAGTCAATGTAAGTAAAGAACACATTATTTAATCTAAATAATTATAAATGTGATATTAATCAACTCATGTTTATGGAATTACTTATCGTTGAACAATTCACAATATTAACTCAAATAATTTTTATAGATTTAGTTTTAGCAGGAGATAATGCAATTATAATTGGTATGGTTGCGTCGAAATTTCCACTCGCGCAAAGAAAAAAAATAATCTTTTGGGGCATTAGTGGGGCAGTTATTTTAAGAATTATTTTAACCATGATGACGGCTTACCTGCTTCAAATTAAAGGTCTAAGATTGGTTGGAGGTTTATTATTGCTTTATATTGTTTACAAACTTTATGTTGACATAATAAAAGGTTCATTAAATAATGAAAGTGTTAAAGTAGATAACTCAAGTTTAATAAAAGCAGTTTGGACAGTTCTATTAGCAGACTTTACAATGAGTCTAGATAATGTGCTAGGTGTTGCTGGCGCAGCAGGCAACCATTTCCACTTATTAATATTTGGATTGGTATTATCTATAATTTTAATGGCTGTTGCAGCTAACTTAATTTCTGAGTGGATTAAAAAATATAAGTGGATTGCTTGGTTAGGTTTGTTAGCTATACTAGTGGTAGCTATAGAATTAATTTACAAGGACATAAAATTATTTATTTAAAAAAAACCCCCGAAGGTTTTAACAACGGGGGCTTTTGAATTTGGTTTTGGATTTCTTGGGATTACATTCCCATTCCACCCATTCCACCCATTCCACCCATGCCGCCCATAGGAGGCATTCCACCACCACCAGCAGCATCTTTTTCTTCTGGTTTGTCAGCGATCATTGCTTCAGTAGTAATTAATAATCCAGCTATAGAAGCAGCATCTTGCAACGCTGATCTTACAACTTTAGTAGGATCGATAATTCCTTTAGCAAACATGTCACAATACTCTTCGTTTTGAGCATCGTAACCCTGAGTAGATTTATTTCCTTCAATTAGTTTTCCAACGATGACAGCACCATCGACACCAGCATTAGCTGTAATTTGTCTAATAGGAGCTTGTAGTGCTTTTTTAACTATTTCTACACCAGCTTTTTGATCATCACCTTTAGCTTTAACTTCATCTAATTTAAGAGAAGCATAAAGTAGAGCACACCCGCCACCGATAACCACACCTTCTTCTACTGCAGCTCTTGTTGCGTTCAATGCATCTTCAACTCTATCTTTTCTTTCTTTAACCTCAACTTCTGTGGCTCCGCCAACTTTAATTACGGCAACTCCACCAGCAAGTTTAGCCAATCTTTCTTGAAGTTTTTCTTTATCATAATCAGATGTAGTTTCAGTAATTTCTGCCCTAATCTGATTACATCTAGCTTCAATATCGGTTTTTTTCCCACTACCGCTTACGATTGTACTATTTTCTTTATCAATTTTAACTTTTTTACAGGTCCCAAGATCAGTGATTTTAACGTTCTCTAATTTTATTCCTAAATCATCAGAGATTACTTGACCACCAGTTAAAATTCCAAGATCTTCAAGCATAGATTTTCTTCTATCACCAAAACCTGGAGCTTTAACAGCTACAACTTTTAGTCCACCTCTAAGTTTATTGACCACTAAAGTTGCAAGAGCTTCACCCTCAACATCTTCAGCAACTATCATTAAAGGTCTAGCCGCTTGAACGACAGCTTCAAGCAAAGGAACTATGTCCTGTAAGTTTGCTAATTTTTTTTCAACTAAAAGAATTAAAGGATTATCTAATTCTGTAATCATTTTATCTGTATTCGTTACAAAGTATGGAGATAAGTATCCTCTATCAAATTGCATACCTTCGACTACATCTAATTCAGTTTCAAAACCTTTAGCTTCCTCAACAGTGATTACTCCTTCATTACCAACTTTTTGCATTGCTTTTGAAATCATATCACCGATTGATTTTTCACTATTTGCAGAAATGGTCCCTACTTGAGCAACCTCTTCATTAGATTTTACTTTTTTAGAACTAGCTTTTAGTTTCTCGATTACAAATTCAACTGCTTTATCAATTCCACGTTTAAGATCCATTGGATTCATTCCAGCAGTTACATATTTTAATCCTTCTTTTACAATTGCCTGAGTAAGTATAGTTGCTGTAGTTGTTCCATCGCCAGCATTATCATTTGTTTTACTAGCAACTTCTTTAACCATCTGAGCACCCATATTCTCAAATTTATCTTCAAGCTCAATTTCCTTTGCTACAGAAACACCATCTTTTGTTGTTCTTGGTGCACCGTAAGATTTATCCATAACTACATTTCGGCCTTTAGGACCTAGTGTTACTTTGACAGCATTCGCTAAGATATCCACACCGTTAAGCATCTTAGCTCTCGCTTCAGTTCCAAATTTAATTACTTTTGCCATTTTTGATCTCCTTTTTTTTGAACGCTAATTTATTTACTTTTTGTAATACCCATGATGTCGGATTCTTTCATGATACTATATTCTTTATTATCAATTTTTACTTCAGTACCTGACCATTTTCCAAAAAGAACGATATCTCCAATTTTTACATCCATTGGTAACATTTTACCTTCTTCTGTTTTTCCTCCTGGGCCGACAGCCACTACTTCACCTTCTTGTGGTTTTTCTTTAGCAGTATCTGGAATAATTATTCCACCTGCAGTTTTTGCTTCACTATCGAGTACTTTGATTAGTACTCGGTCATGTAAGGGTCTAAATTTCATATTTTTTCTCCTTCAAATTTATGTGTAAGGCTCATATGGTGAGTTTTAATAAAATTTCAAGTTGTTTAGCACGATAAGCTCTCCTTAAATATAGCCTATATTGCTATATTTTGCTTATTTTTCTATAAACAATAAGACTGGAACTATAAAAATTGAAAAAATTAAATCATTTAGCTGAAGTATACGGAAATTACGATACTTATATTATTGATCTATGGGGCGTAATCCATAATGGAATTACACTGAACACAAAAGCCGTAGAGGCAGTTAAAAATTTAATTCAAGAGAAGAAAAAAGTAGTTTTTTTATCCAACGCTCCAAGACCAAGCAAAGAGGTTAAAAAGTTTTTACAAGAATTAAATATGAAAGATGAGTATTTAGAAAACATCATGACATCGGGAGAAGCGGCGATGTTATCATTACAAAAAGAAAATTATGGAAAATTTTTTTATCATCTAGGACCTGAAAGAGATAACGGTATTTTTTCCAGTATCAAAGAAAATAAAACAAGTATAGAAAAATGTAATTTTATATTGTGCACTGGTTTATTTGACAATAAAAAAGATGATCTTAGCTACTATAAGGAAATCCTTAAAAATTATACAAAAAAAAAATTAATTTGCACTAATCCTGATCTTACCGTTCACAGAGGTAACGTTGAAGAATACTGTGCTGGTTCAGTAGCTAAAATATTTGAGTCCCTAGGGGGGAGAGTAGTTTATTTTGGAAAACCGCATAAAGAAATTTACAAGATGTGTTTTAGCAATAAAGAAAAAACTTTAGCAATAGGAGACAATCTTAACACAGATATTAAGGGCGCTAACAACATGAAGATTGATTCAATATTTATTTCTAACGGAGTACATCGTTCCGAGTTTAAAAAAGAAAGTGAGCTAATTACCCTTTCTAGTAAATACAAAGTTAAGTTTAGCTATTATCAATCAGAGCTCATTTGGTAAAATGATTATTTATAAAAACTTAAACATTAAAAAAGAACATAGAAATTCAGTGATAGCTATCGGTAATTTTGATGGGTTGCACACAGGTCATCAAAAAGTTTTAAAAGAAGCAAGAAAAAAAGCTAAAATTAAAAAATTAAAATTTGGTTTAATTACTTTTGAGCCTGTACCAACTATGTTTTTTAACAAGAATATTAAAAATCATAGAATTAATTCTCAAAATCAAAAAATTTATTTTTTAAAAAAAAATAAATTAGATTTTTTAATTATAATTAATTTCAATAGATCTTTTTCAGAGTTAAGCGCAGAAAAATTTATTAAAAATATATTATTTAAAAAACTTAAAAGCGAATATATATTTGTTAGTCAAAACTTCAAGTTTGGAAAAAAAAGACTAGGTGATATTGAAACTTTAAGACACTACGAAAAAAAATATTCATATAAAACTATAGTTACTGTACCTTACAAAGAACAAAACAAAATAATATCATCAACTCTGATAAGGAAAATTATTCAAAAAGGCCAAATTCAAAAAGTGGAAAGATTACTTGGTAGGTTTTGGTGCGTAGAAGGGAAGGTAATTAAAGGCGAACAAAGAGGTAGACAAATTGGCTTCCCTACTTGCAACATTAAGTTAAATTCTTACATACTGCCAAAACTTGGCGTTTACTCTGTGGGGATTCAAATTGATAATTTAAAAAAAAAGGGAATAGCAAATATTGGTTATAGGCCAACTTTTAATGGTAAAAGCTTGCTACTAGAAGTAAATATATTTGGATTAAACAAAAATTTATATAAAAAGATACTAAAAGTAAATTTTATAAAATTTATCAGAGCTGAAAAGAAATTTAAAAATATTAACCAGTTAAAGCTTCAAATAAAAAAAGATATCATCAACACAAAAAAATAATGTCCAAAGAAAATTTACATCTTCCAAAAACTGTTTTTTCTATGAAAGCAGATCTTGCTAAAAAAGAACCAGATATTTTAAAACGGTGGGAGCAAAATAAAACTTTTGAAAAAATTAGAAACAATTCAAGGGGCAAGGAAAAATTTATACTACACGATGGTCCGCCGTATGCAAATGGGCATATTCATATGGGCACGGCTCTTAATAAAATTTTGAAAGATATGATTATTCGTTTTCATCAAATGAATGGAAAAGATTCTGTTTATGTTCCAGGCTGGGATTGCCACGGACTTCCAATTGAATGGAAAATTGAAGAACAATATAAAAAAAATAAAAAAAACAAAGATGAAGTTCCAATTAAAGATTTTAGAAAAGAATGTAGAGAATTTGCTAAACAATGGATCGACATACATATTAAAGAGTTTAAAAGGCTAGGTGTAACGGGTGATTTCAACAATTATTATTCTACAATGAGTTTTACAGCAGAAGCTCAGATTGTGAGAGAACTAGGAAAGTTTTTACTAGATGGAAGTTTATATCAAGGTTTCAAACCTGTATTTTGGTCTACTGTAGAAAAAACAGCATTAGCCGATGCCGAAGTAGAATATGAAAATCATACTTCAAATACTATTTTTGTGGCTTTTAAAGTTAAAAGTACTAAAAAAATTTTTTTAAGAGACGCCAATATTATTATATGGACAACAACACCGTGGACAATTCCTGCAAATAGAGCTTTGGCCTACAATAACAATATTGAGTATTCTCTTGTTGAGATTAGCGAACTAGAAAATTTTAAAGAAAAAAAAATTATTGTTGCATCTAATCTTTTAGATTCTGTCATTAAATCTTGTGAAATAAAAAAATTTAAGATTCTGAAAACTTTTAATGGCGATGAGTTTGAAGGCACTATATGTGAACATCCTTTTAAAACATTATCATACAATCACGATGTTCCTATGCTTGAAGCAAGATTTGTAACTTTAGAGCAAGGAACTGGCATTGTTCATTGTGCACCAAGTCATGGCCCAGATGATTTTAATTTGTGTTTAAAGCACAACATACCGTCAAAATATACCGTTGATAATTCTGGATACTACACTGATGAAATACCTTTCTTTACTAAAACCCATGTTTTTAAAGCTGATCCAATAGTTATCGACAAACTAAAAGAATTTAAAAGACTTTTAAAAAATGATAAACTTAACCATAGTTATCCTCACTCTTGGAGATCCAAAGCTCCACTAATCTACAGAGCAACACCGCAATGGTTTATTTCAATGGAGATAAATTCTTTAAGAAATAAAGCAATTAAAGCAGTAAGAGAAACAACCTTTTATCCACCCAAAGGAAAAGAAAGACTAATGTCCATGATAGAGAGCCGACCAGATTGGTGTGTGTCAAGACAGAGATCTTGGGGAGTTCCTTTGCCAATATTTATAAATAAAAAAACAAAAAAACCCCTACAAGATCAAGACGTAATTGATCGTATAGCTGAAATTTATGAAAAAGAAGGTTCAGACTGCTGGTTTGTCGATGATACGAGTAGATTTTTAGGGGATAAATACAATAAAGACGATTATGAAAAACTCACAGACATTGTCGAAGTATGGTTTGATAGCGGATGTACACATAGTTTTGTCTTAGAAAAAAGAGAAGATCTTAAATGGCCAGCAGACATGTATCTTGAAGGTTCAGATCAGCACAGAGGTTGGTTTCACTCCTCATTACTAGAGTCTTGTGGAACGAGAGGAAGAGCCCCTTTTGAAAGCATTTTATCTCACGGATTTGTTGTAGACGGCAAAGGAATGAAAATGTCAAAATCTGCCGGAAATGTTATTTCACCTGATGATATCTTAAAAAATTATGGAGCAGACATACTAAGAGCTTGGGTAGCATCGTCTGATTATGCTGAAGATTTGAGAGTAGACAATACTATTTTAGCTCAACACGCAGAATCGTATAGAAAAATTAGAAATACATTTAGATTTATTCTAGGAAATATTCAGGATAATTTTGAAGAACAAAAATTTGAAAAAATTGATCTTAATTCTTTACCAGAATTAGAAAGGTACATTTTAGGCAGATTATTTCACTTAAACAATACCACAAAAGAACATTTAAAAAATTACAATTTTCATAAACTTTATAAAGAACTTCTAAATTTTTGTTCTTTGGAACTTTCATCGTTTTATTT
>Ga0307986_10000630_pt1 | contig 25970 bp, 32 predicted proteins | sample EllFjometageno82_FD_203170 | JGI IMG/M metagenome (GOLD analysis project Ga0307986, IMG submission 203170) | Marine microbial communities from Ellis Fjord, Antarctic Ocean - #82 | ecosystem: Environmental > Aquatic > Marine > Unclassified | place: Southern Ocean | collected 2014-10-09 | reverse complement strand
ACTGTTCAAAAGTTTCTGTAAACGAAGAAGAAATTTAACCGCCAGCTTCAAACATACGCCACTTGATCATATTACCAATGGTTTGGTGCCGCCATTTAATATTATCTACTACTTCGGTTAGGGTTTCTACTACGATTTTCCATTGATGAATCTTAAGTTCCGACTTTTGAATATCAATGTCGGAATCGTAATAGTAGTCCATCTCACCTTTTAGTACCCGTAAACCTTCGAATGGATCGAACTCCCAACCACGGGATTCGATCTGTTCTTTTGGCATCTTACCATTGTAATAGAGCCACTTATCTTTTAATAGGATCTTTTGCTCCATATCCGATCGCTTGAGCTGCATCTTAGCTTCTGATAATAGCGGAAGATATTTTGCATGAAGCATTGGCGCTTGGCGAGATGCTTCATCAAGAGAGGTACTATCGATCTTAGAATCGGTTTCCCACATTTTTAAAACGGTGTCAAGGTAGTTCATACTATACTCCAATTGCTTCTTAAAGCATTATACCATATTAATCTGTAATTGTAAATGTCGTATAAGCAAGCGTGATCGGGAATGTTACGTATTGCACACCATCCACGGACGACTGAAAATTCACTGTACCGATATTAATTGGAAAGGCGTCTTTATATCTAATCTTATCTATAGTGTTATTATGACTGCTTAAAATCATAAGACTGATGTCATACGTAGTAAGATCCTGATCCGCAGCAGTAATCGAATTTGAAACGGCGTAATTATCTTCTACAGTACTTTTTAACCAAGTGTGCATTTCTTTATAGACGTTCATATTTTCATCCATGATAGCATCTATTGTAAGTGTGCCATACTCTAATTTATCCCCAGGCATTTGAGCATTAGTACCACGGAACTGTACTATCGCAGGCGACACACTTAGGTCTGGGTGTGCAACGGACTGCGCAAAAAACTCTAGGTTTTTAAATCTTTTTCTGTTTACAACTATTTTAAAGCCTGTAGGCTGTAGAAAGTTCTGTGATTCTAGTGTCGATTCTGTAGTAGCCATGACTATTTCCTTGCTGCTTACGTGTATTTATATCAAAAAAAGTCGGTAAAGTTCATTTAGGGGATTTACATTTGATTTGAAATAGTGTATAATAGTATACAACAAACAAAGGAACATCTATTATGTCTTTCACGCAAATCACAGAAACATTAGAAACAACCTTCGAGCATTTCGATGTTAAATACCGTGAAGCTACTATCCAATATTTGTTCGATCGCAAAGCAGCACTTAAAGAATTCATGGTGTCAGACGAAGCCAAACAAATGAGGGCGGAAGAACGCTACGAGACTATGGTGAACATAGCTGGTGGCAAAGGTACATTCCAAATTATTCAACCTGGTTATTACAACGATGCAGGTATTACAGAACAGGGTGCTAAAAAAGCAGACCGTGTTATTAAATCCCGTAACGCTTCCATTGCTAATAAGCTTACAAAGGCACAAATTACAGAAGTTATGGAAGGCGAAGTAATACACTCAGCAGACGGATTTAACGGCTACTTCAAAGTTAAGACCGAAAAAGGTAATAAAACAGTTACAGTCGATACGATCTTAGCTGGCGGATATAACATCCAATGCTTACACTATAGAACATTAATTAACGTTAAGGGATAAACCCCGCCTCTTTCAAAATTAACTAAGGAGACTACCCAATGTCAAATCGTTATCACACGCTATATTCACCTCTTCGTCCTGCCGGTTCTACTGGTAGCGTTTGCGCTGTTCATTTTACACCAAATGAAGACGAGGTGGAAATCATGAACCATAACATCGGTATGGGCTGCTCGATGCCTATTGCAACCGCACGCATATATTACAAAAGCTTATTGGATAAGGGTTACACCAAACCGGTGCGACTGACTTTCTAATCACATAAAAAAAAGAGCAACGAATTGCTCTTTCTTATTAGTTAAAGTCGGAGAGGGTTGGTTCCCTCTCCTTTATTGTTTTTATCGTAGCTATTAAGCTAGGATGTTGTCAACCCGGAACAACCTGTAATAAGGATTAGTCTTAGCAGTTGCAAGACCATCGGCAGGAGTAGAACCGACGAATGGGTTTGACGCCATGCCGTAACGAGTCTTAAAGCCGATTTTAGGTTGGAAGGTATCTTCAGCAACAGCACGAACCATTGTGAGTGGTACGTATGGGCAATAGAACACACCAGCGTCATATGGGTTTGTACCCTTATAGCCTACATTGATGTAGTCTGCAGTTGCATATGGATCGATATAGATCTTCATACGACCGTTAAGTGTACCTGCAAAAGTGTTGCCTGTATCGTCTACGTTCAATGCTGTGGACATAGCTGGGCTATAGTCAAGCATGCCGGATGCTGCAAGTGCAGATGCTACGTCGGAAGACACGATAGCAAAGTTACCTTTACCGCGACGAGTTTGTTTAGCAATTACGTTTGCTTCACGCTCAAGCTGCAGAATAAGACCTTTGATCTTTTCTACGCTCCAACGACCATCAGCGTCTGTTGACAAGTCAAAGATGCCGTTGATTGCTGTGTTAGCTGTACCAGCACCAGTTTTAGCTTGGCTGTTAATTGTACGGATAACTTCGCGGTTGATCTCTGCAAGAATCTCTGTGGAGAGAATATTTGCAAGCTCTGTTTCAGCATCCAAACCGTGGATTGCTTTCAGATCTTGTGCAAGCTCCAAGCTATATTCTGCTTTCAAAGCACGTGACTTAGCTGTCACAGTTGCTTTTTCAATGGTGAAACCCATTTCGTTGAAAGTAGAAGAAGGACCAGCGCCAGTAGAACCAAGGCCCTCAGCGTCTGCTGTTGACATACCGGAAGCAACAGTTGGACCTGTACGGTCGTTGTCGATAGAGCTGTCAGAGTTGGAGTCTGTAAGACCAGACAGACCCGATGGACCTGCAGTTTGGGTTACAGCTGAATCACCTGAGAATGAGGTGTCTGCTTCGTTAAAGAGTGCTTCAGTAGAACCAGTTGCACCAGCACCGTAGCGTGACTTCATTGCGAAGATCAAACCTGTTGGACCAGTCATTGGCTGAACACCAGCAACATCATATGCCATCATGTTAGGCATTGCACGACGCACAAGGCTAATCAGAACTGGATTCCAGTTAGCTGCGGAGGCTACTCCGTTACCTGGACCAGCTTCGTTAAGCATTGCTGCTTGACCGGACTGAGCGGCGAACTCTTTTTCTTGGTTTTCAAGAACAACAGCTGTAACTGCACGTCTGTGTGCATCTTTGATTTCAGTACCTTCGTTCAGTACTGGGGCCCATTTCTGGGTTAAACGATCATAAGTTTCCATTTTGGAATCTCCTAAATTAGGTTTTAGTAATTGGTTTTTCTTAGAGCTTTAAGATATTGATCCATTGATTCGGAAAGGTCTTGGACTTCACCCTCATCAACATCTGATGTATCTTCAATGATTGAATTAGCAGTTGCTTTTTCTTTCTTGAAATAAGCTTCTTTGATTGTTTCAACTTTACCCGCGAAAACTTCTTCGCTTACAAAGTCGATATCTTCAGAAAGCTTAACAAGCTTTTCAACTTCTGTTTCTGCCAGATCGCGTGCTGCTTCACGAATAATTTCGTAACGCTTGAACGATTCCAGCTCTTCTTTCATTGTGATCATATCTTCGGTCTGAGCGTCCAGTTTTTCTTCAAGTGAAGAGTTCTGATTAGCCAGATCGTCAACTAGGTCTACTTTGGAATCAGGAACTGCGATATATGACTCTGTAAACAGGGTCTGCAGTTTATTCATGAACTCTTCTGCGATTTCAGTACGGATACCGTTCTGAATTGCAAGTTCATTTTCTTTCATCCAATTTTCAACTACGTAGTTCAGATAACCGTCGACCTTCTCAACCATATCGGCTTTGAATGTGTCTACTTCTTCCTGAAGTGTGGTAGCATAGTTTTCTTCGAGACGTCCAACTTCTTCTGAAAGCTTTGATTTCATCGCTGCTTCAAAAATGATTGCGGCTTTACCTTTGAAACCTTCGGACAAAGTTGCTTCTTCATCCAACAGTGCATCAAGGTCATCAGAGAAATCTAGATCTTCAGCTTGCAAGCCAGAAGGCTTACTAGTTGCTTTAGAATCAGATTTATCGGAGTTAGCCTTATCGCCTTTACGCTTCGCTGCAGTTTTGCCTGCACCTTCTGCTTTCTTAACAGAAGCTACAGAAGCCTCTTCTGCATTTTTAGCATCTTGCATTTCGCTGATTTCGATCCCGTCATCATCGAGTGCAACATCCTGTTCTACTTGATCAGTCATGATTGACTCCTATTTGTTTTTCATTAACGAGAGGAAATTCTTAAACTCGCGAACTTGCGCCTCATAAAGGTCTGCTCTTGGAGTTGTTTTAATTTCTGTCTCTATTCTTTCAATTTCTTGAGCTTCGATAACGCCGTTATTCCAGATCCATTCTACACCTTCCATTATCCCATTAACGAAAGCTTGAGGTGCAGATGGATCTTGAACGATATCAATAGTGTTTAACATAAAGTCATCTTTGACATACATAACACCGTTTCTCTGTTCAAGACTTCCCATACCACGAGTTGATACACCTAGTTGAACACCGCCCTCAAGTAAACCTTTTACGATTTTACCCATTGGAGTTTCCAAAATACGTGCCTTACCCATCACATTATTACCGTCCATTTTTAGTTCGGTAATGAGATGGGATACCTTATCCAAGTTAATAGTGGGCCCATCTGGGTGGTTTAATTCGCCCACTGCCCTGCCTGTTTTAACTTGGCCTGTTACGTACTTATCTACCGCGCCTTCCATAATGGCTTTGGGATAGATACGCCCGTTTCTATTCTTATCTTCGGCCTGAGCAAAGATCCCTTCAATGATGTGACTCTTTGTGCCGTCTTCTTTCTTTTCGACGATACATTGAACATCAGTCTCTGTAAATTCTGTGATCAGCTTCATTGTTTGCTCCCGGCCATTTTTATAAAATCAGCAGCTGCTTTTTTCGCATCGTTAAGAGAATTGTAAGTATCCAATTTCTCCATATCGATATAAGCTACGTACTTATTCTTTTCTTTATGCACCATTACATTATGCTTACCAACCTTAGAGCCGTAAACATGCTCACCCGGGGGCATGCCTTTTTTTATAGCTTCTCGTATTTGTAAAAAAGTTTTCATCTGGTACACTTTATTTGGATATACTTGTTTATTTATATAATTTAATTCTTCTAAATTAATTAAACTTCTTCTAAATCAGCTGCTGCAGCTTCAAGCTCTTCATCAGATACTTCTAAGTCGACATCATCATCATCAAGATCTTCGTTATCAATTGTGTAAATTGATTGCGCTACTGCAATTTTTTCTTGATCTAATGCATCGCCAACTCGCTGACCGATCGCATCATCCCAAATAGCGCTTGCTTTTTCAAATTCAGAATTATGGATATGGTCAATCATATCAGAGATCGGGTTTGTTTCTACTTCTTTAGTCATAATAACTCCTATTTTGCGACTTTCAAGTTAATAGTATGGTTAGAACCGTCTTCGTCTTGCTGCTCTGGCTGATCCTCTTGGGACTCATCTTCCTGTGCAGGTTCTTCGACGTTGATTTGATCTGTCATCGACTTAATCATTTCATCGTCAAATTTCAATACGTTCTTCATTATCCACTCTTTAGAGAAATACTCGCCTACGTAGTTCTGTACTTGATCAAGTGACTGTAGTTTTTCTCTAAGCAGTTCTGCATTTTTTAATTCTGTAAAATGGTTATCACGGGTAAATTCGAATGTTAGATTATTAGAGAATGTCTCCCAATCTTCTTCGGTGATAACGTTCTTAAGAATCAATTGGCGCTTAAGCATCTCCCTGAACATTGTTGAAAAGCGCAGACGAAGACGATCGATAAACTTCTGAAACTTAAGCTCATCACGTGTAATTTCATTAGATCGGCCGAGAGAAAACTGGGACTCTTGCTCAAGACGGTTTACTGGAACGTTTAACGATCTATATAGTCTTTTCTGAAAGTAAAGAATATCGTCAATCTGACCTAGATTCTCACCACCGGGCAACGTACTAATCTCTGTACCACGACCACCTTCACGTCTCGGTAGCCAGAAGTCTTCCAGCATAGACATATGCTTGCGGTCATCTTTGATCTCACCAGTACCGGCATCATAAACAAGCTTATTCCGGTAGCGAGTCATAATACCTTTCATATATTCTTCGGCTTTACCTTTGGGTAAGTTACCGACGTCAATATAGAAAATACGACGTTCAGGCGCACGTGCGAGACGGTAGATCACTAATGAATCTTCCATCATACGTAATTGATTAATTGGCTTAATCGCTTTGTGTAAGTATGAAACCACATTCTTTTGTGTAGCATCTAATAGACCTGAGGTAGTATAAACTACAGAGTCTTTAGTAAGCTTAATACCAGAGTTCTGCCCTCCGGGTTTTTCTTGATAGATGTAGTATTCGTTTTGGCCTTCTATGATCGTCGCACCTGTAATCGGATCTTTTTTACGAATAACTTCTTTAACCTTACGGATCTTAGCAGAATCCACAGGACGAATATCCTGTACACCCTTCTTAGGATTCGCCTCATCAACTACGAGATGCCAAACCTTTCTGCCATCTACGTACCATGATCTAAAAATATCGTGACCCATATCCATAAACTTAAGCATATAAAGGATACCGTCAAATTCTTCTACGATTTTAGTCTTAATAGACTTGGATAAATCGGTATTATCTAAATTTACTTTAACGCCCATTTGATCGCCGCCGGATACGGCTTCGTTGGTAATATCTTCCACAGCGGCATCCACTTCTGGGTGCTGTGCAACACCACGGTACTTCTGAATAAGCGTAGAATTATCTTTTGATTGATCACCATGAATATCCACGTACTGGGCATGGTGAGATCCTGACGCGGTGACATGACCAGCGCCATCCTCGTCCACTCTTGGGACAATAGATTTTAAATTCTTTTCTTTCGCTTCTTGGCTCTTGGTTCTACTAATTTCGAACCCGAAAAGCTTTAAACTATTATCGGCCATTACTCATCCTATTCATTTAAGGTGATCGGGCGTTTCCGCCCGATCTGTTCTTATATATCCATTTATTAGGACGTGGTATCTGATTCCCAGTACTGAACCTGGAATTCCACTGTGAATCTTTCGATTTCATCGTTTGATCCATATGCTAGATCAATCGGAGAAACGTTAGTAGGGAAGCAACCTCTGAAATTATATTTCTTCAGAACTGTTTCGTCTCTATCTAACTGTTCAACCAGAAGATCTGCTTGGTAATCAACCGGGTTCGTCAAACCAGTGTTAGCTGCGTGAGCATTAACACCGTTCATCCAACGTTCCATGGAATTACGAATACTGAAGTCCGTGTCGTTGATAATTGTAGGTGACCACGTATCGAATGTACGATCACCTGCAATCTTCAATTGACGTCCGCGGAATGGGACAGTAATTACGCCCATAATCGAACCAGGAAGTTGTGCAGCTTCACAGAGGAATGATGTAATTTCTACATCACCGCCTGCATATGCTGGGAAGTTGATAGTGGCTTTAAATAGATTTGCTCTAGCGCCACCGCCTCTGAGTTTGGCTTTAAAATCGTCTACTGCGAGAACCATTTTTTATCTCCTGCGCTTTCTTATACCGTACCTACGACTTCTTCAAAGTCAACACCTGTTCTAACTGCGACAAAATTAAGTGTCACGAAGTTAATTGAACGTGCTGGTTTGACGAAGATCGAACATACGAATTCGTTTCTGTCGATAACTGCCGCGGTGTTGTTTGTTTCGTCTGCAACAACACGGAAGTCGGTGATACCACGTCTACCTTGGATCTCTCTAAGGAATGGCTCAATAATATTAACAAACTCTGCTCTTGTAAATTCATCGTTGAATTCGAACATAACGTTACGAGCAGCGATTGCGATCGCTCTTTCAATGACCAAGAACAGGCGGCGAACGTTAATACGATCAAATGCCGATGGTCTTGCCATGTGAGTTTTATCACCGTAGAGCAGGATACCTTGTCCAGGAATATTAGCAATTGGGCTAACTGAGTTTCTATAAAGTAGATCTCTTTGGGATTTATTCGGTGTGTAGACTAGAGAAGTGACGCCTAAGTATGCCCCACGACGTTGACCTGCTGGTGAGAACCAAGCTGCGGTGTTATTATCAGATGCTGCCATAATACCTGCGGTAGAAGATGCGGCCGGGATCTGAATGTATTGATCGTTATATTTATCGTATACTCTAAGATAGTTATTATCCATAAAGAGATATGAAGAGTAAGTTAAACCTTTTGCTGTAGTAATCACATCAGCATTAGGCGCTGATGAAGTTACAACATCGGATCTTGCTGGAGATGCAACAACAACGCAATCTTTACGAATGCCTTGCGCAATTGCAATAAGATCATTAACAACAGTTGTGTGATCTGTTCTATTTGCCATACCAGGCGCAATCAAGAAGTCTACTTGAATTTGATCTTTATCTTCGAACCGATCGAATCCTGTCACATATTCTGCTGTAGTAAACGCTGCTGAGTTAGTGCCTCCGGCTAACGCTAATGTTTTAACTGCTGTAGTAGCGTGCTGATAATCTTTACCGTCTGCTACATCACTACCAACATTAGAACTCCAATCGGAATCGGTAAGATCACCGAATCCTGCCATCCAAACATAGGCTGATCTGTTATTAATAACATCTAAGATGTAGTTTGATGTACCATCATTTGCCTTTGCGTCAGATGCAACTGAAACGAATGGGAATGATTCTAGGATAGTTCCTTTAGTACCAGTGAATAGACCATCTTGGTCAATCACTACTACATGTGCTTCATCGTTGCTTGCGCCTAGGTTTGAAGCATGGTCCGAAGTAATAGGTGCACCATCGAAGTTATTTTCATATGCCCAACCAGTAAATGCAGCATCGTCTGCGCTATCAACGGCAGATAGCCATTGAACTTGGATTGAATTACCCAATGTGCCTGGATACTTAGCAATAAAGGTGTGCTGATCCGAATCTAAAAAGGACCGTTGAAAATCGAAACTTCCTGTATTTTTAATACGGGGTAATACAGACGATCTTGCGTCGTAACCGTTTTGGCTTTCACCAGCGCCTTGAGTAAGCTCACGAACGACGTAAAGCGAACTTGCATAACGTAAGTAATACGCTGCACTATGAAAGTCGATTGAATTAGTTTTAGTGGGACTACCAAAAGTCGATACTAGACCCGCTTCGTCGGAAACTAGGACAGGCGAATCGCCAGGGCCCCAATTAAAGTCGCCTACGAAAGCGCCTGTTGTTGAACCTACGTTAGGAACAACACCAGAAAGGTCAATCTCTTTTACGGTAATGGCTGGAGATTCTGATACTGCCATGACTCTTTTCCTCTGAGTTAAATTATATGTTAATCATAATACGGATCTATCAATTACTTACTATTTATAAGAAGTGTTATTTTAGAAGTTTCCGTGACCGAAGTCTGTCGACCAAAGATTCCCGCCGTCATCTTTTCTTTCTAATTCCCTAATGGCATCAGATCCGTCGTCGATGAATCCGAATGGTACCATATCATTCTCGATCTGATCCATCCTATCTTTAAACATCAATTCTTTTAAGTTAATGTTAGTCATATCACCAAACATCTCTGTAGTAGCAAAGTGCCCGAACATCACTAGATTCATCATTAGATCGTCATGATTACCAGGAGAAGCCTCGTATGACTGGCCTCTTACTACGAAGGTAGAACATTCCAGAATAGTATTCGTATCATTAATAATAAGTTTTTCGTTTTCAATAATGTCTTTAATACCGGAACAACCGAGTCGTTTAACTTTGCGGGTCATTTCAACACCAACCCCATCAGACTTAATTGCAGAACTGACGTGCATATTTTCATATTCTAATTCGTGATATAGGCCACGTGTGACCAAAGTGCCTTGATCATTTGATTCGACAATTACATATCCTTGATTATAAGAAGTCGCGTACTTATAAATAACATCAGGGAAGAGTATCGGAGAGATAGAATTACATCGATAAACCGCGACTTGTTCGAATGGTCTACATGTTACATCGATTACATTAAATGTAGAATAATCCTGTCCTCTTCCCCTACTTACATCTACACAGATAATATAATCATGATTTTCTCGGGTCTCTTTATAGACGAGCATATGCCCACCTTCAAGAATCTGGATCGGATCGATAGCTTTCATCTTCATAAGGGCTTCAGCGCCGATCAGGGTATCACCCGTACCGAAGAACGTATTTCCGAATTCCTGGTCAAATTGTAACTGTGACGTGTTAGAGATCGTCTCTAACCTCCACTTATCATCCCGGCCTGGAACATCCCACCAGTCGACCCTAAATGGTTGGAACTGGTTTGTTTTCTGAATAGCGCCCTGCCATAAACTGTAGTACATATTACCGATACCATTAGCGGTAGAAGTGATAATAACCTTCGTATCTTTACCTGACGATACAACTGGATAAGTAGATGTGTAAAACTCGGTAGCATTTTCAACAAAGGCGAATTCGTCTAGATAAAGCAAATTGACAGACATACCACGAATAGAACTACCTGATGTGGCAGCAGCAATGATCCGGCTATTATTACTGAATTCGATCGAACCTTTGTTAAGAGCCTTAGTTCCTGGCTGTAGAAAGAATGGTAGATTCTCTAGCATCAGGGTTATCCTACCGAGCATCTCTCTGGAGGTAGCACCTTTATTGGCTAAAACAGCAATAGTTTTCTCGGAGTGAAACACGGCATACCATAGAAGATAAGCCACAGAAGAGATAGACTTACCCGACTGGCGACACGCAAGAACAATAGAAAATCTAGAGTTATTGAAGTGGTTAAACATTTCTTCTTGGTAAGGGTAGAGTTTAAAGTTAACCAGGCCTTCATCAAGTGAAATAATCTTACAGTAAGTTTTTGCAAAATACGCAGGCTCTTGCATGCACTTCATATATTCTTGAATCGTATCCTCGGCCCATCCTTGGATAATACCATCACGTTTAATGTTCTGGTTTCCTAGGTAACCCGTTTTTTCATTCTTTATCATTCAACCTCGGTGTAATATCCACCACATTATTTTGTTTTTCATTATGAATCATACGTTGTAGATCCGTAGTAGAACCTACAAATAAATTGTTTGTAGTTTGACCCGCCACTTGTACAGGTTGGTCTTTGTTATTGATGTCTTTATGTTTCTTATTAAGATCCATTAACTTATCATTAATATCAGATGTGTTCTTCATAAGACCAGCTAACACCTCGAACGCTCTCGGGTGCTCGCTCTCCCGCGCGACCTCGATCATATCCTCAAGAGCATGACGCCCTTTCTCGATCAGATCGTAGTACACTTCTCTTGAATATTCATAGTCGGTCTTGACGTTCTTATCTTCTGCATCATTCATAGAACGCCCATCCTGCGTTATCACTGTCGCCATCTTCCATACTATATACCCCCGTAGTAAACCCATAGTCACTATCTGGTGATGCGTCCAATGGATTCGGTTCTACGATAACCCTAGATGAAGGACTGAATAATGCAAATGCGCCGTCTGAATCGATCGTGTTATATTTAGTTACGCCATCTGAATCGTAATATGAATTAGACGAAAAAATATCCACAATAGGTTTACGGATAATTTTAGCCTCACTAATCGGACCATAGAAATTAGCAGTCATATTAAAATCTAATGTATATTGAATAATTCGTCTTTGATCCAATGATCCTTCGTATGCATCAGAATAGGTAATCCCATTTAAAGTAATAGGTACATCTTCTTTTATGTCAGAGTAATCAGCCAATGGTTTGATTGTTAAAGTGTATTGCGGTGTAAAGTTAGGTAAGATCTGCTCCACGATCTGTAGTGCATCATCCTGGGTCTTTGTATATATATTTAACTGAAACCCGATAATATACGGAGTATATGTGTAAATTTTATTACGAGTATTACCACTGCCTTTGTTAAGGTTGTTAACTTTTTGTAGTTGGCGTTGTGAATCGTATTGGTAAGAAGTAATCTCGAAAGACATACGGGGAAGCTTAATGGCTACCTTCGTGTCCGCTTGTAAATCCGGATTTTCCCGTATACGTTCTAAAAAACTGGAACCCGGTGCATACGATAAAGGAACACGAGCCTGACTAATAACTTTATTAGAAGAATCCTTACGAATAACGTATAAATTATTAAAGAGCGAGCCGAACATAGCAACACTCTTTCTAATTCTTTCGTGGTAAAAATGACTGCTTAACATTACTGAGGATCCCCGAATGGATTTTATTCACTGAAGTCTAAAAATGACATACTAGTTTCCGTCGTATCAAAGAAGTCATTTTTTTCGTTACCCGAAAGTTGATTGTCTTCATTCACTGCATTTACATTAATAGAATTATTTGTGCCCGCTATATTTAAACCTGTTACAAATGTATGATATTTACCGTCGTCTGCACCTGCGTGAACAATACTAAGTACTTTATCTGAATCGTTCCAGTTAGAAACTTCACCCGACATAATAGTGCCAGATGCAAACGTTTGGGTAACTGCTTCACCTACCCTATATCCCGCTGATGATCCAGCACTATCGAGTGTCAGTTGATATTCATACGCATACTCAGCGTCAATAGCATCAATTGCTTTAACCCCCGCATCAAAGTCTTCACCGCCATATTCGAATGCTTCACACCGCAATTTATATGTTGGGAGATTACTGATTTGATAGAAAGGAGATTCGTGCTCTACCGCCATAATCTGGAACATACTATTTGACAGCGGCAAGTAAATTACATCGCCTTCTCGAGGTCTTTCTATGTTAATCGTGTTATTCTGTTGATTAACAACGTGTCTCCATCTGCGTTTGGCTACAATAAAAGTAGCCTGATCGCGGATTTCTATGCCGAACTTAGTGAAAAGATCTCCTTCTCCGTCGAAACCCTCTACGTTCTCGATATACATTTCGATCTTATATGCAGAAGAATATCTCGATGGGATATCCTCCCCTAAAATCTTATCTTCGTTTACTAGGGTTCTAGGTAAATAATAAACATCTTGTCCATAGAACTTAAGGGATTCGATGATAATATCTTCGTAAAGATTTTGTTCGGAGCTTACCTTATGTGAGACGTATACGTTCGTTGCCATATTTTATCCTACAAAGAAGTCTGCTGGCATCTCAAAGTCTAAACGGATCTTTTCTCTAAGTTTTTCGATGTCTTGCACCGCATCTTCAAAGATCTGTCTTCCATTGAGCGTTACGCCGCCAGGCATCTGCATTCCTTCGAATTTAATTAAGTTTGATCCCCACTGTTGTTTAATCAGCGCAGTGGTGTATTCTTTTAACCATAGATCATTCCACACTTTCCCGTGGGTGCCAGAATCTACGGTCTTATACGCCTCGTATACGATATAATCATCAGCTTGTACATCTTTATCATTAAAATCACCATGAAGATATAGTCTGTTCATTTTACGTGAATAGGTCGTTTGAGGCGAGCCGTTTAATTTCATATCAAGAAGGGATAGGTATTGGTTCAATTGATCGTAGTACGCTAAATCCCCAGCAAAGTTTTGCATGTCGGCAATGTCATTTAACATCATCTGATACTTAATATCGAAAAAGTTAAAAGACGCATTGAAGCTTGACGAGATTCGGAATAGTTTACTTACATAAATTACATCGTCTGAAACCGTAATATATTCATTCGTCACATCGGTGGCGGTTACGAGGTGCGGCACATATGTTCTATATGTTGCGTCTGAGTGATATTCCTGCCAGTATTGTAAGGCTTCGTCCACCCGATCTTGAACCTGATCGGGATCAACGTTAATTTCAATGACGGGTTCACCTAATCGTCTTAGACTGTAGTCTATCAGTTCCTGTCTAGATGATGGATTCGCCATTGTTTATTCCTTATGATCCCGGTGATCTGATTGTTTTCAAGGTAGTCCCAGCAGCATTCTTAATTAATACCGTACTTGCACTTGAGAACATCGATGATGTAACTCCCGCAACATTGAATGTTCTACTGGCAGCAATGGTTCCGCCACCAGTCATGCCAGTGCCAGCAGTTAATGTTACACCTGAGTGATCAATATGCTCGTTAGCAACAAATCCGCTTAGGTTGTCGTGAACAATTTGACCATCGTTCGTAGTTATGTTATCAGCATTGACTGTAATACCAGTACCAGCGATAACATTCAGCGTTCTGCTAGCCGCGATAGTACCACCACCAGTTAAACCGGCACCAGCAACAACTGAAACACCAGTATGATCAATATGCTCATTGGCTACGAAACCTGATAGATTGTCGTGAACAATTTGTCCATCATTTGTGGTTATATTATCTGCATTAACCGTAATACCAGTACCAGCTATGACGTTTAATGTCCTGCTAGCCGCGATAGTACCACCACCAGTTAAACCGGCACCAGCAACAACTGAAACACCAGTATGATCAATATGCTCGTTAGCAACAAACCCACTTAGGTTATCATGAACAATCGATGGGTTAAAATACGCTAGAAATTCTGCAGAGTCAATCGCTACATCATCAGCATTTGCATCAATACCAACTCCACCGATGACATTAAGTGTTCGGTTTGCAGTGATTGTACCACCGCCAGTAAGTCCTGTGCCAGCGACGATCGAAACACCTGAGTGATCGATATGCTCATTTGCTACGAAACCAGAAAGATTATCGTGAACAATGGCACCATCGTTCGTAGTTATATTATCTGCATTGACTGTAATACCTGTACCTGCACCAACCGCGATGTCCCGGGTTGAAGCAAGCGTACCTCCACCAGTCAACCCTGCGCCAGCTGTGACGCTCACACTGGTATGATCAATGTGTTCGTTAGCAACAAAGGCTGTTAAGTTATCGTGATTAATACTTGACTCAAAAGCCGCAAGAAATTCGGCCGAGTCGATATTAAAAGTACGGTTTGCAGTGATTGTCCCGCCGCCACTTAAACCAGTGCCAGCAGTTAATGTTACACCTGAGTGATCAATATGCTCATTGGCTACGAAACCTGATAGATTGTCGTGAACAATTTCTCCATCTGTAGTGGTTATATTATCAGCATTTACGGTAATGCCCGTACCACCAACAACATTGATTGTTCTACTCGCAGCTATTGAACCACCACCGGTAAGGCCGGCACCAGCAACTACATTTACACCCGAGTGGGCAATGTGTTCGTCAGAAACGAATCCGTCAAGAGCATCATGCCCTAATTGTATTACTTCAGCCGAATCGAGCCCGTCGCCGATCCCTATCCAACCATTATCGGTGTATCCCTCAAATTCTTCTAAGGTAGAATTATAGCGAATCATTCCTGTTGCAGGTGAACCATCACGCTGCGCAGTTGTACCTTTAGGTACAGTTGCAGACCCAGTTGAAGCAGTAATTTCCAACTTTCCAGTATTAAGATTGTCGAAGTTAGCATCAACTTCGTCATTTGTGAGTGGTGAGCCTTTTACGCTGCGCTTCGTGATGGTGACCATAACAGGATACTACCTTTCTAAATTATTGAGATTAGCTAATGGTAATTGTCCAAGTGATAGTAACACTATCATCTGCACCTTTATTAACTGCAGAGAATACTGTACGACAAAGCAGTGTACCAGATGAAGCTGCATTCAAAACACCAGCTTCAGTCACAGCGCCGGTACCAGTGCCAGCAGGGAATGTGCATGTGTAAACAATAGTGTTCGTTGATGGAGCACCTTCGCCGCCAGTCAATGCAACACGTGCATTTTCAGTTACAAGAGCAGTCTGACCCGCAGCTGCACTAGTTGTACCTGTACCAACTGCCATGTGGGACATATCTGCCGGTTCGGATGTGTCGGTCATACGAGCCGCGATGTAATTAAGACCGGTAGTTACAACCAAGTTGGTGTGTGTATCTTCGGACTTAACGTTTCCATCTTTGTCGCGCAGAACAATTTTTAATTGTCCTGAAGGTTTTAGAAAATCTGTAAGCATGGGTTTCTCCTGTTAGCTTAATCTTTATTTATTAGGTGTAGTATCATATATACGTGTTTATTTATATAAAAAATATCTACCATTTTTTTTATGTAAGAGATACTATATCTTCAGCATTATATATGGTTGCTGCAGTCGTAGCAGCAACAACGAAGTCTGCTTCGAAGTAGTTAAATAGTAATAGTTCACCAGAATCAGTGACAAACTGAAGGTCGGTAGGTATTTCATTGAATGTCGCTGCAACAACCGCTGCGTCTGATACCTGGGAGCTATCAGCGTAAGATCGTAGTGCCACCCAAGCTCTTGCGAGAGATTCCCCAGCGTTAGCCGTGTCGGCTTTCGTCATCGCAAATTGGTATGTAATGCCATCTGGAACACCAACTAGGTCTTCAGCATCTGCGGCATCTGCTAAATTTTTTCCAAACGATCTAATAGATGAATCGGCTACAGATGCGGAATCTGATTTACCCAGGATACTCGCGAACGACTGCGTATCTGACGTTCCTGCACTATCTGCTTTACTAAGTCCTGAATTAAATACAGGAGCGTCCGACGTCTGTGAGCTATCTGCATGGGGTTTACTATATTGCCAAACCTGGGCGAGAGATTCGCTTGTTACAGCTGCATCTGCTTTACCTAAACCATAACCGAATGAGGTTATCACATCCCCACCTGCCGCTGAATCCGCGAAGGGTTTTCCTATAGCAAGTGCTGGCACATCGGTACTTTGTGCGCTATCTGCTCTCACCGCGTCTACGATGAAGGTTGGTGCAGCATCAGTTGGGTTAGCTGTGTCTGCTAAAGTTTTTCCGGTAAAAAGTGCTAGCGATTCTGCTGCATCGGCAATATTCGTTAATACTTTTCCGACAATAAATACTGGTGCGTCAGACGTAGAACTGGAATCTGCTGGTTCCGAGTCAATCTGGAATCCGATCACAAACCCGTCCGAATCTATTACGGTTACGGTATCAGCAAGCACTTTAGTTAGATTGAACGCCTGCGCGTCTGATGTATTACTCGCGTCGCTATGGGATCTGTCGTATTGCCAAGCTGGTGCAAAATCTTCTGCCGCTGAGGCTGTGTCTGATTTACCGAGGGTACTTGCAAAAGCAGGTGCATCTGATATGGTACCTGCGTCTCCTAAAACTTTACCGGTAAGTAACGCTGCTGCGTCACTCGGAGATGCGCTGTCTGCTTTAGGAGTAGAATAACTAATAGCAGGGGTATCTGATAGTGAACCGGCATCTATAAATGATCTGTTATATATTACCGTACGTGAAAATACGTCTGCCACCGCTGCGGCATCGCCTTTTGACATAGCATATGAATAGGTTAATCCATCGGGCACACCTATTAGATCTTCTACGTCTGCGGCATCGGTAAGATTTTTTTGATAATGTAAGGCAAATAGGTCACTGACATCGCCGCTATCCCCTAAGGGTCTTGCCGTAGCAAAATAAACGCCCTCACTCGTAGTAATAGCGTCGCTGGCCAACTTGCCCAAACCGAACGATATAATATCTGATACTTGTGCGGAATCGTACTTAGGATCGGAAAGCGATTTAAAGAATTCTACTGAACCGTCGAATGTAACAACCGTGTCAGCAAGCGACTGTAGGATGTAGCTAACTTCAAGAGGATCTTTTGTCTTAAACTCAACTTTACCAAAAGGATTGTAAATGGTGCCTTTTTTATCTACCATATGACTACACCGTCACACCAGGAGAAACCGTAATCTGGCCCTCTACCACACGATATTTATCAGTTGATGGCGTCTCCATTACGATATCGAAAACATAACGACCTGCTTTAATAGAAGAAGTTTGTTCATCGGTAAGAACCAGCTGAATTTCACCGGGCAGCGATGTGGTGCTGGCGGTAAAGGTTTCAGTCGTCGTCGCAGAACCGTACGTCTTTTTCATCTTTGCGGACAGGGTATGACCAGATAGATCGTATGCACCACCAGCAGGAGTTTCGATAGTAACGTTGTATTTAAACGACGCGCCTTGTTCCATAAGGAAATCTTCGTATATAGCCATAGCATCCTCTTAACTCTCTTATCCTTATTTATAACACTTTTCATTCGAAGATTGACGATAATCGCGGTTCAATTTCAAAAATATCTATTCCTCTGACCCGGTTCATCATTTTCGTATGATTCGTATTAAAGTATTTCCTATTGTTGGTGGCGCAACATAATGTTAGCATACCCCTTGGATCAACAGTCATGCCTAAAAAAGGTGCTTTACATATCATTTAGGGGGTTTACTTTCTGTAGAATATCGATATAATATAAGAGTATCTTATGGAAGGGATAGTATACTAAATATAACTATCCAGCAGCCATGTTGCAATTTGATGATTAACAAGGTGATCTACCTTGTCATAATTCTTATTCGTAGGAGACAAAGTAGACAGATCAGCCTTTAACGTCGAGTGTACTTTCTTTAATTCATCAGTAGGAAGATTCCATAGCATATTTACAGCAAGGTCTGGTAAGTCCTTTATTATCAGAAGTTAAAGATATAAATGGAATAACACAAAACCTATTCATCGGATTTCTTTGTGCAATGTTTGACACAATGCGACGCTATCTTATCTGAATCATCCCACGATTCGGGTAATGTTTTCACAAACCAATCACTTGTAATAATGTCTTCTAGTGAATTTTCGTTAATGTTATATTTTTCACGGTTTTGGTAATAATTCATAAGAATGTTGGTTGATTTTGTTTGTTCACTAATAGCCAATTTATTACCCATTTGATCTGTCACTTGATTGGGTTTTTCAGCAATCTTTCCTGGCACGCCCAATTTATCATAAGTGTATATCACATTGGCAAAATAGCAACACGGTAAAACTTGTCCATCTGGATTAATCAAAAGTCGGTTTGTGTCCATCCATTGGCATTCAATGTTACATTTATTTTCATTTAGGGGTTGTGTCATGTTTGCATATTCCCTATGCTATTTCGTTTCATCTTGATTTCTGGAATTGGATTTGTTTTTTATATAATGTTCTGAATCAATCGAACAATGCTTACTACACAACCTATGTGTTTTTGTTTCGTCTTCCCAAGATTCTGGTAATGTTTTTGTGAACCAATCGTGATTTAATATATCTTCAAGGGTATTATGTTTTAGGTTTAGGGCTTCGCTGTTATCAAAATAACTATCTTTTACTTCATAGACAGTATCCAAATTTCGTTCTTCTGATTTTTTCCAATGACGCCCACCCATATTTAGTTCGTCTGGCCAGTCCTTCTTTACATCCTGTCCGAAAATTCGTCTAAGCGTGAATGAATTCGCAAAATAACAACATGGATATACCTGCCCATCAATATTAACTAATGCATTATTTTTTGACATCCACTCACACTGAATGTTTTTTTGCTTCTTCATGAATCGCCTTCATAGTAGTTTCTTCAGATAATGCCCACAGCTTCCAATAGAAATCGCTATTTTCAATGGTACTTTTTTCTAGATACTTTTTTATCCCGGTTTTATCAATGAATTGAAATTTGTTGTTTTCATAGAACCTATTTGATTGGACAAAGAATATGCCAGACGCGCCACGAGATTCGACAAGTTTTGCTATATTGTGAAGATCGGCTTCGTTGTGTTTAAATGTTACTGTAAAGACTTCACTTACGCCTCCAGCACATGAAAAGATTTCCATATTTTCTAAAACAAGTTCTAGATTTGTGTTTTGTCTATATAAAGAATGCTGTTCTTGTGTTATACCTTCAATCGCCCACATAACTTTGAGTCTGTTTCCGCCACATACTCCTAAATTCCACCACCAATCGCTATTTCGAAAACTCCCGTTTGTGTTTATTACAATTTCTGCGGTCGAATTTTCTATGATGTATTTGACGATTTCGAATATATCTTTATTCATTATTGGGTCTCCCCATGTGCCGCAAATATCAAAGTGATTGATGTGTTCAAGTGTTTTTTTGGGAAACATGTTCTTGAATTCAGCTAAAGACCATTGGACAAGAGGAAGCCAATCTGCCTTTTCCAATCCATCGGCATTTGTTCTATGACATTGCGGGCATTTGGCGTTACAATATGTCGATAAGTCTAGCCAAAGGCCAAGGGTTTTCTTTTCATATTGAACATCATAATTTTCAATTGTATTTGACATAATCTTTCCATTCATGCGGTTTATTCATACTGTTTGTAAAATGAACCATCTTAATATCTTTATGAAATTCGCCATCATATAAATGCGTATTCCCGGTAACTTCGATGTATTTATCCGAAATTTTAGAACACCCAGCTGGATCATCATTACTTAACCAGCGGGTGAACCATGCGTCTGGCATTAGTTTAAGCTCAACATCCAGGTTATCCTGCACAAACATAAATTCGCCGTTGACTGGCCCATTTGTTAAGCCGTTTTTGATATAGTAGTTTGTCCAATATGGTATATCAGACACATATTTTTGATATATGTTTTTACATTCCTTGGGCCAGAATTTGTAGAACCCACCACTTGTTTTGAATGATGTCCCGTCAAAGTTCCACCAGAATGGCACACTTACAAACTCACCTTTATTACATGGATAGTGAATTATTTCTTCATAGTCATTAATTAAAAGCTTATCAATGTCCATGACAATAACAGGTTCATCAATATCCATGTTGAATACTGACAGTTTATTCCATTGCAATGGCACATATGGCTGGAATGGTTCTCTTATCCAATGAACATCACAACCAACTAGTTTCTTGTTTATATACTCTTCATATTGTGGGCCATACTTGTCCCCGATGCGCACGCAAAAAACCTTCATAGAAACCACTCCATTTTCTTATTAATACAATGGTACAACTTCGCTGATGGATCGACAGCATTTTTACCGTGGATTTTTTCATCCACAATATAGTGCCAGGGTCCGTTTAAAAACTCAACCGGGAGGTCCTTCGAATGGACTAAATATGAAAACAGACTCTCATTATCGTACCCGAACACTCTCTGAATATTCCGAGGATACATTGAATCTTCTTCAGTTTTCAACCGAGTCATCAGATCAATGTTTTTCCCGAAGTCTATGAAGTAATCCAACCTCTCGATTAACCCCTTTGACGCTACCATAATGCCAGTGTTAAATACATTATTGTCTGCTTCATGGCCGGTTTCTAATAACATTGCGTGCGCATTCCAATATTTAGTAGATGGATTCCGAATACATGTATTATAGTTTTTCGGATCCACAGTCTTTCCCCATGACGCAAGCGCATTCGAATTAGCACAACCGAACTTGTCCATATCATGTGCGGCAAATATACAATCTTTTGTGTTCGGCACAACGTCAAAATCCATATAACAAATATAATCATACCGCTTTGCCAATTCACGCATTGTCCAATGTTTATAGAAGTTTACAATATCGTAATAAGAAACTTCTGGGAAGTCTTGTTCGAACGTTTTGGCGAAGGTTTGATAGTCTTCATCCCATTCATATAGGTGATAGTCAGCGCCTATATCTTCTGCATATTGTTTTTGCCGTTCAACTACTTTATCATAATTGTTTAAAAGGGCATCCTTTGTCCGTATACTCTTATCAGTTACTACTTGTACACCATTCTCAAACCACCCCGGGTTGTCCAGTCGATCTTCGGGTATGTCAATGAATACACTATAAACAACTTTGCTCATTTACCTATTACCATATGCCGATTGAATCCAGCCTGTTTCTGGCTACCAGCATATGCCACATGTCTAAGCCCAAGAGATGCCGCAAACTCATATGCGGTAGGCCAACAATTAATATGACAATCAAGTTCTACGTGATCATTTGTTTGAAAGCAAACCCATGTTCTATCTTCCTTTTGTTTAATTAAAGAAAGTAAATCCTCCTGTTCCATATGTTCACAACTCGTGTTAACAATCGCGGTGTGCTCACTAATGTCAATTTTCACCCCGGCGTCAGATTCCAATGTATAGAAATTTATATCTTGGTCCCCGAATAAATCCCACGCGAAAACTTCACACATGGGATCCATGTCGGTTGATTCGATATTCATGCGTTCGTTGGGCCATTGCTGCCGCAGATGATATGCCATCATTCCATACCACCCACCAACAACAAGGATTTTACCTGCATCATGCTTGTAGTGTTTATAAAATTCTTTTGCTAACCACTCTTTGCTATTCCAGTGATTTTGATCAACGCTGTGTATAATATCTTTGATTCGATACAAGTCATCTACACCATACATTGACTCATCATATACTTTTTCAGACAGTTTAAGCGCTCTATATAAGATCGTCGAGTTCAACATCAATCTCCTCAAAAGTCAAAACATTTGCGTCATAATCAACTTCTGGTTGATACTTCTTTGATTGTATATACAAATGATCGAATGTATTATATTCAATATCTTCATGTACTATAAATCGGTCTATGCCAACATACTTTCTCATATAGTAATCACGCAACCCTGTGTTGAAGTGCTGCCAAATATGTTCTGTTTGTGTTGGGTCCCAAGCTATAACTGACGAGTTGATCTTTACATCATAGTTTGACAATCTATTATAGAGCTTACCCACCTTCCAATGAGAGTCGACAAGCGTGATCTTTGACCAATGATCTAAATCGATAAGTGGATCTTTTAGTATTTTAACATCCAAATCAAAAAAATATGTTTTATTTAATGGGGGTATTGGCATTGTAGGATCAAACAATCGAAGTTTGTTCCACACACCTTTAAGCGTAGGTTTACCCAAAGGGCAAATCAGTTCTATGCCGTCTGATGGTCCAGTCCATCGATCAGTATAACAATAGAATTTGAATTCAGATTGAGTGAGATTCCTAATATCTTGATACAGTTTTCTTACATAGGACTCATCATATTTCGTGCCAAACTTGACACAAATTACGTTATACATCTTTTGCTTCAAAGTAAATTGAAAACAGATCCCATAAAGTTTTAGCTGTGCGAATACGCAACTTTAAATCTTTGTCTTTTGATTTAACAATCACTGGGTCTTCCAAAATAGCAATCTTAACAGCAAAGGTAAAATCTTTATCGCGACCCTTCGCAGCCACTAATTCAAGCAGTTCTTTGCCATTCATACTATCTCGCGGGGTGACTGCAACCCCGTCTTCCCACTCACTACGAAGATCACTGACCTTTTTTTCAACTAGCGAGTTGAAGTAGGCCCGTTCGGCTCTGATATTGGCCCGTGTTGTTTCTTCAATCTCATCGAGAGAAACTTCTTCTAGTAAATCACGGAAAGCTTCTTGAGTAAAGTCTACTTCCATATGCCAGGGAGTAAACCCCTCGTGGTCGTGATTTGGATCCTTATACAGGACTTCAACCATCGAATTTTTGGGATAGTCCATAAATGTAACACTGTGAATGTTACCACTAAATTCTGCCATTCATTTCATCCTTTGATAATAATATTATATTATATATATCCACATTCGTAAACCCTTAAATTTATCGTTTTAGGGGTTTACAAACCGTGGCTGTAGTGGTATAATTAATAGAGTCTTTTAAGAAGGGGAGAGTATAGTATACCTTAAACTTGAGTTATCTTAAAGGTATATGTGTTGATCGTTGCTGCAGACCCAGATGGCACTTCTTGTGAACGATAGTTATCACTCTGTTGGTCTGTAAGGTATGTCGAGGAGTTCAGTCTTGTATCAACCATAGCTGAACCACGAGTATTACCACTGCCGTTAATATTATAAGATATCTTAGTACCTGCAACTTGTGAAGCATTATACTGTATTGAATCTTGAAGCATGTTTGTTAAGTTTGCTGCAGGCATTTCATGAATAGTTGCACCAGAATCTGCTAAAACGAGAGGGGCCACAAATGATGCTTGTGATGCGGCATTAACGCGAAACAAATAATAGCTTGTAATAGTAGTAGGTTGGTCTTGTGTTTCAGGTAGACCAGCTGCACTATATGCACCCGCGTTTGCTCGAGTATCAATAAACACAGGAGTTGATGAAATTAAAGTATGACCTGACAATGAGGTTGCTGTGTGAATTCGATATGTACCGGCCTGTGCTGTACCTGTACTACCTGAAGTAAGCGTATCAATCGCAGGAAGAATTAACGTATCATACATATCCTGTGCTGAACATTCTTGCAAATTGTTTGAACCGTCTAAATAAAGCGGATAACCATAAGTACCATCAGACCAGGCTGAAACACTTGTATATGCAAGATTCAATTTGTCATAACTAACTGAAACAGTTGAAACGTTTGCTGTCTCACCTTCTGTATCAAAGTTTGTATTATCGTTACCTGCTGCACCAGCTTGCAATCGAGTATCTACTATGGCAGAAAAACCTGCACCACTGCCACTCACTTGTGTCATAACTGCCGTTGGAGCGGCGCCATACAAACGAATTGCTTCTGTCTGTAATGCTTCCATTTCAGTCGTCGACATTTGTCTAATGTCTGAACCGTCTAGTTTAAGAAGTGTTCTGGCTGTCATTTATTTAACTTCCTGCACCGTGTATGGTTTTCAATGTAGAACCTGCGGCGTTTTTAATTAATAGGGTTGATAGGTCTTTTAATTCAGTAGATGATATTCCATCTGCTTTAACTGAAACCGCACCAGATGAAACGCTGAAGTTTGTAGAGCTAAATGAGGCAATACCTTTATTTGATGTTGTTGCATCTTCCCCGGAAATAACACCAGATGCAAAGTCAATACCTTCACCAGCACTTAAATGGGCTCTTACTTCAGTGGCGCTTGGCCCAGTGTATGTGATTACGCCAGTGGCTGAACTGTATGATACTGAACCATCTCCACCAGCATCTGTTACACTTAAATGGGCTCTTACTTCACTTGCACTTGGTCCGGTGTATGTGATAACACCTGTTGATGAATTGTATGATAGTGAACCATCTCCACCAGCATCTGTTACACTAATCTTACTTCGAATGACAGTATCACTAATGCTAAATGATCCAGTAGCGTATGTTGTGTTTGTTCCCGCTGAAAAATGCGCTCTTACTTCAGTGACATTTGGTCCGGTGTATGTGATTACGCCAGTGGCTGAACTGTATGATAGTGAACCATCTCCACCAGCATCTGTTGCAGATATCTTATTTCGAAAGTCTAAGTCCGAATCGATCAGCGCAGAGAGATCATTAAATTTGGTTACTAGATTATTAAATGTGTCTGATATATTAAGTGTAATAGCCATTATAGTTTCTCTATGATCTGGGCAAGCATGGATTTAATATCATTGACGTCTTGTTTCAATTCTTGAATCTCTTGCTTTTGCCTGTTACGATTTTCTTTTGCCTTCTTAGCCATTCTGATCTCAGAACTATTTATATTAATAATAGCACCGGTTTCGGGATCTCTTCCGAATCCTGGCGCGTTATTAGATCTAACTATATTCATTATATCGACAGCGCAATCGCTCTTACGTCTCTGAAGACTGGGGGCTTACTGCTATTTTCCGAAACCATTACCATCTTAATTTGCATTTGATTAAACGCATCTAATGTACCAGTATCACCGCCAACTAAATAAGCATATTCCCTGAAGATTTCGGGATTATCATCACTGATAAGTGAAGTTTCCGGAGTCACGAGGACCCATGCAATATCTGATATATTCTGATCACCCGATCCAGTTCTATAATAAACGTCGAATGATGCGGCTGACGGTTTATTTGCTGAGACGAAGATCTTTACCCCTACCGCTGATTGACCTAAAGTAATTTTGCTGCTGATATGTTTAGCAACGGCCGAACCACCTTTAGGATTAGTTTCTGCAACATAATTAATAGGAACATTAAATCCAGCGGAAGCTGAAGGGGCAGGTTTATCAATCGTATTAGAGATAGCCAGAACCGTAGCTCTTTGCATATCAATTACAGGTGAAACATTTTCATCAGCGGTGTACATTATAGTTCTAAGTTTAAAGCTTTTTTCTCCTGAAAGAGAGGCAGT
>Ga0307986_10000629_pt1 | contig 25977 bp, 17 predicted proteins | sample EllFjometageno82_FD_203170 | JGI IMG/M metagenome (GOLD analysis project Ga0307986, IMG submission 203170) | Marine microbial communities from Ellis Fjord, Antarctic Ocean - #82 | ecosystem: Environmental > Aquatic > Marine > Unclassified | place: Southern Ocean | collected 2014-10-09 | reverse complement strand
ACTTATGTCGTTCAATCTACCGATGCTAGCGCTGCTGCTAAATTTACTATAAATTACTCTGATACAGCTGGTAATGCGGGGGCCAAGGTCACCGCGACCACAAATGGCTCCAGCGTAACCACTGATACAACGATACCAACATTACCCACTGTAACTATCATATCTAATAACAGTACTACATCCCTAGCGATAGAGGGGAATACAATCACGTTGGCAATGACAGCTGATGAAACCATTACATCTCCGACCGTGACGCTAGCATTCGGGATCACTCCCGCTGTCGGGGCCGTATCTACCAGCGGGAGTGGTACCTCCTGGACCACTACTTATGTCGTTCAATCTACCGATGCTAGCGCTGCTGCTAAATTTACTATAAATTACTCTGATACAGCTGGTAATGCGGGGGGCGTGGTCAAGGCGACCACAAATGGCTCCAGCGTAACCACTGATACAACGCCACCCACTTTATCAGCGGTAACTATTTCTGATATTTCAATAAATAATATAAATAATATAGTGACTCTTATGTTCACGTCGAGTGAAGTTATTGTGTCTTTAGCTGCTGTTTTCAAAATTAATTCGTTACCTGTATTGAATCCATCATCAATCACCTTTAATAATTATAACGCCCCATTTGATTGGAAAATACAATACCATTTGATAGAGCAATTTGAAAAAGGATTATTTAGTTTTGCTGTAGACTTTTCTGATCAGGCAGGTAATCCAGGGGTTTCGGTAACCAGTACTACTGATGGTACAATTGTCTTTGTACCATCGGATATAAGTAAATCATATTTCGCGACATTAGAGATTTAATTTATACACTATTGAATGTTGTTTAGGAATAGCATTAACTACTTTGTCCAAATCCCCCTCGTCAAACCCTAATTGAGTCACCCAATCATCCCCTAATTGTTTCTGTAATAGTTTCGTTTCTACATCGTTTAAAAATGATATATGTAACCCGTCTCTTATATTAATTAATAACACGGATGTTAGTTCGCTATACATCTCCTCGAAAGATAGTTTATTGGATACCGATCGTGGGCATAATTCTTTGAATAATTGATTATACGAATGTTTATCTGATAGAGATTTCTCACAAAATTCTCTTAGTTCTTCCGGTTCCATTTTTATTTATTTATATGATTTTTTTAAAACATAATTAAAAAAATCCTAGTAATAAATAAAATGTTCAGTTCCTTAGTGACATCTAAAAAAGGATCATATGGTAGTATGAATCAAGGATGGTCTCCGTTGGGATTAAATAATATAGAAAAGGAAGTTAGATCAGTGCATACATGTAAACGACCGAAGGTTGAAGAATCCAGAGAATATGTTAAAAATATAGAAAAGCGATTGCATCACGATCTCCGCGAACATATAAATATCCATGAAAGAGGTGTGAATCCTTTTGCCACCGTGAATAGAAGCAACAATACTATTGATAGTAACAGTACGTCGACTGGGATATATGGTGTGGGGGCGAGAGGACCGACAGCCATAAATACTAATTATATAATACCAGCTACTGCACCAGTTGATTTACTACCTTTATCCCGTAAAAAATTCGAATTAACATCGGTATCCGCGGGTGAATATAACGATAAACAGAAAACGGATGCTGTACATGACACTCCTATGGACGGAAAAATTCTGGCCGATGAATTAATTTCGGCATCCGTTATATCATTTAAATACAACATATCAGAAGCGCCTCGCATGAAGACAACATTAAACACGGGTATAAATGATTGTCCTCTTCACATGGAAGTACACGCACCCGTGAGATACGGAGATATTTTACAACACAATTCAGATTTAGTTGATAAATCGACTGTTAAGAAACAAATATTAAAAATAGATGATGGGGCATCTGGTATACAGCCTAGGTTTAGAGATAATGAACTTTTTAAAGTCGTCGGGGATCAGCAAAATAATACTAAAGATGAATTTATCGTGAGTAGAACAGGGGTAAAAAATGAATTATTTCAATATGCTATTCCTATCAGCAAAACAATTACGGGTAATAAGGAAGAAACCACAACGGAAGCTTTCTCTACTAAAAAGTCCCAAACCAGTCAAGATAGTCATTTCTCTAAATTATTACCAACTATGAAACCGGGAATGAATCAAACCAGTGTGACTTCGAATATATTCAACCAAATAAAGAAAGATGAACCGTTCACTCGAAAACCGGATACATTGTTATCTAAACGTCTCAATGTATCAGCCTCGAATAGTGCAATACCATTAACAAGCGAATCATATAAACAACCAACCAATATACCTCTTAAACAAACTCTTGACGTCAGCGGGTATTCTACGGCGATGGTCGTAAATCAGTTCGCCTAACAATATTAATTATTTTTTTTAATCAAAAAAATAACAAAAAAACGTAAATATTCACTGTTTCATATAAAAACGAGTGAAATATTTGTTGTCTTGATACAAAATAAACAATGTCTTTACACGAGTTATTAAAACGAAATATCGTTGATAGCGAGGATACTTTATGGCACACGCATGTAAGCATGGTACAGCCACGAGGTAAATTCCAATTTAATAGAAAGGCGATTGAATCTTTCTGGAGTACATATAGTGACATTATGGCATCCTATAACGATAATATAATAGGGTTAGCCGAGAAACCACAAAATTACACACCTGTTAGAGTAGATGTTGATTTAAAAATAGAAGATATAGATTATACCGATGGCGGCGATCATTTGTATTCAGAACAACAGGTACAGTCTGTTATAAAGATTTACCAGGAGGTGTTGTCGAATATCATATCAGAGAAAGATATGAACCCTAACAGATTAACATGTATATTACTAGAAAAACCTATTTATTATATAATCGCAGGAGAGAAACGATATGTTAAGAACGGTTTTCATCTTCATTTCCCTTACACATTTCTATCCAAGATAGACCAGAGTATTCATTTATTGCCAATGGTTAAAGATAAAGTGAAAGAACAACAAATATTTTCTAATCTTAATATCGAAGACTCTTCCGTGGCGGTCGATGACTCGTGTACTACGGTTCCGTGGTTATTGTACGGTAGTCGCAAATCCGAAGATTCTAAGCCGTATTCGTATAGTCGAGTATACGATAATAAATGCTGTATTTCGGAACTACAGACGTGCATGGGAGGATATAAAATATACGATGATCAAGAAAAATTAATCAATATCTCTGGTAAAATCAAATACTATCTTCCTAGGATATTGAGTATCATACCTTATGGTCGGGAAGTTCAGACGGTCAAGAGAGGATTAGTTTGTGTAGCAAAGAAACAAACACAGGCGAAATATAAAAACATAGTGGTAACTGAAACGTCAAAGGAATTACTTCAGATGTCCCAGTCATTGTTACCTTTGTTGAATAGCTCCCGTGCGGATGATAGGAATGAATGGATGGGTATTGGATGGGTTTTGTTCAATATAGGAAATGGGTGCGAGGATGCTCTCGATCAATGGCTTGAATTTTCATCTAGATCGGATAAATACGATGAGGCGAAATGTATTTACGAATGGAACAGGATGATTAAGAGAGATAAAACAATCGGTACGCTCAAACATTACGCGAAACAGGATTCACCACAGAGATATACGGAGCTTATTAAATTACATGCGAGTCCTATCCTCAAGAGATCTTTGAATGGGTCACATAATGATATTGCCAAAGTTTTATTTACATATTTTGAGGACGAATTTAGATGCGCTTCTATTGGTTCCAAAACGTGGTATCAATTTAGACAGGCTGAACATCGTTGGGAGGAGATAGAAGAAGGTGTCTTTTTAAGAGAGCATATTTCCAATGGGTTGGTAAAGGATTATGTCGAGTTCGCTAAGAAATTAACGGAAGAGTTCGGATCCAGTACCGATAAAGCGGAAGAAGCTATGATTAATGAACGTCGCAAGCAAGTAGACCGTATCATTACGAATCTTAAATGCGCGCCTTTTAAAAACAATGTGATGAAAGAGGCGCAGGAAGTTTTTTACGATCGAACGTTCAAGGATAAATTAGATCAAAATCCTAATATCATCGGGTTTAAGAACGGAGTATATGATCTTAAGCTGAATACTTTTAGACCAACCGTTCACGATGATTATATCAGCAAGACTTTACCGATTGAATACCGAGAATACGATGAATCTGATAATGACGTACAAGATGTGAAAGAGTTTCTATGTAAGGTATTCCCTGATAAATCAATCCGAACATATTTCATGGACACGTATAGTGACATTTTTGTGGGCGGTAATAGTCAGAAGAAGGTTTATATGTGGACGGGCGAGGGTGATAACGCAAAATCAATTACTCAAAACTTCTTCGAGCTTATGCTGGGCGAACTGGCGATTAAATTCAACACTCAGTATTTCACTGGTAAGAAAACTGCTACTGGATCAGCTAACCCAGAGTTATCCCGTGCAGCTCCGCCTGTCAGACATGTTACGATGGAGGAACCAGACGCGGATGAACAACTGAATATCGGAGAGTTAAAGAAATTATCAGGGGGTGATAGTTATTGGGCCCGCGACTTATTCGAAAAAGGTAAATCCACACGGGAAGTATTCCCAATGTTTACGTTGACGTTTATATGTAATAAATTACCGAAACTTAAATATTCTGATAAAGCAACATGGAGTAGAATCAGGGTCATACCGTTCGAATCTACCTTTGTGGGGCCGGATGATAGTTGTCCGGTGACGTTTGAAGAACAACTGCTTGCTAAGAGATTTCCTATGGACCGGGACTTCAAAACTAAAATACCTGGTATGGTACAGGCATTCGCGTGGTATTTACTTTTCTGGCGTAGTGAGATTACTGTCCGGGTCGAGCCAGATAAAGTGAAGGAGGCAACGGCTGTTTACAGAAAGCAGAATGATACGTATAGACAATTCATAGACGAATGTATTACCGAGTGTACTTCGTCGTCGCTTTCTATGGTTGAAATGTATGCCCAGTTCAAGGAATGGTATAAGGAGAGTTTCCCGCATGTATCTATTCCCATCAAAAACGAAGTCAAAGAATATTTCGAAAATTTATGGGGTACTGCTGAGTCGGGAATCCAATGGTCGGGGTACCGAGTGAGAACATTGCAGGACGCGGTTGATGACGGCGACGCCGTCATCTTGGAATCTAATGATTTGGTTGCGTATACGGGACCGCCTCTATAATGGATTAATTGGTTATTATTTTTTACATATTAAATTATGTAAAAAATATATAGTATAAAATGGACGATTCGATTGTTTGTGTAAGTGGTTATTTTGATCCTATTCACATTGGTCACATAGAGTATTTTAAAAAATCTAAACAGTTAGGGGGTACATTAATGGTTATAGTAAACAACGACGAACAAGCTGTATTGAAGAAAGGAAAGTCTTTCATGCCCGTGGACGAGAGGATCAAAATAATCCAGGAGCTGAAATGTGTCGATATAGTTGTCAAGTCGATCGACTTGGACAGAACCGTGTGTAAAACACTTGCGACCGTGGAACCTAAACCTTCCTATTTTTGTAACGGGGGGGATCAGAGTAACACTACCATCCCAGAAGGAGATATATGTACAGAACGAGGTATTGAATTAAGGGATGGGTTTGGGGATAAAATACAGTCTAGTTCTTGGTTAATTAAAGGGTCAAACCATATATAATATTGTTAATTTAATTAAAAAATAGTAATAAATAAAGATGAGTACAATAAAAAATAAACAAAATTTTATTTTGGATTTGGACCAAACAATTATTAGCGGTGAAACGAGAGAGGAATTGGCTAGTCTTCGTAATAGTATTGGTCAGAAAGAGCTGAATGCAAAAATCAAGAAATACGATTACAGTGACATGGAAGAGTACTATAAAATTTTCGAACGACCGCATTTACAGGAGTTTTTAGATTACTTATTTGAAAATTTCAATGTGTCAGTGTGGACGGCTGCAAGCAAGGATTACGCATTGTTTATAATACAGAACATTATAATCAAAAACAAGTCGACTGAACGTAAACTAGATTGGATATTTTACTCTTATCATTGTACTAAATCAAATGAAAAATACAATGAAGATAAGGATTTAAACATGTTATGGGACGTATATAAATTACCCGGATATTCCAAGTCGAACACTGTTATATTAGATGACAATATATATGTTTACAATACACAACCTAAAAATTGTATTCGTATTAAACAATTCAAATTCAAAAATAAGAAAAGTTACACGGATACTGTTCTTATCGACATGATCCCAATGCTGGACGAATTGAAGAAATCTAAAAATGTCAGAATAATCGTAGGTAGGCAATAAATACCTTATAAAAAAATCTAATTTTTTATAAGTTGATGTCACAAGTAAGTCATTGACGTAGCCAACCACGGTTAAGCGGAACATTCGAGTTCATACTGGGTATTTAACTGTTCTGACAGTCGTTTTATATTACATGATTGCTGTCTCCCATTAACTTTAGTGGTCTGGGTGGGGTCTAGATTATTATCACCATAAGCAAATTGATAAATACGACCAGTATTGTCCCTGACAGTACCATCATACTGGATAATAATATCTTCCGTTAACTTAACTATTCTTCGTTGAATGTAACCAGACGTCGCGGTACCCATCGCAGTATCGGTGATACCTTCTCGACCTGACATAGCATGGAAGAAAAATTCTCTAGGATTCAACCCCTTAATGAAAGAAGATGAAATAAAACCTTTCGATTCATACCCTAATTCAGGTGTCATGTCGTCGGGTAATGGGTAATGAGGAAGTGACCGAGTACCGTTATTTAAACCATATGGTACTCGTTGACCCCTTAAATCCTGTTGCCCTAACAACCCTGTTATTTGCGAGATATTGAAAAAATCACCTTTACTCCCTGAGATAACAGTGGTTAAGAAATTATTAGTAGGTAACAATGAATCTTTAGCGATTTTCAACCCAACATCCTTGGCTTTGTTTAATGCTGATTTGATTCTGATTTCTTTAATAGCGTTATGACTGGATGTGTTTTTGAACACCTCAGCTTCTATAATACATTTCCTAATAACCTCTTTAATGTTGGTTTCTTGTTGATCATTTGTGAATAAACAATCCCCGAATCCAACAGTAAACCCCTTTAATAATAACCACTTAGCTGTACAGAACTGAATACAATCTATGAAAAACATAGCCTGTGAAGGACCATATTCTTTATTTATAATGTGTATGAGCGAGACATGAGACGATCCAATGATTGACTTATCTATCGCTCCCTCGCATATAACACCTCGTTTAATCTTGAATATTGGTTCGTTTACATCCGCGTTATTCGTATGCTCGTAATTCAAATCAATCGGTAAGAACAGAGAAATAATACCCCTGCCAGAAAAGCATAAATCAGACCCGAATTGTTCTTGGTATATTTGATTGATCTCCGATACTCTAACGTTAAAATCTATATCTAACCCTATAGCTAGAGCTATGTTATAAAAGTCAGCTTTCGTAATCATTTCGAACCCTTTCGACATTGTATAAGCACCGAGCAACGAATCTTGTACAATGGCCATGTTAGGCTTACCGGACTGCGGTGATATGATATTCGCTTCAACACATGATAACATCTCTAACTCCGTCTGTGCTTCAATACCCTGAGGTACGTGGATATTCATTTCGTCACCGTCGAAATCAGCATTGAACGTTTTACAAATACTAAGGTTCATACGAATAGTTCTATACTTCTTGACTAATATCTGAACAGCCAACATGGATCCTTTATGCAAGGTGGGTTGGCGATTCAATAGAACCCAATCCCCGTCCTTGAGTTTTCTATTAACAATCATCCCTACTTCCAACAGGTATTTCTTATTGGTAGGTCTTACGAATTCTAACTCAGTCCCATTTCTTACAATCTTATCATCCTTTAATATGATAACATTGTTAGTATCTTTAATGTCTATTTTGTTTCCGTTTCTAACGATGCTATCGCCTGGATAAAGCATAGTTCCTTTTCTATATCGTTTAATGTTGATGCATGTTTTACCGTCCTGTTTGAACAAAGTATTAATACGACCGTTGTTTATTTCACCTTGTAAATTCTCAATATTATACCGGTTGACCCTTACAGGAATTGTCAATACATTAGTCATTTCCTCTGGTAAAATGATTTGATGAGATTTGATAGTGGGATCTGGTCCTATCACCGTTCTGGCGCTAAAATTACATCGTTTACCCATCATATTGTTCCTAATTTGTCCCTCTTTTCCAGTCAATCGTTCTTTGATACCCTTAACCGGTCGCCCATTCGTAGTATGTTTAGCCTTACATTGACTGTTATTGAAAGTTGTATGTATTCTGAATTTAATACACGCCATTAGCTTATCCTTTTTAGCTATCATAGTAGAATCATCATTTTCACACAACAATGTTTTGAATTGCTCGTTGCTTTTTATAATCTCACAGTACTGTAATGTAATATCATCATCCCATATACACCCATTAACTTTGACAAACGGTCTGTCTATCGGTGGTAAAACAAGGAAATAAAACATGATGAAATTCCTAGGGTGACACATGTCATAATTCAATCCGATATGGTTAACCTCTTCATCCGTCATGTTATCGAATATAAGAAATACGTCACTTGGGGACAGCTGATACTGAGTTGTTTTGTTATCCGGAGACATCACATAAAGCACGTTATCATTAGTGCAAAACTTAAGCTTAAAGTCTCTCTCCTCCAAACATAAGTCGTTACAACAGTGATTATTCTTTTTACACAGTTCAATCATTCGAGTAAATCGTTCATGTGTACATTTGCGCGGTACATTATGTAACAAACTCTGGTCTCTTGTAACCATACATCTAAAACATTTAAAACATACACAATTTAATACATTGATGATATGTTTAATATACAAAGGATGGAAAATAGGTTCGGCTAACTTAATATAACCAAAGTGGCCAGTACACGTGCTCGCCTTTCTATCACATGTTGGGCAAATCAAACTGGAATCGGTGACACCCATTCGCGGATCATATACAGAATTAGCACCCTTTTTTTTAATGCTTGTTATTTCACACACACTCATATCCAATATCTCATCGGATGAATATACACCAAACTTTATGTTTTTTATTTCGCTTTTCATTTAGATTGTATACGTTGTTATTTACATTGATATTATTTGTATTAAACGTTTTTATAATATCAATGTGCTTTTATTATTAAGGATTTTCTTCGCATTCAACACAACCTTCAGGTGAATTACTTTTTTCCGCCCATATAAACATGAGCACGATTGAAATAATAGTCGATACGATACCTAACCAAAAAAATATTTTACGGGTCTTTATTTGTTCATCATTCAACGTAGCTGCTGCCATACTCCCGGCACCTGTTAATGCGAAAAGAGGTGCTATACATATTGCGCAAACCATTAACTTTTACAATATGTTAATAAATTAAACTTTTTTTCCGTATTAATTTCATTGTATTTTGTATATAACATGGGTTAGTCAACCCTGACATTCTAGGAAATACCTGTTCATACATTTTAGTTTCTTCCAATATCGACGAATCGTAATCATCGAAGACGATACCCGGTTCCAATAGATCTTCATCTCTGTATTTATTAGACGTGTAAATACCCATATCTTTTGGTTTGTCAAGACATTCCTCAAAATCCAACATTAGTGCATCCACGGTTTTAAGATCTGACCGTAAATATAGTAGTATCGATCGACATCTATGTAGAATATAATAATTAACCCATGTATGTTCACCCTGTATTCTTGATACAATACCCATAATATAACGAGACGAGTCCTCGCAAATACGTCTAAATTCGTCGTCTTCAGATGACATTAAATAACTAAAAATAACAGATCCATAACCTTTGACGAGTTCGAATTGTTTATATATAGTAGGTGGAGTGGACGGATACATCTTATCAATATATTTAATGAAATCAAGCGGTGTTTTAGTTTCTAGTCCTTTCGTTGCATCATACATGATCGAAGAGAATTTAGATTTATTTTTAACAACTCTTCGTAGATCTTTCAATGTATGCACAGATTTAGGGATATATTCCGTACCCGAACAATAATTAACCAAGTTTATGCAAAGACTCAATTCCCGATGTGTCAGATTTTGCTGCAACATACATTTGACAGTTGTCATTATAAACGATACAATGTCTCTGGTGGTGGTATTGACATCGTAATCATCGGGTATATTGGTGTAAATTACATTATTGTATACCGATCTGCTTTTACCGTAATCTATCAATACAGGTACGAACTTACTCACGACTTCAACCGATTCACCGTCTATTTCGTAATTTATTTTCACCGGTATTTCAAACATACGAACCATCACATTCCAAGGGGTTAGATCATTATGACAAAACCCTGTTGTATTACGGGCTATATGCAGCGTATAAAAGATCTGTCTGGTTATATTTGAGAAATCGTGGATCGAGAAACGATCAGACTTGTAGAAATCATGTAACGTTATACCCATAACCTTTTCCTTGAACAGTTCGGTCGTTGCATTTTTCACAGATAATGAAAAAGTATAGGATAGATTAGGGGTCAAATGACATATTGGATTTATACAATTTATACCTATAAAACTTTCGTGTACTAGATCGTGTAATGATTCCGAGCAATTCGTCGATTTAGATATACACTCTAACCCCTTTATATTCACGGTATTTAGTTGTACATTGTCACGGGTAGATAGATATTTAGTGGATGTATAAGGACTTACGGATGTATGATTAATGAAATGTTTCAGTCCCTCAAACATACCAATATCCCTGGTAAATTCAGATACGAACTTACGGATTGTGTTTGATAAAGGGATCGACGGTTTAATATTTACACACGGTATATATTTAGATAAATGAATCAATGTTTCTTGTTTGTGTACTGTCAATGAACGCGGTATGTTAACTCGTTCGAATCCGGTTGCGTTGTTTACCCGCGTATGAAGCTTTCCCAAGACACATTGCATATAATCCAACACTGAATCCTTGTTCAAATAGGTGAGATAAAATTGGTAAGAATTCTCGGCGATTACCTTACACAGATCATCGTTATCAATACACCAATGGATTTTTTCAAGAAGATCGCTCATGTCCCGTTTAACAGGAACATAATGAACATAAGGTATTAACGAAGACATGTACCAATTATACCAGTCACTCTCGACCATCAAGATAACAGATTGCATGGCTAATTCAACGGATAATCTATGCGCGGATACATGACCCTGTATATAAAGTACGTATTTATAGTTGGATTGTTCAACCGGTGATAACGGGGTAGATAATCCAAATCCTAAACTATCTACATCGACCCGGCGTAACTCAGAACAATGTTTCAACTTTCTCGGCCTAGTATTCCATTTAGTTATACCAGCATCTAAGATAGAACCATTCGATTGCTGCAACTGGCTTGATAAATATGCGGCTTTCAGTCGCGGATTAGTCTCCGTCGTAATTCCCTCCCCTGTGTTTGACCCCCTAAAAACAGCTATCTTTTTTTTCGTATCCCACGATCTGTTCATTTGATCTATATTGTACTCCGTCACGTCATCGGAAAACCAAATATTGTTCTGTTGTTGAATCAACGACCAATCATTGTAATTAGGTAATAGAACATCAGCGTACTGATCGGTGACCGACATGGAACAAATAGGGGTGTATTTATCGTACGCGTGTGATACTAATTTAACCTTATCGTCCCCCCATACATTACCGTATGGCTCGAATCCGTGTTTTGACATGAGAGGGAAATCTCGTTTGTTTATGAACAATTCAATATCCTCCACTTTCCTGTTTAAACATAATTCCTCCAACATATTTTTAAGAATCGAGGTGTTTGTGTCATTTTCGCATACGGGGTATTCATTTCTCACTAGATAGTTGTTGGCATACCATTCATCCATGTTTGAGTTCACGTATTTCGTCTTATTCAAATAAACATCTTTGTACGAGGAACTGATGTTATCACTCCATTCGTTGGTGTACATGTGTTTAGAAAATGGCAGAAACACAACTAGTTTATTATTTTTAATTTTAACAAAAATACCTTTTTTGAATTTATTTGACATATATCTGAACGTATCAATGGTAGCTGAAGGAGGCAGATCCGAGAATTTGTCAAATATATCCATGTCGCGAACCCGATCAATATGTAAATTGGTTTCTCGGTCCAGGATCGGTTGGTCGATATTTAGAGTATTGGTAGGAACGCTGTAACGCCTGAATTGTTCTTCATCACCAGCAGTAAAACAGCACTGATTAAAATTTTTATACCGGTTGTTCGTTTGAGTTTTTATATATTTAGAACTTAAACTTTCTGACCTGGAAGTATAAAAATTATTCTTTATTTGGATATGATCAGTTGTTGTCATGTTTAGTTAGGACTCTTATAATTTAAATTATTTTACAAAAACGATTATAAATATTCAGGTATATAATAAAATAGATTGCGATGATACCAATCACATATGATTTTCAGAGCCCTTCTGTTATGTCTACAACATACTATTCGAATAATCAACGTAAAATACCGAAACGCGAAATGAACAACGTTAAAACAGCAATTGAAACAAACGTATACCAGGCCACGGGAATTAAATACCAAGTGGATGAAGATGCCATTAATACGGCATTCAATGATACGAGATTTTATAACGGTTTCGAAAAACCAGGAACTGAAGATGATGTGCTCAGGGATTTATATCGACAAACAATAGGTAATTTTTCTTCATTTATCATAAACACTGTATTGACTGAACAAAAATGGGATAAGCTCACAGAATGGGATAAAATAACAAATTTAAGTACCGAAATAAATTCACATGGAGAACTTAAAATCAACGAGAACTCGATTGTTGGCTACGATACATGTAATAGATATTAATAAACTAAATATATAATAATATTATATATTTTTAAAATCATCTTCCATCAGAACAGATAAGTGTTTGTCCTTTACTAATTATTAAAACATCCGTTGTAGGGTATGAAACCAGGAGGTGATGCATCATACGTAGTGAAGGCGCCCGGTATTCTGGCTTGTTCAGCTTCCATGGCCCGTACATCGTCGCATAATAGTGTCACCCCCCCATTCATTGTATACAGAGGATTGCCAGGAACCGTAACGCTTACAGGTGAACCAGCTTTTTTACACAGGGGTATCGCTGTAACATAATCCTCTAGTTTGCTACCAATAGCGCATGTAGTAGCTTGGTCATTCAAAACGGTTCCATACATTCCACTATTTGAAATACGTTGAGCCATCTTTATATCTTCGGTGTTATTCACATCATTATACCATCGTTTGACAAGGTTATGTACCTTGTTAGATGTGGTTGCTGTATCAGCAGATACAATGTCAGTGTTCATTACATCCATATTACCCAATCTAAGAGTGTCATGAGCAGGCAACTGTTCTAAATCACGCGTGTGTTTATACAGCGACTCGCATTGAATACCAAGGTAATTAGGATACGTATTAGTAGACTGAATGTTTATAGAACTGACATCACTGGCTGTAAGAATGTTTTGCAGGTAAGGTTTTAACTTAGACGATGATAACCTATCAATAACATTGGTACAATTATCAACTCTGTTATACATAGTAGATGTTGATTCAGTAGTCCAGCTAGCTCCATAATAATCTCGCATAGCCTTATCAAAAAGTGTCTGTTGTACAACAGTGGTTATATCGTTGATGTTCTTGTATCCAAGGATGTCATAATTATTTCTATTCAGGGCGACAAAATTCTCGAATATTGCTTGGTTGACTGGTGACGAACTAAAAGGTAAGTATAATTCTTGTGACTGATCATTCGTCACACTATGTGAATTTTTATCAGTCAATACATGATGCGTATGTGTTTCCGTAGTAGTGACGTCATTATCATATAAACTATATATAACACTTGCTGCATAGGCTGGATCACTCCAGTATATAGGGTCACCCCTAGGCCATGTTTTTTCGCATGTACTCGGATCAGACCCAAAATAGGTATAATCAATACCACAAGATCTATCTTCTACCCTTAACCGTGGTATATGAAACTGCTTCTTACCAGCGGCTGTTCTATAATTAGCCCACGCTGGTTCAAGAGCCGTGGTGCCTGGTAATGGAAGAACTTTACCACGGGAAATAAGTTTACCTTGTTTGTCTACGTACCTTTCCTTTGGCGCCGCCGCCGCAGGGGTATAGTTGGTCACTGATCCATACACAGTGTCCCCATACGCATTATGCAGATCTTTAGTGTAAGCTGCTGTATCTACCGCATAAGAGTTTGGGGTATATGAACCAACTATGGTTCTGACTGGGATTGTCACATCTCCTATATTTTTAAGCCCACCTACTACTCCGCCTGGACCAAGCTTTCCCGAGTCTGCCGCCCCACTGTTAAAGTTTGTCCAGTTAATCTTACTTTTAGTTAAATACTTCTTATCGACATTTTTACACTTATGTGATTGTCCGGTGATATGATTATGACAACCAGCCGGTGGGGCGGTACAGGTATGGGCATCATTGTCCCATATATATTTAGATTGTTCACATGGTATCAGTCCCTGTTTTAATGCGAATTCGTATCGCTTGATTTTATCTACCATTTCTAGTTTGAAATAATTAACTAATTGAACGACAGTTAGTGTAGTAGGTGGAGGGGGTGTAACACGGGTATTGGTATTAGCACCCATTTGATCAACCATTAGTGACAACGCCGTACCTCTGTCCCCACGTAACCAATATTTAAATAAATAAGGCAAGTCTAATGTTTCGTAAAACAATACATTGCTTGTATCATCGGACGGGTAAAGAGGTACCATAGAAGTGAAAACATTCTTGTCTGAATTCGCTGTTATATAGCCCTGTAGCTTAGGGGCCAGGCTACTAAATGTACCTACGTTCGCTAACACATTCCATACACCCACCAGAGTCCAGCTAACAGCAGTACTGCTGTTAGACGCATCACTAAATAATTGTTGTACTACCGACGGAGGCATAATACCCGTTTCTAGCGTAGCTTTTACGTCGGCTTGATCAAATAAAGCAGCTAGATTAGGTGAACCGCCTTGTATTACATGCGAAAAGTTAGATATTGTCGATGCTGAAGCTGACCATGTTTTGCTCTGAGCACCTGTACATACCGCAACACCTGCAGTGGCACCATCTGCTAGTTGGTCCTTTAGACTTTCTGGAGCTTTCTTACCCCACTCAGGTCCGCCTATCATCACACACTGTTTATCAGTACTACCATCACGCTGTACACATTCCCAATTACCCGAGCATATACCGTCAGCCGCTGCACTATCACAAGGTGTACATGCACCACTGGCACATACAAGACCAAATGGACATTCAACGGATGCCTCACAAGAGTCTGCGCGGGCTTTAGACGCGTATCTTTCTTGATTTGATATAACCGGTAATGGTTTTTTGTAAGCTGACGACCATGTCATATCCGTAGTTTCCGATCCTGGACCCCTGTATGTGAATGTACTATCATCCCAGCACGGCAGACAACTTTTAAAGTCATCACCCCCCTTTAAAAATTCTACACATTCGGGTGTGGTTTTAGAAGCAGGAAGGCCACACTTTGCGAATTGCTTGCAATTGGTGCCTGATCCCGAAGTACCACCTGTTTGCATACATTGCTTCACTTTGGCACTAGGTGCGAATTGTGTATAATTATTACCAACGCTTGATATACCAACTCCCGGTATTGTACCCCAAGGACCACCGGTATGTTCGTTATAACACATATCAACACATTTCGAATTTAAGGTTGCGCATGGCTTAAGATCGTCTGGCCATGCAGGTGGATTCTTCAACACACCGTCGTTCACAGTGAACATTTTCTTAACATTTTCTGGTTCAAAACACTGTATATTATTCAGATAACAGTTGTTTTTACTATTAGTACCTCCTTTTACCCACAACTCGTTGTCGGTGGCCATTAGTTGTGTAGCTTCAGAATTAACGATGCCATCATACTGATCATAATCAGGACCCCCGGTTCGAGGACATTTCGGGACTGGGCATGTAAAGTCCAGGTTTTGTAACGATGGATAAGCAGACTGGACATCAGGGCATAATGATCCAACATGTACATTATCCGCCTTATTAATAAAAGTGCTACAATCGGTAGACATCTTTTTCGGATCCCATGTCTTTGTTGTGAAATCCCACGCATCACAGTTATTCCCAGTGAAACAGACATCATGGTAGTCGGTACATTGACTGATCTGTTGTTTAGATTTGTCTGAGTCATCCTTGGCTGCCTTAGCAGCAGCCGCTTTCCTCTGGTCTGATGCTTGATCAGCTGCTGTTTGATCTGAATAAGCCCCTAAGCATGCCTCTATCGAGTAATTATTCATCTGGGAGTCTGATACACCAGACTCATTTAATACTGATCTATAACCAGCCCCGAAGGCTGCTTTGTTTACTATGTGAGTCCCGTATTTGTCCGTAATCCTAGAGTAGTCCTTAACAGAAAAGGGTATAGTTTTTACATCATTTGTATATTTAGAAGGGTCCGTCCACCCTATCGAGAACAGATCATTTATAAACTCAAATGAAAAATTAGGAGGGTTTGTTAAATCATACGCCATCTCAAGCGGGGCAGACCGTAATGAAGACACTTGTAACTTCATGTGACTGTTTGACGCGCTGACAGATTTCATCGCCATATCTACGCTACCCGCTAAAACAACCCCTGAATAAGCTCCACTACCTTCCACTGAAGCAGTAACCGATAATGAATCGCTCAATTCTTGTTTGGATGTGATTAATTCAACAGTTCCTGAATCGGGTATCCTAGATGCATTGTACGTAACCGTTAGAGGGTTTGTTATGGAACCAGCAGGGGATTGATTTAAGTACGTAGGGGGGTCATAAATTTTCCCGCCGACAACAATAGGTTTTTTTCTATAACAAAACTCATTATGGGTTTCCTGATCCGAAGCAATAATAGATCCGGTCGCACATGCTGGGCTATACGTTCCCGACCCACTAGTAATATCACAATTCGCCTTTAGATCACAATGTGTATCTAACTGGGTAAACGGTGATTTTTTCATTAAATTTTTAAGATCATATATGTTTGTTAAGTCATACGATGCACCTGGTTTAGGAGAAAGATCAAATGTTTGCATGAAAATATCACCTTTACAACTAAACAACTTAGTTTGATTAAATGTTTCGGGTACACACGTGGCACCCGGTCCTTTTTGACAATTAACTGTCAAATTACTAGCCATTTGGCATAATAATTGTTGTTTCCAAACTTCAGTACCTTCGGTACCGCCCATAGCCGCTTCAGCGGTTGCGCATTGGGCTGTGTTTAATTCTGCTTGATTTGAAGCGGGGGGTACCACCGTTGGTAAATTACATATTCTAGATGTAGCGGCATCTTCATCAAACTGAAAGTTTGCGGACTGAACTCCGTTAAGCATAAGATCATTCGAATTTACAATAGAGATATATTTTTCTACAAGTTTATGTTTCATAGCGTTTTATTATTAAGTATATATATATTTTTTTTATATTTGTATTTTTTTATCGTATATCCAAGTAACGGGATTGAATATGATATGATGTCTCAGCATCCCTTTATCGCAATATTTAACAATATCCATTTCATCTCTGAACTGCGATATACTTAAATGACCTCCGTACCGCTCTAATAATCTCCAATGAGGAGCTGGCTGAATCTTATTCACTGGTACATTAGTCATATCCCTGTATAATCTGAGAAGAAGACTATAAGAATTATCGTATAAATTATTATCTTTTTTATTATCATTTATATACGATACACAACAATTGAAAGAACAAAATACCCCATCCGTGGTATAAATCATGTGTTGGTCATTATTTGGTATTTTAGATAAAGGTAATTCATCTACTATATTATATTCCACGTTGTTTATAGCGGATGTATACTTTTTTAACATCTTATTATTCTCAATCGCGATAGGGCATCCGATAGCATCATTCGAGAAAGGATGCCTACACCAAAAACAATTATATTTTAGTAAATTACATGGTTTACTTGAGTTTAAATCAACGGTAGAGACATTACATTTATTCAACTGTTTCGTTTGTTGATTTATATACGAAATATTATCACGTTGCAAGTCTGATATTTTAGTAGAATGAATAGTTTCTTGTTTAAGATTATTTCCATTTGGTTGCTTACCTCCTATGTCTTGGTGCAGGATACCATAGTTTTCATGGAGTACAGTTCGATCTATATGGGTTAGTATAATAAAATGTCTTTTTTTACTCATGTTATTCTTGAATTCTTAATATATTTATTAAGAATTTGATCGATTTTAAATTATTATTTTATTATCTATTATAAAATAATGCTAACATATACCGGTACTATCACTTACGATCGAGGTAAAAACGGATCTATGATATTGATGGATAACGACACACCTCCTGATATATACGAATCCGTTAGTGAATTACCTCCTATTGTTATTATAAATCCAGCACCTGATATGCGAGGGGTACGTTTAAATGAGTCATTAGATCCTATTATTTACGATAACATGGTGCATTCAACTGATTATTTACCAATCTATAAAGGGCCCGTCCACAAATGGTCAACCTCTGTTAATCCAAACGAACATAGTTTTATGAATGGGTTGGACGGTACTACACGGCGTTTGGCGGTACACCCAACCCAATTAAAAAATAGAATAAATAATGTGGAAGCGGAATATTTCAAATCCAATTTATCCAATAGGACGTATTTATTAGACTCTCATAAAGCCACTTTCAAAGACCGTAATATATTGAGACAATCCAAGCACACCCCGTTGCAGTTCATCGACCAACAGCGTTAAAAACGTTTCCTTGATTTAATTAATATTCAAATATTCAAATGACTAACGTAAAATTAGTTGCATATTCCCAACCATCTTCTGAATTCAAAAACCATGGTCTGGATACCATACAGGATCTGGTCGCCTTCTGCGCTAGAGTGAGCAATCCAAGCAATCAAATTAACACATCCACCGCCGAAAATCTAATCAAATACCTTATAAAACATAAACACTGGTCTCCTATGGAGATGGTATCAATGACTCTGGAGATAGAAACGACACGCGATATTGCTCGTCAGATGCTTAGACACCGGTCGTTCTCCTTCCAGGAGTTTTCTCAGAGATATGCTGACCCTACAAAGGAACTCTCATTTGTCAATAGGGAAGCGCGATTACAGGACGAGAGCAATCGCCAAAATTCGGTTGAAACAGACGATGATGAACTTCGGACCGAGTGGAAGGCAAGACAAGAATCAGTGATACTCGAGGCTACGGACGCATACGAATGGGCAATCAAAAACGGTATAGCTAAAGAACAGGCCCGTGTTGTACTACCGGAGGGACTCACGGTGAGCCGGTTGTACATGCATGGTACGCTACGATCATGGTTGCACTATATAGACTTGCGATCATCTAATGGAACTCAGAAGGAACATATTGAGGTTGCCAAGGCATGCGCGGAAGCAATTTCTAAGATTTGGTCGTTTACCTGAAAGAACTGACTATTTACATTTTTATAATATATTATAAAAATACATAATTATACCGATTCAATAATAGCTAAACTATCTTTTATTCTCCGTTGAATCGTTGGATGGATTGTACTATGGTCTATCACAGGCGCGTCTTTAAAAATAACTCGTTTGTCAAATGTATTGTTTTTGTGTTGCATACATATAATGGAAAGTGTGATATCAGTGAGTCCTATAACTGATTCAGATACATTGTCAATCAACCCCGTTCCTTCGGATGTCTGAGCCTTGACAAACCCACTCGTTGAATTAAAATGTTTACGAGTGAAACACATGGTATTTTCATGTATCTGACGCTTAGACGATGTGGTTATCATTATAAGAGATTCCTTTTCTGTTTCAGTAGATGGAAACATGATCAACATCCGGTTTGATCCAACAAGAGTATTATTTTGTTTCATCATATCTATTGAGTGGGATATATACGTAGGGAAATATATATCATCATCATCCATATTAATAAGTATTTTATGTTTAGCTGTTTTAACTAATTTATTTCGTTTATCACCTAGGATACGCTTTTGTTTCTCGTATTTGTATACTACCTTTACCGGAGCAACTAACTTTTCCAGTTCAGAAAACAGCGGGGAATCAGACAGTGGTATTTTCCCATCGTCCAACAGACACCATTCTAACTTATCTTTAGGGTAATTCTGACAATTTATATTTTCAATCATTGACGCTAAGAACATGGGTCTATTATAACAAGGTGTTAAAACAGAAATATATGGAAGATCTGTCATTATTTTATATATTTTCAATTGTTTAAATAATTTTATATGGACCAATAAAAGATGATTGGTTCCATATATTCTTACTGTAAAAATCAATGGTTTATTTCTGTATTCGGTATATGCCTAATTTTGATAATCGTTATGTGTATATATTCATATATGACGAATAAAGAAGGTAGTTGGTCGAACAAACAATTTTTTGAATATAAAATAGATATACCACGATCAGTCGACAAGGATACTGTTGCTGTTGTTGGTTCTAAACCTGCATCGGTAGATAGTAAAGGAGAAACCGAATGCAGACGAGTTCTTTCTAAAATTTTCAACAAACCTTTTTTGAAATGCCGTCCTGATTTCTTGAGAAATCCGGTCACTGGTAACTCATTTAATTTAGAAATAGATTGTTTTGAAGAATCTATGAAATTAGGGGTGGAATACCAAGGTCGACAACATTATGAATATATCGAGTTCTTCCATAAAAACAAAGAACACTTTTTGAATCAAAAATATAGGGACAACATGAAAAAAACAATGTGTAAGGAAAATAAAATAACGTTAATTGAAGTTCCTTATAATATTAAAGTCATTAATATAGAATCTTATCTACGGGACGAGTTAAGAAAAAATGGTATTATATAATCGAAATTTAAATTGATATTTACGTATCAATTTAACATCCATGTCAACAACTAAAAAATATATCCAATTGGATCCAATATCTCATATATTGAAACGACCAGATATGTATTGCGGGTCTATAAAGTTCAAAATGACAGACGAGTACATTTTCAGGGACGGTTTTATCAAAAAAACCCAGATTAACATATGCCCTGCTATATCAAGAATATTTATCGAGATATTGTCAAACGCAATTGACAATGTACAGCGAAGTTTACTTACCGATACGCCTTGTAAAAAAATCCAAGTTAATATAGATAAAACCACTGGGTCAATAAGTATATGGAATGACGGGGACGTAATCCCTGTCGAATATAATGAAAGCACTGGTTGTTACAATCATTCAATGATATTTGGAAAATTATTGACTGGTTCAAATTATGATGATACAGAGGAACGTATAGTGGCTGGTCGAAACGGATTAGGTAGTAAATTATGTAATGTATTTTCTAGTACGTTCAAAGTTGAAGGGTACGACCCAGTCGCTGGGAAACATATAACCCAAGTTTGGAAGAACAATATGCGAGATACCGATGGTCCTATCATCAAGCAGTTGAAGAAACCGAAAGGGTTTACCTGTGTCACGTGGATCCCCGATTTTTCAAAGTTTGGTATAACGGGTTATTCCGACGATATTATAGATTTGTTTCATAGACATGTAATTGATTCGTCATTGATAAGTAAAATATCGGTCTCTTACAATAACGAGGTTATCCAAATAAAGAATTTAAATGATTATTCTAGATTATTCGAACATCATAATAATAAAGAAAAACTTCTTATTAATACAGGTACGTGCGAAGTGTTACTCACTACATCTGATAGGTTTGAACATTTATCGTTTGTGAATGGTGTGAATACTAAGTTAGGAGGTTTACATGTCGATAGTTGGTGTGAATCATTGCTTAGACCGGTAGTGGATAAACTAAATAAGACAACGACCGTCTCGAAAACTAATACCCATAAGATCAATATATCCGATGTAAGGAATTTCTTCCGGATTTTCGTAATTGCCACGGTTGTACGTCCCGAGTTCGACGGTCAAGAGAAAAACAAGCTGGAATGTCCAGCTGTGGACGCCGTTGTTAAACCTAGTAATATAACAAGTATTATGAAATGGTCCGTGATTAGCGATATAAAGGATATTATCAAATCGAAAGAATTAGTATCTCTTAAAAAAACAGAACAGAAAAGATCCTTTTGTAAAATAGAAGGGTATGATAGGGCTAATAATTCAGGCGGTAAGTATTCAAGTGATTGCACATTGATATTATGCGAAGGGTTGTCTGCTAAAACATATGCGGTGGCTGGTATACAGGAAGGATTATTTAATAAATCGGGACGGGACTGGTTTGGTATATTACCGTTGACAGGTAAAATACTCAATGTTCGAAATGCATCGAATAGTTCTATCATATCAAATAAAGTTGTCACTAATATTATCCAAACCCTTGGTATTAAGTATGATACTGATTATACAAACACCAGCGCCTTTAGTACTCTAAACTACGGTAAATTATTAATCATGACGGATGCTGATTGTGATGGTATACATATCGAAGGATTGATCATTAATTTGTTTCATGCTTTGTTTCCTAGTATTTTGAATGTCGACAAGAATTTCATAGTTAGTATGAAGACCCCTATAGCAAGAGTTAAATGTAAAAAAATACCGGACAAATTGTTTTACGATGAACGTAATTTCAATACATGGTTGAAGAAACGAACACCGGACGATATGAAAGGGATGAGTATCAAGTATTACAAAGGATTGGGAACCACCAAAATTGAGGATGTTCCGGATACGTTTGGGTTGAAAATGTTACGATATGTTAAAGATGATAGCTGTAACGAAAGCATAGATAAAATATTCCATAAAGATTTTGCATCTGTTCGCAAGGAGTGGCTGTCTAAATATAACCCATCTGACATTGTTTTTTCGTTGGATAATCAGGGGCAATTTACGGATATGAATATATCGGATTTTATGTCGGATGAAATGATAAAGTTCTCACATGCTGATTGTCAGAGGAGCATTCCTTCCATGGTCGATGGATTGAAGGAAGCTCAAAGAAAGATCCTATATTGTATGAAGAAGAGGAATCTCTCATATAATGGGTCATCCTTAAAGGTAGCGCAATTGAGTGGTTACACAGCCGAACATTCAAACTATCATCACGGGGAACAGAATTTGCAGGATACTATTATATCTATGGCTAATAATTTCGTTGGATCTAATAACATACCCTTACTATTCCGGGATGGACAATTCGGAACTCGGTTGGACGGTGGTTCAGATGCCGCGAGCGCCAGGTATATTTACACGAAACTAGACAAGCTAACGGAGTATATATTTAGAAAAGAAGATGATCCTATACTGACCTATAAATACGACGATGGAGATAAAGTAGAACCTGAATATTACGTTCCTATTATCCCAATGCTCTTGGTAAACGGATCGGTTGGTATAGGTACTGGTTGGTCTACGAATATTCCTTGTTATAATCCGTCTGATTTAGTTACTCTGGTAAAAACATGGTTGAATTTCAAAGACGACGAATGTATCGTGTACGATGAAAATGGTGATATACTGGTATCCATGTTAGACGAGATAGAACCATGGTATCGAGATTTTAAAGGAAGTATACAAAAGTCAGGGGTCGATAAATTCAAGACTAGTGGTATAATAAATCACGAACCAAACCAAAGTGTAATTACCGAACTACCGATCGGGGTATGGACAAATAAGTTCAAAGATAATTGCGAAGATCTTATAGTTGACAAACGTATAAAGTCTATGAAAAACTATTCTACACCTACGCAACCAAATTTTGTACTCAAATATAAAGGGGATTCGTCAGTGACAGATAAACTTAAGCTACATACCATTTTGAGCACATCAAACATGGTTGCGTTTTCAAATGATTTCACCCTGACCAAGTTTAATAGTATAGATAATATAATAGATGTTTTCTGTAAGACGAGGTATAAGTTCTACGAAATGAGACTAGTGCATCAGATCTCCGAAATAGATAAAAGCCTTGTTATTAACCAGAGTAAATTAACGTTCGTCACTATGATTGTTGACGGATCCATTAATATGATCAATGAAAGCGAACTGATGATTATACAAAAATTAGAGGATCAAAACACCGCCAAATTGGAAAACAGTTATAATTTCTTACTTGATCTACCTGTTAGGAGTCTGACAGAGAATAAGGTTACTGAACTACGAAATAAGATAAGTAAGTTAGAACAAGAGATGGAACGCGTTAAAGGTACAAACCCTAAGGATTTATGGATGACGGAGTTGTTGGAATTTGAAACCCAATATCTGAATAGTATATAAAAATGTTATTTAATTTTGTTTTGTTATTTAAAACAAAATGTCTATTAAGCCAGAATTCAATATCCCTTGTTTCAAAGATGTCAAGGTATCTACTAAAACATATATAGCCAGTAGTAATATTAACATTGATATACAAAAACTATTCGACGTGATTGATGTATGTGAATATAAAGTCGAGAAAAAGAAGAGGGGGAGACGAAAGAAAGATGCTGTTGTGAATGATACAATAGATCTAGAATACGGTTCAGTTGTAACTGTTAAATATGAAGACAAACTAAAAGGTGTTAATTTAACAAAGAATAAATCATCGACCAAAACATGGTTTAGAAACTCATTGACTATTGTTGTATTTCTAGATAAATTGATTAATTTTAAAGTATGTAAAAACGGTACATTCCAAATGACGGGCTGTAAGACATGGGACCATCCTATGTATTGTATCAAATTTGTATGGAACTTAATACGTAATATGACAGCGCTTTATGACTTTAAGAAAGATGACATGTCTGAATTCTGTTCGTATATTATACCGTCCATGCGGAACATCGACTTCGATATAGGGTTTAAAATAGATAGGCAGAGGTTGTATAATGCATTATCTAAATCAACCAACTTTTTTTGTCTAATGGAAACTTCATTTGGTTATACAGGGGTAAATGTAAAAATACCTATAGAAAACGATAGGAACGATCTAAATATTAAAAAAATAGTCATGTCACCCGACAATATCCCGTCTATCGAATTGGTTACATACAGGGATTATTTAAATACACTGGACGAACAAAATAAAATAAATAAGAATAAGCAGCGATATAATACGTTCCTTATCTTTCACAGTGGGAAGATTATTTTTTCTGGGATATCGTCATTTTTTATGGAAGAGGTTTACAAGAAATTTACAACTGAACTATTAGGTTTACGGGACCAAATCAAAGAGGAATTATATACTTAAAAATGATTTTAGATTTAAATTGTTATCATACATGATAACAATTACGTATGATGAAAAAAAGAGCTCTTACATATGACGAAATACACAATATTTTAGATTTCTTAACCCCTTCTATATCCATCCCTGGTCGAATAGCCGATAATATATGTGATTCTACCAGACGTGACATGAAGGAACAATTGGAATCGGTAAACGTATACCCGTCCATTATACCTAAACTAAAATTAAATCTCATGAAACAATATAATAGTAGTTTGATTCACCCAGGTGAATGTATCGGTATACTATGCGCGCAAAGTATCGGGGAGAAAAACACACAGACTGCTTTAAATACATTCCATAAAGCGGGTCAGAGCGAGAAGACCATGACAGAAGGAGTTCCTAGGTTTCAAGAACTTATTAACGCAACCAAAAACCAAAAAATTGTAAGTCATTTTATTTATTTAAACAATGAGTCTTCTGATTTAAGTTCGGTGATTGATGAAACACGTGGGTTGTTTAAATATTTAACGTTGGATAAAATATATACTAGTATTTTTATTCATGATATATCAACTAACATACGAGAACCGTGGTATGATATGTTCGACACAATCTACGGCGTTAGGTACAAAGATTATGCGCATCGTGTCAGAATCATGCTAGATAAG
>Ga0307986_10000627_pt1 | contig 25996 bp, 33 predicted proteins | sample EllFjometageno82_FD_203170 | JGI IMG/M metagenome (GOLD analysis project Ga0307986, IMG submission 203170) | Marine microbial communities from Ellis Fjord, Antarctic Ocean - #82 | ecosystem: Environmental > Aquatic > Marine > Unclassified | place: Southern Ocean | collected 2014-10-09 | reverse complement strand
CAGTTGGAAAAGGAAAAAAACTTTATGATAAAAGACAAGTTAATAAAAATAGAGACTGGACAAGAGAAAAAGCCAGAATATTTAGTAATTCTAAGAAATGATTTTTCTGAACGTTGGTTCAAATTTAAGTTCTACAAAAGGTGATAGATTATTTAATTTAAAAAAAGCTCTTGAATTAATCGTAACAGAGAATATTGAAATTATAAAAATATCCAGCACTTATGAAACTCCTTCATATCCTGATAAAAAAAATCCAAAATTTTTAAACATAGGGTTAGAGGTAAAATGTGATTATACCCCCAAAAATTTAATTAAAAAGTTCAACAATATTGAAAAAAAATTACAAAGAGTCAGAGGGTTAAAGAATAAACCGCGTACATGCGATATAGACCTAATTGACTACAATAGTAAAATAATTAACACAAAAATAATTTCAATACCTCATCCTAGAGCACATCTAAGAAATTTTGTCCTTTTTCCACTAAAAGAAATTTATCCTATGTGGATTCATCCTATACTCAATAAAAAAATAGATTTTTTAATTAAAAAACTTAGTTTAAAATTAAGGAATGAGATTACAAGAATAGAAGAACGTGTTATAATGAGTAAATGATTAATAGTGAACAGTTGCTATCAAAAATACAGTCTTATAATAAATTTTCTTCCAATGAACCGCTTAGTAAAGCCTACAACTTTGCTATTGAAGCTCACAAAAATCAGAAAAGAGTCTCTGGTGCACCTTATGTTGTTCACCCAGTTGCAGTAGCAGATATTTTAGCAGAATTAAAATTAGACAGTGCCACAATAATTACTGGTTTATTACACGACACAATAGAAGATACAAAAACAACATATGATGTTGTTTTAAAAGAATTTGGCAAAGAAGTTGCAGATTTAGTAGATGGTGTTACAAAAATATCTGCTTTAGAGGAAAAAGCAGCCGACAATTCACAAGCCGAAAACTTTAGAAAATTAATTTTAGCAACCTCTAAAGATATACGTGTTTTACTTGTAAAAATTGCTGATCGATTACATAACATGCGAACGATTAACGCTTTCAAGTCTGAAGAAAAAAAAAAGAGAATAGCAAAAGAAACAATGGAAATTTATGCTCCATTAGCAGAAAGAATGGGCATGAATCTAATACGAGATGAACTTGAAGATCTGTCTTTTTCAGTTCTTAATAAAGAAGCCAGAGATTTAATAAGTGAAAGATTAAGATTTATAAAAAACAAAAGGGTAGATAATTTTAATGATATGGCAGAAGATTTGATTGGCGTTTTAAAAGAAAATGGCGTGACCGCTACATTTACAGGCAGAGAGAAAACACCATTCTCAATTTGGCGAAAGATACAAAATAAAAAAATTTCTCTTGAACATTTAAGTGATATTATTGGATTTAGGGTAATAGTGGAGAACATATCTGATTGCTATAAAACACTTGGAATTTTTCACAGTAAATATTCGGCCATACCATTTAAGTTTAAAGATTATATTTCCACACCTAAAATTAATAAATATCAGTCAATACACACTGCTATAGTGGGGCCTAAAAAGCAAAGAGTAGAAATACAGATTAGAACCACTGAAATGCACGATTTTGCAGAGAGAGGAATAGCATCCCACTGGAAATACAAATCTTCTGAAAAATTTTCTGACCTTTCGTGGAAAGAATATGACTGGCTTCGTGATTTAGTTGAAATAATGGAAACCAGCAACAACTCAGAACATTATTATGAGTTTACTAAATTACAGATGTTTCAAGAAAATGTTTTTTGTTTTTCACCTAAAGGAGTGGTTATAAAACTACCTAAAGATGCAACGCCAATTGATTTTGCCTATGCGGTTCATACTAGCATTGGAAACACAGCAATTGGATGTAGAATCAACGGTAGAGATTCAGCGTTACAATCTATTCTCTTTAACGGTGATTCTGTTGAGATAATTAACTCTAAAAATGTCTCTCCATCTTTGCATTGGATTTCTTCTTCAAAAACAGGGAAAGCCAGAGCTGCCATTAGAAGATATTGGCATGACAAAACAGGTGAAAATAAAGTAAAAAAAAATAAACTGTACCAAAGTACATTAGTAATGGATTTACCAGACCAACCAGGTGTCTTGGGTGAAATTAGTACATTAATAGGTTTAAACGGATGTAATATTCTTAACGTAGAGTTATTAGGTAAAAAAGATAAATTTATTCATTTTTCCTTCGATATACAAATAAATGATTTAAAAAACTTTACAAACTTGATAAGTCAAATCAAACAAAAAAAACTGAATTTTAGAATTGTTAGACACAAAGAGAAAAAAAATGCTTTCATACGAAGAATCCTTGAAAATTTTAAAAGAAACTAACGCATTACTTGATGGTCACTTCATACTTTCTTCAGGTCTGCATAGCGCACAGTATGTTCAATGTGCTCAACTTTTAAGTAAGCCAAATAAGTCAAACAACTTTTGCAAATCACTTGTAGAAAAAATTTCTAAAGAATTTAAAGAAATTGATTTAATTTTGTCTCCAGCAATGGGCGGTGTAGTTATCGGCTACGAAATCGGCAGACTACTTATGAAAGAAACAATTTTCTCGGAACGTGTAGATGGGCAATTTAAACTGAGAAGAGATTTTAAAATTTTAAAAAACTCAAAAGTTTTAATTATAGAGGATGTAATCACCACTGGTAAATCAAGTATTGAATGTTCTAAACTAGTAGATATAGCAGAAGCAGAATTAATTGGTTTTGCATGTCTTATTAATAGATCAAATAAAAATACTTTAATAAATAAAAAAATAGTATCGCAAATAGAAATAATTATTCCCACATATAAAAAAGACGAACTACCAGTAAACTTAATTTCTATACCAGCAATAAAACCAGGAAGTAGAGAGCTTAAATGATAAAAATAAGATTGGGTGTAAACATAGATCATGTTGCAACTGTTAGGAATGCCAGAGGCGAAACCTACCCAAGTCCGTTACGTGCTGCCATAATGGCAGAAGAATGTGGTGCACACTCTGTAACAATTCATCTAAGAGAAGACAGAAGACATATAAACGATTTAGATTTGAAAAAAATTAAATCTAAATTAAAAATCCCTTTAAATCTCGAAATAGCAGCTACAAACGAGATGTTAAAGATTGCCACAAAACATAAACCAGATTTTGTTTGTATAGTACCAGAAAAAAGAAAAGAAATTACAACAGAAGGTGGTTTAAATTTAAATTATAATAAAAATTTTTTAAAAAAAGTTATTAATAAATTAAAAAAAAATAATTCTAGAGTTAGTCTGTTCATAGAGCCAAATATTAAGGATATTAAAATTTCTAAAAAACTAGGTGTAAATGGTATTGAGTTTCATACAGGAAAAATTTGTAATTTAATTAATCAAAAAAAATCTTTTAAATTAGAATTGCTTAAAATTAACAATGCTGTGAATTACGCAACAGAACTCGGTCTAGATGTTCATGCTGGACATGGCTTAACTTACGAGTCAGCAAGAATAATTTCTAAAATTAAAAAAATTAAAGAATTTAATATTGGTCATTTTCTAATAGGTGAATCTATATATATTGGTCTTCCTGCTGCAATAAAAAAATTTCAGAAAATTTTAAAATAATATGAATAATTTTTTTGGGATTGGAACAGATCTAGTTGATATAGCCAGAATCAAAAAACTTCTTTCTAAAAACAAAAAATTTAAAAATAGAATATTTTCTGTTCAAGAAATTAAGCATTGTGAATCTAAGACAAATAAAATTGCTTCATATTCAAAAAGATTCGCAGCGAAGGAGGCTTTTGCAAAGGCCCTAGGAGTTGGCATAAGTATGGGTATTTCTTTTAATGAAATATCAGTAATTAATAATAAAAATGGAGCACCATTTATTGAATTGTCAGGTAAAACTAAAGCTATTGCTAAAAAAATAATAAAAAAAAAAAATAAAATTTACCTTTCTTTGTCCGATGAAAAAAAATATGCATTAGCTACTGTGGTAATCAGTTTTTAATGAAAAATAAATTAATTAACTCAATAATTGAAAATATAAAGACAATTTTTTATGCTCTAGTTATTGCAGTTCTTATTAGGTCCTTATTTTTTCAACCTTTTTATATCCCATCATCTTCTATGGAGCCAACACTACTAATTGGGGATCGTATATTTGTTTCAAAATATTCTTACGGTTATAGCAAACATTCATTTCCTTTTAGTCCAGCTTTATTTAAAAAAAGAATATTTGAAAAGTATCCTGACTATGGTGATCTAGTTGTTTTTAAAACACCCGCAGACAATAGAACAGATTATATCAAAAGATTAATAGGTTTGCCTGGTGACACAATACAGTTTCTAAATGGAAACCTTCTATTAAACAGCAAGCCAATACCTAGAATTGAAACTAATTCTAAATACATAATAAGATGTGGTTCATCTTTGCCCGACGTAAATGCATACAAGGAAACTCTTCCTAATGGAAAGCAATATACAGCTGTTTATAATAAAAAAGGTACTATGCAAAATACAGATATATATAAAGTTCCTCCAAATTATTTTTTCTTCCTTGGCGACAATAGGGACTGCTCAAAAGATAGTAGATATTTATCTAGTGTTGGTTATGTTTCATATGAAAACTTAGTAGGTAATGCTAAATTAATTTTCTTTTCAAATGATACTATATCCGGAAGTATTTTAAAATTTTGGAATTGGGATAAATCACTCAGAATTGAAAGGTTTTTTAATTTTCTTAAATGACAGATCAAACAATAAAATTAGAGCAAAAAATTAATATTAAATTTAAAGATCAAGTGTTATTAAAAAAATGCCTAATACATAAAAGTTTCGATAGTATTAATAATAATGAAAAATTAGAATTTTTAGGAGATAGAGTTCTTGGTTTAGTTTTAGCAAAAGCTTTACTTAAAATTTATCCACTAGAAAAAGAGGGCGTTATAGATAAAAAATTTGCTAACCTAGTGAATAAGAAAACTTGTTTATTGATAGCAAAAAAAATTGAATTAAGGAAATATATAACTACAGGAAACTCTTATAAGGGCCTAAGTAGATCTGATGATAAAATTATTAGCGACGGATTAGAGGCTTTACTAGGAGCAATCTATCTAGATCAAGGTATATTAGTAGTTGAAAAATTTATATTATCCTTATGGGATGATTTTTTAGATAAATCTTCAGTTACCAAAATTGACGCGAAAACACAAATTCAAGAGTATAGTTTAAAAAAATTCAAAATTTTGCCTGTTTATAAGATTAATAAACAATCAGGCCCTCAACATAGTCCAATATTTAAAGTTGAAGTTCAGATCAAAAGCTCAAAAAAATATTTTGCATCAGGAACCTCAAAAAAAGACGCCCAACAAAATGCAGCACAAAAATTATTAACTGATTTAAAAATTTAATAATGAACTGGCAAGACGAAGGTTTTCTACTTTCTAAAATTAAATTTAAAGAAAATGCTAATATAATCAACGTTTTTACAAATACTCACGGTAAAGTTAGTGGAATAGTTTACGGTGGGAATTCAAGAAAGATTAGAAATTTTTTACAATTATCAAATAAAATTTTTGTATTTTACACGGCAAAATCAGAAACAAGAATTGGTTATTTTAAAACTGAATTAGTTGAGGCTATTTCACCGAAATATTTTAATGATAAAAAAAAAACTACATCTTTACTATCTTTGTCCTCCATTTTAAATTTATTGCTTCCTGAATCACAGCCATACAAAAATTTATTTATTTCTGTAGATAAATTTTTAAAAGAATTAGATCAAGAAAATTGGGTTGTAAATTATATCTATTGGGAGTTAAATCTATTAAAAGAACTTGGTTTTGACCCATATTTAGACCAGTTTTCTGAAAATCATGACGTCTCTGCAAGACATAAAATTATTGAGATAGACAATATAAACTATCAAGTTCCTATTTTTTTACTTAATAAAAAAAAAAATCAACCTATAGACAATAAAAATCTCTTAACTGGCTTAAGCTTTACAAGAAATCTTTTAAGTAATAAATTTTTTTTACCTAATAATTTAATTTTTCCAAAAGCTAGAATTATTCTAGAAAATTATTTTAATTGATTTGCAACTTCTAGAGAAAAATAGCTTACAATGGCGTTAGAGCCAGCTCTTTTTAATGAAATCAAACTTTCAATTATCGCTTCTTGACTTATAATACCTTTGCTTATTCCATTTTTAATCAAAGAGTACTCACCCGAAACTTGATAGGAAAATATAGGAATTTTAAAGTTATCCTTTATATTTTTTATGATATCTAAATAAGGCATACCAGGTTTAACCATCACTATGTCTGTCCCTTCTTTAATGTCTAGTGCAACTTCACGTAAAGCTTCAGTAGAGTTTTTAAAATCCATTTGATATGTTTTTTTATCACCTTTTAATATTGACTTAGATCCGACAGCATCTCTAAAAGGCCCATAAAAATTTGATGCATACTTAACCGCGTAAGAAACAATTTGAGTGTCTGTTAATTTTTTTTTATCTAATGCTTTTCTAATTTCACCTATTCTTCCATCCATCATATCCGAAGGAGCAACAATATCACAACCCATCTCCGCTTGTAACACTGCTTGTTTGATTAAAATTGCAATAGTTAGATCGTTATCAATTTTTTTATTCTTTATAATTCCATCGTGACCATGGCTAGTGTACGGATCTAAAGCAACATCACACATTATACCTATATCGTTCTTGAATTCTTTTTTTAAAATCTTTACCGCCCTACAAATTAAATTATTTTTATTAAACGCTTCAGTGCCACGTAAATCTTTTTTATTTAATTCTGTATAAGGAAAAAGGGCAATAAGTGGAATTTTAAGCTTACAGGCCTTTTCAACGACTTTTGATAGATCCTTAATAGAATATCTGTAAATATCCGGCATTGATTTTATTGATTCTTTTTTTTTATCACCATTTTTTACAAACAAAGGTAAAATTAGATCACTAGCCGATAAATTATGTTCCGAAACTAGCCTACGTATCCAGTCGGCTTTTCGACTTCTTCTCATTCTTAAAGCTGGATATTTACCAATTATTTTCATATTTTAAATTATTATACTCTGCGACAAATATAATATTATAAGTATATATAAAAGTATTTAAATGAATAAATATATAATTAATTAAAATGAAAAAATTATTTAAAAAAATTTGTATAGCTTCTGACCATGCTGGTTATGAGCTGAAGGACAAAATCAAAGACTTTTTAATAGATAAAAGTATTTCTGTAATTGATCTTGGTCCATTCTCTAAAGATTCTGTTGACTACCCAGACTATGCAAAAAAAGTAGCAAAACGTCTTATTTTGAGGAAAAGTGATGTTGGAGTTTTGGTCTGTGGATCTGGAACAGGTATGGCAATTACTGCCAACAAATTTAAAGGAATTAGAGCTGCACAATGCTACAATAAAACAAGTACCATTTTATCAAGACAACACAATAATTCTAATATAATTTGCTTGGGCGCAAGAATGTTAAAATATAAAGATGCCTTTAAATATGTTACATACTTTCTAACTACTAAATTTGAAAGTGGAAGACATCAAAAAAGAATTAACAAAATTTAATTAATGAACAAAGAAAATCTAAATAATTTTTTTAATAAAAATTTAAAGAATAGTGATCCTGATCTTTATAATTCTATTGCTCAAGAATTTAATAGACAAACGCAACACATTGAATTGATTGCATCTGAAAATATGGTTTCCAGAGCAGTACTTGAAGCACAAGGATCTGTTTTGACAAATAAATATGCGGAAGGTTACTCAGGTAAAAGATACTATGGTGGTTGTGAATTTGTTGATATTTCTGAGAACCTTGCGATAGAAAGAGCTACAAAACTTTTTAATTGTAAGTTTGCAAATGTTCAACCGCATTCTGGTGCACAGGCAAACGGAGCTGTTTATTTAGCATTAATTAAGCCAGGTGATACTATTTTAGCAATGAGCTTAAATTCAGGTGGTCATCTAACTCATGGCGCAAAACCTGCTCAGTCAGGTAAATGGTTTAATGCAATTCATTATGATGTCGTTCCTGAAACAGGTTTAATTGATTATGAAAGTGTAGAGAAACTTGCAGTAGAAAACAAACCCAAGATTATAATTGCTGGTGGAAGTGCTTATTCAAGAATTATTGATTTCAAAAAGTTTAGAGAAATTGCAGATAAAGTAAAAGCTTACTTACTTGTAGATATGGCACATTTCTCAGGTTTAGTTGCAGGTGGAGCTTATCCAAATCCGTTGGAATATGCAGATGTGGTTACCTCGACAACACACAAAGTTTTAAGAGGACCAAGAGGTGGAATAATTTTAACAAACAATGATGAGTTAATAAAAAAATTTAATTCTGCTATTTTTCCTGGTTTACAGGGCGGTCCATTGATGCATGTTATTGCAGCTAAGGCTGTTTGTTTTAAAGAAGCCTTAGATCCGAGTTTTAAAACGTATACTAAACAAGTAATTGATAATGCAAAAACATTGTCTGAAACACTAGTAAAAAATGATTTTAAGATATTTTCAGGTGGTACCGACACACACTTAATGCTTTTAGATTTGAGAGATTTTAACTTAACTGGTAAATTAGCAGAAAGCAGCCTAGGTAAAGCAAATATTACTTGCAACAAAAATTCGATACCTTTTGACACTCAAAGTCCAATGATAACATCAGGTGTTAGACTTGGAACACCTGCCTCAACTACGAGGGGTTTCGGTCAGAAGGAATTTGTTTTAGTTGGAGAATTAATTTCCAAACTACTGAAAGAACTATCAAAAAACCCTGATGATAACTCTAAAGCCGAAGGTGAAATAAAAAAAGAGGTAATTGATCTTTGTGGTTCTTTCCCTATATATAGTAGTCAATAAAAAAAATAACTATGATTTGCCCTTTCTGTAGAGAAAAAGATACATCAGTAGTCGACTCTCGTCCCACTGAAGATGGCACAGCCATAAGAAGAAGACGTGTATGTTTATGTGGCGGCGGTCAAAGATTTACGACTTTTGAAAGAGTACAATTTAGAGAATTAACTGTAATTAAAAAGAATGGCAGAAGATCCCCATTTGAAAGAGAGAAACTAGCTAAGTCACTATACATGGCTTTAAAAAAAAGACCTATAGATGGTGCCACCACAGAAAAGCTTGTAACAAGAATATCAAGAGAGCTTGAGGAAATAGGTCAATCTGAAATTCAATCAAGTGTGATTGGTAAAATAGTAATGGATCAATTAAAAGAGTTAGATAAGATTGCCTACATAAGGTTTGCTTCAGTATATACAAATTTTAAAGAAGTAAGAGAATTTGAAGAATATATTGACAAGTTAGATGTCAAAAAATAATAAAAATTTAAACTCTAAAGACATAATGTATACAAAACTTGCTTATGAGCAAGCCTCAATAAATATTGGCTCAACAAAAAAAAATCCCTCTGTTGGTTGTGTTGTTGTTAAAAATAATTCTGTTATCTCATCAGGATGCACTTCTTTAAATGGACGGCCCCATGCTGAGGCAAATGCTTTAGAAAAAAAAATAAACTTTGAAGGTTCTGATTTATATTCAACATTAGAACCTTGTTCTCACTATGGAAAAACATCTCCATGTATAAAAAAAATAATCACTAAGAAGATAAAGAGAGTTATATTTTCAATTAACGATACTGATTTGAGATCAAAAAATTTGGCATATAAGAAATTAAAAAAAAATAAGATAAATGTTAAAAAGTTTTTAATGAGAGATTTTGCATTAAAATTTTATAAAAGCTATATATTACAATCATCTAATTCAATTCCTTATATTGACGTTAAACTTGCTGTTTCAAAAGATTACTTTACCATAAATAAGAATCGCAAATGGATTACCAATAATAATTCTAGAAAAATTGGAAATTTTTTGAGATCTAAATATGACTGTATACTCTCAACTGCAAAATCAATTAACAAAGATAATTCACTATTAAATTGCAGAATAGAAGGCTTACAAAGTAAATCTCCAGCAGTTGTTATTGTAGATCGATCGTTTATAATTAAAAGTAATCTCAAAATATTTAAAAAAAATTCTAGAAAGATTTTTATTTTTACTCAAGCTAAAAATAGTTTTAAAGAAAAATATTTTAAAAAAATTGGTGTAAATATTATTAAATTAAAAAATTCTGAGAATCTTAAAAATAACGTATGTGAAGTTTACTTTCGCTTAAAACAACTTGGTTTCAATAGAATTTTAATAGAAAGTGGTTTGAAATATATAAATGAGCTTCTTAGGTATAATTTGATAAAAAATTTTTATTTATTTAAATCATCTTTCAACATTAAGAATGTTGGTAAAAATAATGCTAGCCTAACATTAATAAAAAAACTTAAAACAACGATAAAAAATAAAGTTAAAATTAATCTCAATGGTGATAGTTTATATAAAATACAAATATAATGTTTAATGGAATAATATACAAAATAGGTAAAATCCTAAAAATTACTAAAGGTAATAATTACTCAGAAGTAGTTTTAAAGACTAATTGTAAATTCAAAAAGTCAGAAATTGGTAGTTCTTTGTGCTGTAACGGTACTTGTTTGACGATAACAAAAATTCAAAATAACATTGTATCCTTTTACCTTTCTCAAGAAACTCTAAAAAGAACAAATTTTGGATCTGCTAAATTTGGAGATCTTATAAATATTGAAAAATCATTAAATTACGGAACCAAAGTATCAGGTCATTATGTTCAAGGTCATATAGATACAGCAGGATTTGTTTCAAATATCAAAATTCAAGATAAGACTTGGATTGTTACATTCAAGGTTTCTAAAATCTTTAAAAAATTTCTTATAGTCAAAGGTTCAATCTCCATTAACGGTGTATCTTTAACAATTTCTGCGGTAAAAAAAGAAACTTTTCAAATAAATATAATTCCACATACTCTTAAACTCACGAACTTAATAAAATTAAAAAAAAATGATTTAGTGAATATTGAGTTTGATATTTTTGGAAAATATTTATTAAACTTGAAAAAATAAATATGAAAAAAATTTTATTATCTCCAATTAAAACAATTCTACGAGAAGCTAAACGTGGAAAAATTTTTATTTTAGTTGACAATAAGAATAGAGAAAATGAAGGGGATCTTGTTGTGCCAGCATCTAAAGCAAATTCCAAATGTATAAATTTTATGGCAAAACATGGCAGGGGATTAATCTGTTTAGCACTAAATAAAAAACAAGTTGAAAAGCTATCTCTTCCATTAATGTCAGCAATAAACAAAGCTAGAATGCAAACTGCATTCACGGTCTCCATAGAAGCTAGGAAGGGGATAACAACTGGGATTTCAGCCTTTGATAGAGCTAGAACAATTAAAGTTGCAATAAATAGCAAGGTAAAACAAAAAGATATTGTATCTCCTGGGCACGTTTTCCCTTTGGTCGCGCGTAGTGGTGGGGTACTTGAAAGAGCAGGTCATACAGAGGCATCAGTTGACATATCAAAGTTAGCTAAAATGAATCCCAGTTCTGTAATTTGTGAAGTTATGAACGAAGATGGGAGGATGGCAAGATTTAATGATCTTTTAAAGTTTGCAAAGAAACACAAACTAAAAATAGCAAGTATTGAAGACTTAATATCTTATAGACTAAAAAATGAAAAATTAATTTCAAGAATTAAAAGTAAAAAAATTAAAATTAAAAAATTAGGAACATTTGATTTAAATGTTTTTAGAAATAAATTAGATAGTTTAAATCATTTGGCAATTACTAAAGGTAATTTTAATTTAAACAAGTCTCCTAGAGTTAGAGTAATTTCCATTAAAAAGTTTAATAAAATAGAAAATTTAAAGAATAATATCTTTGTCAAATCTATAAAATATCTTTCTCAGTTTAATAATTTTGCATTAATTGTAATAAAAAATGAAATATCTGCCTCAAACAAAAACGAGTCTATAAAAAGTACTAATATTTTAAGATACTATGGCATTGGAGCACAAATAATTAAAGATCTAAAAATTAAAAATATGGTACTAGTGTCTAGAGCCAGAAAAAAAATTATTGGTTTAGATGGGTACGGAATTAAAATTACAAAACAAGAAATAATTAAATGAAAAGAAATATAAAGATTTGCATTGTTAATTCTCAGTACAATAACACATCAAAATTATTACAAAGTGCAATTGCGGAATTAAAAAGAAGAAAAATATTATTTAAAACGTTGAAAGTCCCAGGTGCATTTGAAATACCTGTTGTTATAGCTCGTAACATAAAAAAATATGATGGGTTTATTGCCATTGGATCAATAATAAAGGGTGAAACTCCTAATTTTGATTTTATTTCTTCGGCTATAACTTACGGGCTTATTAAGATTTCAATTTTATACAAAAAACCCATTGGCAATGCAGTACTTACCTGCACAAACGAGAAACAAGCCAAAGCTAGATTCACAAAGGGTCTTGAGGCAGCTATTGCAGTTTGTGAAGTGTTAAATGACAAATAAAAAAGTTGTAACTCCAAGAGTTAGAGTTATTCAAAAACTTTATGGTAACTCCTTAAATCCTGATGCTGATATTGATTATCCAAAAAGTCAGTATAAAAAGTTTATTAAAGATGTAGTTCAGGGAACAATTGAGCGTAATGATTTAATAATTGAGACCATTAAGAAGTACCTTCCTGATGACCTAGATTTGAAAAAAACTGATAAATTGTTAAAAATCATAATATTTGCTGGAATTTTTGAACTCATGTTTAAACACAACAACCCAACAAAAGTCATAATTAGCGAATACGTTAAAACATCAGAGTTTTTTCTTGAAAAGGCACAAATTAAATTTTTAAATGCAATTTTAGATAAAATATCAAAAAGTATCAGAAAACCTCTTTAGTTTACCCCGATTTAATTCAACAAAAAATAAAGTATTTCTTGCCTTTAATGAATTTATTTGGCATTTATGCAAACTTATGAATTCAGTTAATGAATTACTTTATGTAACAATTTTTACGGGTTTGATCGCAGTTTTTTATAGCTATCTACTGTCAAAACAAATTTTAAAAGCAAGTCCTGGTAACGCTAAAATGCAAGAAATTGCTGAAGCAATTCAAATTGGTGCTAAGGCTTATTTGAAAAGACAGTACATTACAATTTCTATTGTGGGTGTAGTTGTCTTAGCTATTGTAAGTTTTTTTTTTAGTCCTTTAGTTGGATTGGGATATTTTATTGGAGCATCACTATCAGGATTAGCCGGTTACTTAGGTATGTTAATTTCTGTTGAAGCAAATGTTAGAACTGCTGAAGCATCAAGAAAAAGTTTGCAATCAGGTTTAACCATGGCTTTTAAATCTGGTGCAATAACTGGACTACTTGTTGCCGGTTTAGCTCTTTTATCAATCTCAATTTACTACTTAATTTTAATAGATTTAAATGTTGATAGTAGAGAAATTATTAACGCCCTGGTAGCCTTGGGATTTGGCGCTTCATTAATTTCTATTTTTGCTAGATTAGGTGGTGGTATTTTTACAAAAGGAGCTGACGTTGGTGCGGATTTAGTTGGTAAAGTAGAAGCTGGTATTCCGGAAGACGATCCAAGAAATCCTGCTGTAATAGCTGACAACGTTGGAGACAATGTCGGTGATTGCGCGGGAATGGCAGCAGATTTATTTGAAACTTATGCGGTAACTATTGTTGCTACAATGGTTTTAGCTTCAATTTTTTTTACTGACAATATGAATATGATGGTCTACCCATTAGTCATTGGTGGATCTTGCATCCTCACATCCATAGCTGGAACTTTTTTTGTTAAACTTGGTAAAACTAAAAATATTATGAATGCCCTTTACAAAGGTTTTATTGTAACTGCGGTTCTGTCTCTTGCAATCTTATATCCAGTTACTGATTCTGTGCTAGGATTAGAAACTGTATTTAGCGCATCAAACAAAAGTTTTACTGGTTTAGATTTATATATTTGTGGAGTTTCAGGATTGGTTATTACTGGTTTATTAATTTGGATTACTGAATACTATACGGGAACAAATTATAGACCTGTTAAATCAATCGCTCAGTCATCTACAACTGGACACGGAACAAATGTAATCCAAGGTTTAGCAGTATCTATGGAAGCGACAGCAGTACCGGCGTTAATTATAGTAATTGGAATTTTATATACGAATAGTATTGCAGGTCTTTTTGGTATTGCGATTGCTGTCACTTCAATGCTTGCCTTAACAGGTATGGTTGTAGCGTTAGATGCTTACGGGCCTGTGACTGATAATGCTGGTGGTATTGCAGAAATGGCAAAACTTCCAAAATCTGTTAGAAAAACTACAGATGCATTAGACGCTGTAGGAAACACTACAAAAGCTGTCACTAAAGGTTATGCTATAGGTTCAGCAGGATTAGGTGCATTAGTTTTATTTGCAGCTTACACTGAGGACATTAAATATTTTTCTGGTGTTACAGGCTCAGCTTTAGAAGGTATAGAAGTGAGTTTTGATTTATCAAACCCTTTTGTTGTGGTTGGGCTGCTTGTTGGCGGAATGTTGCCTTATCTTTTTGGATCAATGGGAATGCAAGCTGTAGGCAGAGCAGGTGGTGCTGTAGTAGTTGAAGTAAGAAGACAATTTAAAAAAATTCCTGGCATCATGAAAGGAACTAGAAAACCTGATTACGGTAAATTAGTTGATCTTTTAACTAAAGCTGCAATCAAAGAAATGATCATTCCTTCTCTACTCCCTGTATTATCACCAGTTATTTTATACTTTATTATTTTACCAATTGGTGGGATGAGTGCTGCTCTTTCAACTCTAGGAGCAATGTTGCTCGGTGTAATTATAACAGGATTATTTTTAGCTATTTCTATGACAGCTGGTGGCGGAGCATGGGATAATGCTAAAAAATATATTGAAGATGGGAATTTTGGTGGCAAAGGTTCAGAAGCACACAAAGCGGCAGTCACTGGGGATACCGTTGGTGATCCATATAAAGATACTGCAGGCCCAGCTATAAACCCAATGATTAAAATTACTAATATAGTAGCTTTACTTTTACTTGCTGTTATTGCTCACTAAAATTTAGTTGTCTTTTTTCTATACATTTTTTGTTTTACGCTAGATAAAAATTTTTCGACAAAACTTTGTTTAGTTCTTTTATTTTCAGTATTTTTTTTAGAATATTTTATCTTCTTCATATCTTTTTTATTAAGAATTTTTTTATTAATCAAAACATCATATTTATTGAATTCAAGTTTTAAAATATTATTTTCACTTAAGATATTCTGTCCTAGCTTTATTAGTTTGCCTCTTGTTATTGTTCTTTCAAAATAAATCCATGTATTATTTTCTGTAATCGAAGTTGTGTGTGGATTACCTATAAGTTTAATTACATCATTTTTATTAGTTTTTCCTATCAATAAAGCTTTTTCTCTATTTTCTAGAAAATTTATGCCATGATTTTTTTTGGGTGCATTTAATTGGCAGTTATTTAAACAAAGAGAAAAAAATATGATATATAATATCTTTTTATGTTTTCTATATACAAAACTCATCATAAATCTCTTTACAACAAATTAGTTGAATTATCACGAAATATATTCTTTTATGAAAAAATAGGATTAAAAGATAACTTTGAAACAAGAATTAATCTAATTTTTGTTCACTTATCTTTAATTTTAATTGTGTTTAAAGAAAGTGATAGAAAAAAATTTCCACAAGACATTTTTGATAACATATTTTTGAATATAGAATACCACATAAGGGAGCTAGGTTATGGTGATGTTGCTGTAAACAAGAAAATGAAGGAACTATTACGTTTCTTTTACGACATTCTTCTTAAGATAAGATTGCCTAATGACCAAAAAAAGATAATTAATAAAGTAATCGTAAAAAACTATTTTGATCCTCAACACGGTCAAAGGGATCAATTAACCAACGAATTAACTAATTATTTTGTTGAATACTACAATTTTTGCTTTGAATTAAAGAGGGATAGTATGCTAAAAGGACAAATTAATTTTAAATATAAATAACAATATGGCTGTACCAAAACGTAAAACAACTCCATCAAAGAGAAATATGCGAAGATCTCATCATCGTATTAAATCTACCAATGTAGTAGAAGATAAAAAAAGTGGTGAGTATAGACTTTCACACCATGTGGATTTAAAAACTGGTTATTACAACGGTAAGAAAATCTTAGACGTATAGTCTTAAGTAAATCTAAATCATGAATAAACAAATAATTATTGCAATAGATGCAATGGGTGGTGAAAATTCTCCAGGCAAAAATATTGAGGGTATTTCAATATTTTTAAAAAAAAATTTTAATAAAAAAGATTTTTTTTTTAATTTATATGGAGACAAAAATTTGATCACAAAAGAACTTAAAAAATTTAAAATTCCTACAGATTTATATAAAATTTTTCACTCCTCTACAGTTGTTTCAGATGAAGAAACTCCACTAAAGGCAATAAAAAATTCAAAAGATAGTAGCATGTGGAATGCTATTAATTCACAAATTGTGCATAATACAAATATAACACTTTCTGCTGGTAACACAGGTGTCTTATTTGTTGTTTCTAGAATGTTATTAAAAACAATAGAAACAGTTAGCAAACCAGCCCTGGCAGGACTCTGGCCCAATGAAAAAAATATGAATGTTGTTTTAGATCTTGGTGCCAATATTGAGTGTGATGATAAAAATTTAATCGATTTTGCTGAAATGGGCGCTGCTTTATATAAAGCACTTTTTCCAGATGAATTAGTAAAAGTTGCGTTGCTGAATATTGGATCTGAGGAGATTAAGGGAACAGAAAATTTAAAAAAAGCCTATGCAAAATTAAAAGATATAAGTAAGTATGGAGACTTTCAATTTGACGGATTTATTGAAGGTAATAAAATTACCAAAGGAGACTCCAATGTAATTGTAACAGATGGCTTTACAGGCAACATTGCATTAAAAACAGCTGAAGGAACTGTTAAATTTATTACAGATGCTTTAAAGAAATCGCTTACTGAAACATTGTTAGCTAAATTTTCTATTTTATTTTCTTATTTTGCTCTGAAAAAATTTAAAGCAAAACTGGACCCGCGAAAATTTAACGGTGCTATATTTTTAGGTTTAGAGGGACCCGTAGTGAAAAGTCACGGGGCGACAGATGCAATTGGTTTTTACCATTCTATTGACTTGTGCTATCGTATTATTAAAGGTGATTTAATGAGTAAAATAAAAAATAACCTAAGTCATGGTAGTATTAAAAAATAATTTAAAAAAATCTGACATAGTTAATAATATTTTTATAAATATTGGAATATCATCACTTTACGCAAAAAAAATTTTTAACGATACAATTAAAATATTAATTGTTAGCTTAATAATTAAAAAAAAAATTAAAATTAAAAATTTTGGAACATTTTCATTACTTTCTAAAAAAAAAAGATTAGGCAGAAATCCAAAAAATAATGAAGTTCATATTATAGTAGAAAGAGCCGTCGTTTCTTTTAGTGCAGCGAATAGTTTAAAAAATAAAGTTAATAAAAATGCCCAAAAATAAAAGAAAACTATTAAGTATTTCAGAGCTATCTAAAAAACTTGGATTAATTAATAAAGTTAATAAAAAACCCTTAAATCACACGCTAAGATTTTGGGAAACTAAATTTAAACAATTAAAACCACTAATTTTAGCAGGAAGAAGGAGATACTACACTCTTAAAGATGTTGAGACTGCCAAAATGATTTTCTTTCTTTTAAAAGAACAGGGCATGACGATAAATGGAGCAAAAAAAACAATGAATGAAAACATAAAACATCTTGACGACACAAAAACATCAAGTATAAAAGCTACATATTACGAAAACGAAATAAATAAAAAAACAAAAAATATTTTAAATAGAATTAAAAAAATCAAATGGCAAAAAAAACACACATTAAAGTAAGACTTGTTCCAGAATCTAAACCAAATAGTGCATTTTTTTACTACGCAAAGAAGCCAACTAAGGGTGAAAAAGTTAAAGATAAGTTAAAAGTAAATAAATATAATCCTGTTACAAGAAAACACGAAATTTTTGTGGAAAAAAAACTTCCACCTCATAGCAAATAAACTACTTTTTTTTAAAATTTTTATATTCATACTTTATAAAAGCTTTAATCATCTCTTTCCATATGTGAAGCGTTATTGAAGGATCAATCTTAAGTTTTATCGATTTTTTTTTAATTTTTTCTAAAATAAAATTTATTCTTTTCTTATCAACAATCTCTTTTTTATGTTTTTTTAATTTGATTACTTTTTCAACTAAATCTGTTCTATTTTTTATAATAACAAGCAGTTTCTCATCTAACCGATCTAATTCTTTTCTAATTTTTTCAATACCTGGCTTTATCATAGCGACATTTAATTTATGTTTAATTTATTAATAAAATATATATTAAAAAATTAATGATAAAAAATAAAAAGTTTAATAATATTTTTAATATTTGGTTAATAAGCCTCATAATCTTTGTTGCTTTGATTGTTTTTGTTGGTGGTTTAACTAGACTAACAGACTCAGGTCTATCTATTACTGAATGGGAATTATTTAAGGGAATTTTACCTCCATTAACGTCTCAAGAATGGGGTGAATATTTTGAATCGTACAAGAAAATACCTCAATATTTATTGTTAAATACCAATATGACTTTAAGTGAGTTTAAGTATATTTTTTTATGGGAATATAGCCATAGATTGCTGGCGCGTTTTATAGGAATTCTTTTTTTAATACCTTTTTTATTTTTTTTATTAATGAATATTTTGTCAAAAGATTTAACTATCAAATTATCTATAATTTTTATTTTGATTTTAACCCAAGGACTTATGGGATGGTACATGGTGAGTAGTGGTTTGGTTGAAAATACTACTGTAAGTCATTACAGGCTCTCGGCGCATCTATTCTTAGCATTTTCTATTTTATCCTCTTTATTTTGGATTTTATTAAATGCAATAAACAAATCTAATTTTTTTTTTTTCAGATCAAATAGCGGTTACAACTCTTTAAAACTTTTATTAATTCTTATATTTATTCAAATAATTTTAGGTGCTTTTGTTTCTGGTTTAGATGCTGGAAAGATATATCAGACTTGGCCTCTTATGAACGGGAATTATTTTCCTGATGATGCATCGTTTAAAAATTTTTTTAACTTTAATCAAGCAAGTATCACTCAATTTATTCACAGAAATATCGCTTATATAATTTTCTTTATTACACTCTTCCTTGGTTACATGATTTATAAAAAAAGGAACAAAAAATTGTATAAAATCTTTTTGGTATTTTTTTCGATAATAATTATTCAGATAATTTTAGGTATTTCTGTTTTAATTTCTGGGGCTAACATTTACTTTGCATCTATGCACCAAATTTCAAGTATATTTTTGATCCTTACAGCTTTAAAACTTTATCACTGTTCAATACGCAGTTAATTCAGGGTAATTACTTCTAATTTTTATTTAATGAGTACTTAAATCAATTGACTTTATTAAACTTTGTTAGTATTTATCCCCATAAATCACATGACACCCTTTATTAAAAAAAAAGAAATTAAAAACGACTGGTACATTATAAATGCTGAAAATGCAGTTGTAGGTAGGCTTGCTGCGTACATCTCTAAAGTTCTTAGAGGAAAAAATAAGGCAACATACAACCCACATATGGATAATGGAGATTTTGTGGTAGTCACTAATATTGAAAAAATTAAATTTACAGGAAAAAAATTCACTAATAAAATTTACTACAGACATACAGGACACCCTGGAGGGATAAAAGAAAACACACCATCTAGACTTACAGGAAAAAATCAAACTCAAGAAATATTAAAACTTGCCGTAAAAAGAATGTTACCTGGTGGTCCTTTAGCCAAAAAACAACTAACAAAACTTAAAATCTACACTGGCGAGAAGCATCCTCATGATGTACAAAATCCTACAGTTGTAAATTTTAAAGAGTTGAACAAAAAAAACACTGTAAATAATTAATGGAAACTCAAGCTACAACAAAAACCACTGCTCCAAAAAAAATCAAATTAGATTTTAAAGATAGTAAGTATGCAACTGGTAGAAGGAAAAGATCTATAGCGAAGGTGTGGGTTAAGAAAGGATCAGGCATTATTCATGTTAACGGAAAAAAGATGAATGATTACTTTAAGAGACCCGTACATCAGATTATTGTTGTGAGACCCTTAGAATTAACAAATATTTCTACATCATACGATGTACGAGCCTCTGTAAAAGGTGGCGGTCTTTCAGGGCAAGCGGGTGCAATAATTCATGGGCTATCAAGAGCCTTAGTTCTGCACGATGAAACATTAAAAACTACATTAAAAAAAGAGAAGTTGATGACGAGAGATTCTAGAGTAGTAGAAAGAAAAAAATACGGCCGTGCAAAGGCAAGAAGAAGCTTCCAATTTTCTAAGAGATAAATCATTTAAATTTATTATTTATACCATCAGTGATATAAATATTTTATGTCACAAAAAAAAATTAATATTGCTGTTGCTGGAGCCACAGGTTACGTTGGATTAGATTTGGTTTTTTATTTATCCAAACATCCAAAAATTAAAATTTCTTATTTATGTGCTCAAAAAAATATTGGTAATAATATTAATAAACTTGATCAAAGAATTAAAAAAAACCTGCCAAAAATATCAAGTCTTAAAAATGTAGATTGGGAGAAAGTTGATCTACTTTATTTATCTTTGCCAAACGGAGAGGCTCAAAAATTGATAAAACAACTTTTTAAGTATAGTCATTTGAAGTTTATCGATCTATCAGCTGACTTTAGACTTAGGAACGTAAACGAATATAAAAAATGGTACTTGTTAAAGCATAATGCTAAATTTTTAATAAAAGACTCAATCTATTCAATTCCTGAGTTCACAAAAAATAAAATAAAGAATTATAGAATTATAGCTAATCCAGGTTGTTATCCAACATCGATACAATTAGCACTCATACCGATATTAAAGAAATCTTTAATAGAAACAGACAATATAACTATAGATGCAAAATCAGGATATTCTGGTGCTGGCAAAAATTTTAAAAAAAAATTTACACACAAAAATATAGATAGTGCAATTTTTGCTTATGGAATTCAAAAACACAGACACATGTCAGAACTTGATCAAGAATTTAAAATGATTTTGAAAGACAAATCATTTGAATATACTTTAAACCCACATTTGCTTCCAACATACAGAGGTATTTTATCGAGTATATATTTGAAAACAAAAAAAAATGTACCCATTAAAAAAATTTACAATGAATTAAAAAAATTCCACGAAAAAAATAATTTTATTAAAGTTTTGATGGTTAATAGTCCTATTGGTACGGGCAATGTTTTAAATACAAATAATTGTGAAATATCAATTTGCAAAACTAGATACAAAAATAAAATTGTGATATTTTCTGCTATTGATAACCTAGTAAAAGGTGCTTCTGGTCAAGCAATACAGAACATGAATCTCCTTTATGACTTTAAAGAAAATTTAGCAATATCATGAGAAATATTTATTTGTTTTGCTTATTATTTCTTGTTTCATGTTCTTTTACAAAAAATACATATATTTGTGGTGATCACACATGTTTAGACAAGAAAGAATTTAATGAGTATTTTGCAGAAAATCTAATTGTTGAAATAAAATCTAATAAATTTAAAAAAAAAACATCTATTGATTTAGTTAAATTAAATAGTCCGACCCAAAAAAATGATGCAGAAATAAACGGTAAAAATGTTCAATATGAAACAATAAACAAAAATGAACAAAAAAAAAAATTAAAGGCCAAGAAAATTCAACTAAGAGCAGAAAGAAAAATAAAAAAGATTGAAGATAAAAAAAGATCTCAAAATGAAAAAGCCCTTATCAAATTAAATAAAAAGAAAAAAAAATTAGATATGATTAATGGCAATACCTCTAATATAGGCAAACCCTCTAATGAATCTTTGAAAAAAAAAAAAGTTTTGAATATTAAAAAAAAGCCTAAAGACTCTGAGGTTTTACAAAATATTAAATCAGTAAAACAGGCAAACTTATGTGAACAAATACAAGATTGTGATATTGATAAAATAACTGAATTATTAATTAAAAAAGGTAAACAAAAAGAATTTCCTGACATTAATTCAAATTAAATAATCGAATGAATAAAAAAATGAATATTGTAATTGTAGGTTTAGGTAATATTGGTTCTTTTTTTTACAACTATTTAAGAAAGAATAAAAAAATTATTTACAATAAAACTAATACAATGCCTAACATTATTTACGTTTCAGCAAGATCAATAAATAAGAAAAGAAGATTTTCTATTCCAAAAAAAATCTGGTTAAGTAAATATTTAAAATCAACAAAAATGAAAAATGTTGATATTATCGTTGAATTAATTGGTGGTGCAGAAGGTCCAGCTAAGAAATTAGTTTTTGAGGCTTTAAAAAATAAGAAACACGTAATAACAGCAAACAAAGCTCTAGTTGCAAAATATGGTGATCAATTATCTAAAATTGCAGAAAAAAATAATGTAAACTTTGAATTTGAAGCTGCTGTATGTGGTGGCATACCTATTATACGATCAATTAAAGAGGGCTTGATTGCAAATAATATTAATAAAATTTACGGTATTTTAAACGGTACTTCAAATTATATTTTATCATCTATGGATAAAAATAAACTTGAATATAAAGATTCTTTATCGCGGGCTCAAAAATTAGGTTATGCAGAAGCAAATCCTGAGTCAGATGTTAATGGCGAAGATGTTGCTTCAAAATTAAAAATATTAACTGCTTTGGCTTTTAATTCTTATATTAATAATAAATCCATTCATGTAGAAGGCATAAAAAATGTAGATCAAATTGACATCAATAATGCAAATCAACTTGGATATAAAATAAAATTAGTTGGTGTAGCGGAATGTAATAAAAACAAAATTACCCAAAGTGTTTACCCTGCACTAATTATAGAAAATTCATATATCGCAAAAATTAACGGTGTCCTCAATGCTGTTATTGTTGAGTCTGATCCTGTTGGTAAAACTGTTTTACAGGGTGATGGGGCAGGGGCAGGCCCAACCACATCTTCTTTAGTATCTGATTTGTGCTCTATATTAAGAGGCAATGTTAAGTTTCCATTTGTCTTATCTGATAAAAAAAGAAAGTTTGCCTCTTTTGAAAATATAGATAATAAAAAGTATTCTGCTTATCTTAGATTGGATGTAATAGATAAACATGGAATTCTATCAGACATAACAAAAGTCATGGCAATAAATAAAGTTTCAGTAAAAAGATTAATTCAAAATCCAACAATGAATAAAAAAAATGCATCAATTATAATTATTACACATGAAGCAAAAAGTTCTTCTTTTTCAAAAGTTTTAACTTTGTTAAAAAAGAAAAGCTATACTGTAAATACGCCTAAAATAATTAGAATAGAAAAAATTTAGTGACCATAGAAAAAAGTTATTTAGATAAATTTATAAAAGCAACAGAATTTGCTGCTTATGGAGCATCTCCCTTTATAGGTAAGGAAGACAAGATTGCTGCAGACAAAGGTGCCGTTGATAATATGAGAAGTGAATTTAATAAAATAGACATGAGAGCAACTATAGTAATTGGCGAAGGTGAAATGGACGAAGCGCCTATGCTTCATATTGGTGAGAAGGTTGGAACTAATAAAGGACCTGAATTTGATATAGCTGTAGATCCTTTAGAAGGAACAAATTTTACTGCTAAAGGACTTCCAAATGCTTTTTCCGTTTTGGCTGTAACTGAAAAAGGAAATCTTTTATCTGCTCCAGATACCTATATGGAAAAAATTATTATTGGATCTAATTTACCTGAAAATTTACTAGATTTAGATAATAGTATAGAAAAAAATATTAATTTATTGGCAGAAGCAAAAAATAAAAAACCATCAGAATTAAATGCCTGCGTTATGAAAAGACCTAGACATAACAATATTGTAAAAATTCTTGACCAAATTGGTGTTAAAATAAATTACATTACTGATGGTGATATTGCTGGTGGGTTATCTGTAATAGGAAAAAACCCAATAAATGATATTTATTTAAGCACAGGTGGTGGACCAGAAGGTGTAATCGTAGCTGCAGCACTCTCATGTTTTGGTGGACAGATGCAAGGTCGACTAATCTTAAATAAAGAAGAAATTGTTAGAGCAAAAAAACTTGGTATTACCGATTTTGAAAAAAAATATAATATCAATGAAATGGCAAAAGGAGACGTAATTTTTTGTGCAAGCGGTGTTACTTCTGGAGATCTAGCTAAAGGCATTAAAAATTTTGATGACAAATTTGAAGTTACGACATTAGCTTTACACAAAAGTCAAAAAACTTACAAAACAGTTACTAATATATATAAAAAATGAACTCAATTTCTGTAAGTGGTAAAAATTGGATTTCTAAAGAATTCAATTCAGAAGAAATTGAATATTATAAAACCAATTATTTTTTGGATGAAATTGTAGCAAAGCTTTTATCGATAAGAAAAATTAAAAAAGAAGAGGTTAAGTCTTTTTTAAATCCTACCATAAAAAATATTTTACCAAATCCATATATTTTAAAAGACATGGATACAGCCATAAAGAGAACAGATGAAGCTATTAATAAAAAAGAAAAAATTGGTATATTTGGAGATTACGATGTTGATGGCGCTACTTCTACCGCGGTATTAGGTAAATATTTTGAGCTATTAAATATTCCTTTTGAAATTTATATTCCAGACAGAAAGACAGAAGGATTTGGTCCTAATGTAAAAGCTTTTTCAGAGTTTATCAGTTTAGGTGTAAAACTAATTTTTACTGTTGATTGCGGTACTCTCTCATTTGTGCCTATGGACTTTGCTAAAAAAAAAAATATTGACGTTATAATTCTTGATCACCATCAATCTGAAATTACATTACCTAACGCTCATTCAATTGTTAACCCCAATAGGTTTGATGATAGATCTGAATTAAACTATCTTTGTGCAGCTGGTGTTTGCTTTATGCTGTTAGTAGCTCTTAATAAAAAATTACGTGATTGTAATTGGTTTTCAAACAACTCCATTAAAGAACCTGACTTAATGAACATATTAGATCTAGTTTCTTTAGGCACTGTTTGTGATGTTGTTCCTTTAGTTGGTTTAAATCGAGCATTAGTTTATCAGGGTCTAAAGATTTTAAAAAAAAAAAATAACTTAGGTTTAAAAACGTTAATAGATGTTTGCAATATTGAAAGTGGTATAACCCCATATCATTTAGGATATGTTTTAGGCCCTAGAATTAATGCTGGTGGTAGAATTGGAAAATCTACACACGGAGCAAATTTATTATTAAATAAAAGCCCAAAAAATGCTTTTAAATTAGCAGCAGAATTAAATTTATATAATAAAGAAAGACAAATCTTAGAGTTTGAATTACTAAACAAAATTTTGAATACGGATTATAAAAATAGTACAGATCCAGTGATCATAATTTATGGCGAGAATTGGCACGAAGGAATTATTGGTATTATAGCCGCTAGAGTAAAAGATAAATTTAATAAACCAACTATTGTTATTTCTGTTAATAATGGCATTGGAAAAGGTTCTGGAAGATCTATAAATGGTTTCGACTTAGGTTCCGTGGTTATAGGTGCCGTACAAAGCAATTTACTTACAAAAGGAGGTGGTCATAAAATGGCTGCTGGATTTTCCATTGAAATGAGTAAGATTGAGGAATTTAAAAAATTCGTATTCAGAAAGTTCAAAACAGTTAATATTGATCTTCAAGAGAAAAAAAATTATTATTTTGATGCTGAGATTGCTCCATCAGCTGTTAACATCGAATTTTATGAAAAAATAAGTTTATTAGCTCCTTTTGGATCCGGTAATTCAGAACCAAGATTTATAATTAAAGACGTAAAACTAGTTAATTCAAAAATTGTGGGTGAAAAACATATAAAAAGTGTCTTTGTGGGATCTGATTCGACAACATTAAAAACTATTGGCTTTAATATGGTTGAAACAGAA
>Ga0307986_10000626_pt1 | contig 25997 bp, 31 predicted proteins | sample EllFjometageno82_FD_203170 | JGI IMG/M metagenome (GOLD analysis project Ga0307986, IMG submission 203170) | Marine microbial communities from Ellis Fjord, Antarctic Ocean - #82 | ecosystem: Environmental > Aquatic > Marine > Unclassified | place: Southern Ocean | collected 2014-10-09 | reverse complement strand
AAATAGAATTGCAAATGTTAGAACTTGGTCATATGTTTCAAATAAAATTAATTGGGTTGAAAACCAAAGTTATTGGATTGAAAAAACAAAATTATTAGAGGACAGGTTGTCTGATAGACTGCATGAAGAACTTACTAAAACATTTATCGACAAAAGAGCCAGTGTGCTTGCAAGGGGATTGAAACAAGATATGGAATTCAAAACTGAAATAATGGAAGATGATAAGGTAATAATTGATGAACAGTTTATTGGTGATTTAAAAGGTTTGAGATTTGAGATGGACTTAAAAGCTGGTGCGCTCGAAACTGATATTAAATCATTAAAAAAAGCAGCAAGACAAACAGTGGGTCCAGAACTGCAAAAAAGAATTCAATCTATTGTAGATACAGGATTAATAGAAATTAAAAATGATTTTAAAATTTATTGGAAAAATTTTCCAATTGCTAAATTGACCTCTGGTAAGGACTATTTAAATCCAGACATATTTTTAATAGTAGATGATATTTTAGAAAATGATGACAAACAAAAATTATCAGAATTTATTGAAAAGTGGATTAAAGAAAAAATAAACCTAATATTAAAAAGTTTGATTGATTTAAAAAATTTAAAAGAAAGCAACTCATCAATTAAAGCTTTGGCTTATCAGTTGTATGAAAATAATGGTGTAATTAAAAGAGAGGTAGTAACCGAATATTTAAAAAAACTTGGTCAAGATGAGAGAAAAATTTTAAGAGATTTGGGTGTAAAATTTGGTAGGTACCATATTTTTTTATTTAAACTATTGAAGCCTGAGGCTGTTTCCTTAAGAACCCTGCTGTGGAAAAACTTTAATCAAAAAGACTTTAATCTAACTCCTCCAACTTTTGGTTTAAATTTTTTGCATGATAAAAATATAAAAAATAAAGATTTTATGCTTCTTTGTGGCTTTGAAAGCTTTAATAATTATTTTGTTAGAATAGATATTTTAGAAAGGTTATTTGTGCAAATTATAAACACGAACCCTGAAAAAGGTAAAAAAATTAAATTAGTTCCTGAAATGCTTAATTTATTAGGATGTAATAGAGAAAATTTTAAAAAATTAATTGAAAAAATGAATTACAAAACACTTGAAAAAGATAAAGAAATTTATTTCAAATACAATCCACAAAAACAAATTAAAAAAACTTTTAAAAAAATATCTTCATTAAACAATCCATTTAAGGTATTAAAAAATTTAAATTTAAACTAATGATCAGTTTTTTTAAAAACAAAAAAAAGGAAAAAAATATTGTCAACAATGATGTGTTTTATTCTAATATTGCCGCCTTGTTAATTCATGTCGCTAAAATTGATGATAATTATGAAGATAAAGAAAAAGAAATTATCAAAAAAACTTTAATTGAGCTGGGTGCGGCAAGTTCTAATGTGGAGAAGTTAATTTCAGATGCTTCGGTTATTGAAGAAAATTCAAACCAAATACTAAATTTCACAAAAGAGGTTAAAAACACCCCTGAACCAGATAAAATTAGAATTATTGAGGCTCTATGGAGAATTATTTATTCAGATCATAGCGCAGATATGTATGAGACAAACTTAATGAGGAGGCTAGCTGGTTTGCTATATATAGATGCTAGAATGATGGGTGACTTAAAAGAAAAAATAAAACAAGAATTAAAAAAATGACCTACCTTGTAAATGACAAATGTATTAAATGTAAATTAATGGACTGTATTGAAGTTTGTCCAGTCGATTGTTTTTATGAAGGTAAAAATATGGTTGTAATTAAACCGGATGAGTGTATAGATTGTGGCGTTTGTGAGCCAGAATGTCCAGTTGATGCTATAGTTGCAGATACTAAATCTGGTAGCGAAAAATGGCTTGAAGTGAATACTAAATATTCTGAAGTTTGGCCTAACATAACTGTAAAAAAAGATCCCCCTAAGGATCATGAAAAGTATAAAAATGAAGAAAACAAGTACGACAAATATTTTAGCGAAAATCTTTAAAAAAAGTAAAAAAATAAAAGTAAAAAAAAAAGTTTCTACTAAAATAATCAAAAAACCTAAATCTAAGGTTTTAAAAAAAAATATTCCTAAATCAAAATCTAAATCTAGAATAGTTAAGTCAGCTTTAAAAAAAGGTTCTAAAAAATTGACTAAAAACTCCATTCCAGAAAAATCTATAATTACAAATAATTTAAGAATATCAAAAAGCAATGAAGTTAAGCCTGAAATAAAAAAAGTAAAAAAACAAGAAACTGAAAAAAGAGAATATAAAGTTAAAGACTATGTTGTTTATCCAAAGCATGGTGTTGGTCAAATTACAGAATTTAAAAAAATTAATATTGGGGGAATAGATGTTGAAACATATGTTCTAAAATTTGAGAAAGATAAAGCAAATGGAATGGTTCCAGTTAACAAACAACTTCATCTTAGACCTCTTGCAACGATTAATCAGGTCAATAAATGTATATCTATTCTAAAAAGTAAACCAAAAATTAAGAGATCAATGTGGAGTAGAAGAGCCCAAGAATATGAAGCAAAAATTTCTTCTGGAAAAATCTATGAACTTGCTGAAGTTGTAAGGGATCTAAATAAAGGTGACGATCTAATGGTTGATCAATCTTATAGTGAAAGACAACTTTTTGAGAAGGCATATGAAAGAATTTTATCTGAATTTCAAATTGTTATGGGTGTTTCGTTGGAAGATACTCAAAAAAAATTGGATAAGGCATTAAAAAGAAACTTAGAAGGACAAGCAATTGCTGCTCCTACAAAGATCACAACACCAAACACGCCTGTGCCTGAAAATGAGCCTGCTACCAATACTGAAGATTAAAATTTAGGACAAAAAAACGCCTCTCACACAATACGTAATGAGAAGCGTTTTTTGAAAAGATTAAGATACTATCTTTTTCTTTTCTTAGCCTTTTTAGCTTTTTTAGCTTTTTTCTTAGTCTTTTTTTTAGCTTTTTTAGCTTTTCTTTTTGTAGCCATCTTTAGCTCCCTGTTTAAGTTAAACGAATCAAAGTGATTCGTTGTTAACTTATTTTTATTTTTTTATGCAAGTGATGTCAAATCTTTAATTAGGGAACAATTTTAATTTTTTTATATAAAAAATTTTTTTTCCTATTTTTTTTATTAAGTTAAAAAAGTTAGATTTTATGCGACTTATAATCTATTTAAAATAAATTTAAAAAAGTTTTTCGATTTCTTTTTTATAATTTTTTATAATTTTATATCTTTTTAATTTTAAAGTGGGTGTCATCATATTATTTTCAATTGTGAATTGATCTTTAATTATAAAAAATTTTTTAATTTTTTCTATTTTTGTTAAGCCTTTATTTATTTTTTCTATTTCTTCCTGAATCTTTTCTTCTGTAATATTTTTATATCCTGGGCTTACAACTATCAAACTAACTAGGTATGGCTTGTTATCTCCATAGACCAAACTTTGTTCAATAAAATCTGATTTGTTTAAATCATTTTCAATTTTAACAGGTGAAATATTATCACCACCAGGGGTTATAATTATATCTTTCTTCCTATCTGTTATCTTTAAAAACCCATTTTCAAATTCTCCAATATCTCCCGTGAACAGCCAGCCATCTTTTAAAACTTTACTTGTTTCTTCCTCATTTCTCCAATAACCTATCATGACGTTTTCACCCTTAACAAGTATCTCTCCATCATCTGCAATCTTGACTAAATTACCTTTAAAAGGTTCTCCAACTGTTTCTACTCTAATATCATTAATTGAGTTGCAGCTTACAACTGGAGAGGTTTCTGTTAGCCCATATCCCTGTAATGTAGGTAAACCAATAGCATTTAAGAATGTACCCACTTCCTTGTCTAAAGCACCACCACCTGAAATGAATGCCTTTAGATTTGACCCAAATTGTTTTCTGATTTTTTTTCTCACTAGTATCTCACAAATAAAGTTTGTCCAACTTTCAATTAAGGTAAATGTTTGTTTGTTTAATTTTTTTTTACCTAAATAAATGGTCTGATCAATTAGAATTTTCTTCAAACCTTTAACTTTTCCAAATGCTACATTGGTTTTTTGATATAAATTCTGATAAAACCTTGGTACAGCTGTCATTATCTCTGGTGAACAATCGCTCATATTTTTAATCAATTTATCTATACTTTCTGCATAAAACACTTTCGCTCCAACAACTATTTGTACAAACTGCACTGTATGCTCATATGAGTGTGAAAGTGGTAACCAGGTTAAAAATTTTGGTCTCTTTGATATAAAACTTTCTAATAATTCATATGCTCCTTCACAATTATTGAGTATCCCTCCATGACTTAACATAACTCCTTTTGGTTTGCCTTGAGTGCCTGATGTATAAATTATACAAGCAACATCACTTCTTTGAAGATTTAAATTCAAAAATTTTTGATTACTATGATATTTTTTTTTAAATATTTCGTCTAAATTTAAATTAAATTCTTTATCTGTATTTTCTATATTTTCAAAGAGTATAACTTTTTTAATAAAATTTTTTTTTGTAATAATATTTCTAATTTTTTCATATTGTGCTTTGTCTGAAACAATGATTATTGTTGGCGTACAATCATCAATTATATATTCATAATCTCTTTCGGTATAAGTTGTATATGCTGGCACAGTTATTCCCTCTGAAAGCATAATTGAAAGATCTGATATCATCCATTCAGGTCTATTTTCTGATATTAATAGACATCTGTCTCCTTTTTTTATGTGCTTTGATATTTCTTCTGATAATTTATTAATATTTTGATGCACATCTTCCCATGAGTATTTTTTTGAGGATGTGCCTAAAGATTGAAGAAAAATATTTTCCTTATTTTGTTTTTCATATTGGTTATAAAATAACTCTAATAAATTATTTATTTTATCTATTTTCATAAACTTTTGGTGGGCGAAGAGAGAATCGAACTCTCACTTCTTACAAAACACGATTTTGAGTCGTGCGCGTCTACCAGTTCCGCCATTCGCCCTAACTTTTTATTATTATAACTATAAAATTAAATAGTATAAGAACTTAATTTGTATTAAAACGAAAAAATGCTTAATAAATTATATCAAAAGTCTTTAGAGCTAGCTGCACACAAAAGTTCTAAAATATTCTTGGCAATTATATCTTTTATAGAAAGTTCTTTTTTTCCTATTCCACCAGATGTTATGATTGTTCCAATGGTTATGGCCAAAAAAAAAGATTACTTAAAAATTTTTTTAATTGCCACACTTTTCTCTACCCTGGGTGGTCTGCTGGGTTATTTTATTGGTTCATATTTTTTAGATGTAGGTATGAGTGTAGTGGGATTTTATGGCTACGAAGATAAGGTTCTTAATCTAAAAAATAGCCTTAATATGGGTACTGGTCTTTATATCTGGTTAGCTACTTTATTTCTTGCTGGCTTTACGCCTCTGCCATTTAAAGTATTTACCATAACTAGTGGAATGATTGGTTTTAATTTATTCATATTTTTTTTTATATGTCTAATCTCTAGAGGCTTAAGGTTTTTTATTGTTTCTTATCTTTCATTTAAATTGGGTGACAAATTTGACAAATTTATGCAAACTGAATCAGCAAAATTATTTTTGATCATGGGTATTTTAATTATAGCCATATTTAGTTTAATATATTTTGTGATTAAGTGATATGTCTAAAATTAAACATAAAACAATTCTGAGCTTAATACTATTATTTAGCATTTTGGCTTTGTTGGCAGCATACTTTATTCAGTATGTGCTAGAACATCAGCCCTGTAATTTATGTTTACTTGAAAGAATACCCTATATTATTTCAATAATAATTATTTCATTTTGTCTGTTTTCTAAAAAATTTGAAAAAAATTCCTTAATTGCTTTAAGTTTAGTTTTTTTTCTTGCAACTTTATTAGCTATTTATCACTTTGGTATTGAACAAGGGTTTATTGAGGAATCTTTAGTTTGTGACCTAAAATATGAAAATAATGACATATCAAGAGAAACTCTTTTAAATCAACTAAAAGAAATGCCTGTGAGTTGTAAAAATGTTACCTTTAAAATTTTTGGATTATCTCTTGCGACTTTTAATATTTTTATTTCTTTAATATTAAGTGTTATTACTACTAAACTTTTTTTAACTAATGAAAAAAACAAATAAAAATAAAGTAGAAGAATTTATCAGAGTAGACCATGCTGGTGAGCGTGGGGCTATTAAAATTTACGAAGGGCAACTATTAGCTCTAAATACTTTTATGAAAGATGATGATTTAAAAAAAAAAATTGAAGAAATGAAAGTTCATGAACAAGAACATTGCGATTACTTTGAAAATGAAATTAAAAAAAGAAACATTCAGCCTACTAAATTTTTACCTTTATGGGATTTGTTAGGTGTGGGTTTAGGCTTTGGGTCAACAATATTAGGCAAAAAAGCTGCTATGCTTTGCACAGCTTCAGTGGAAGAAGTTATAGACGAACATTACTCAGACCAAATCAAGCTGTTACAGAGTGATGAAAAAAAACTAAAAAATAAAATTATTAAATTTAGAAAAGATGAATTACATCACAAGGAAATAGCATATAAAGAAGGTGCAACAAAAAAAGGTGTTTATTCAATCTTAGATAAAATAATTAAAACTGGTTCAAAGATTGCAATTAATATATCAGAGAAGGTGTAGTTAAGCTTCTAACTCTACATCCCAGTACAAATAGTCCATCCAGCTTTTATGAAGAAAATTTGGTGGGAAGTGTTTTCCATTTTTATGCAAGTCCTCAGTTGAGGGTTGATAGGGTTCTTGGTTTATTGTCATTTCTGAGTTTTTAAGTAATCTACCACCCTTTTTGACGTTACAACTAGAACAAGCAGTCACAACATTATCCCAATTTGTTTGCCCTCCTTTAGACCTTGGAAGTAAATGATCAAATGTTAACTCTTCTGCACTTCCACAATATTGGCAAGAAAATCTATCTCTTAAAAAAACGTTAAATCTTGTAAAACTAGGTCTAGCTTGAGGTTTAATAAAACTTTTTAATGCAATAACACTCGGTAACCTCATATTAAATGAGGGACTTCTGATAACTCTATCGTAATTACTTACTATATTTACCCTATCTAAAAAAACTGATTTCACAGAATCTTGCCAACTCCAAAGTGATAATGGATAATAGCTTAGAGGTCTATAATCAGCATTTAAAACTAATGCTGGGCATTTTTCTAACGAAAGATTTTGTTCACCAAAAAACATTGACATAAACCTTAATTGAAAAAAATCACTTTATCAATAAATAGAATCTTATTTATATATTAAAATTACCTTTAATATATTTTAGTGCCGCACTTGAGGCTTCCATTGGAATATGGTGATCACAATTATTTAACATTTTTGTTTCAATTTCAACATCATTTCTTATTAAAAAATCTTTTGCTTCTAACAAAAAAGTTGGAGAAACAACTGCATCTTGATCCCCATGTATTAAAAGCATTCTAGTTGAAGAGGTTTTTCTGCTAACAAGGTCTTTTTGGTTTATTATTTTTCCAGAAAAACCAACAATGCAATTATAATTCTCATAACTCGTTAATCCTAAATTTATAGACATCATACATCCCTGACTAAAACCTGATAAACAAATTTGAGAATTTTTTAAATTATACTCATCTTTTACTTCTTTAATAAATTTATGAAGTTTTAATTCTGATTTTTTTGTTTGTTCTAAAATATAATCTGGGTCATCTTTAGTTAAATCAAACCATTGGTAACCAGTTGGATTAATTGCACATTTTTCATGCCCATTTGGACATAAAAAAACAGTATTAGGCAAAAATCTTTTCCAATTTAAAGTTAGCATGCTTATGTCCTTTCCGTCTCCACCATACCCATGAAGTAAAATAACGACTTGATTAATTGAGATATTTTTCTCTGACTTAATAATTGTAGTTCTAAGGCAAAATGTCATAGATGATTTATTATGTTTTTTTATTTATAAATTACTCTACTATAAAATTATGATTACCGGAACTTTAGTAAAAATTTTTGCAATAATGCTTTTAATAGTTGTGGTGGTCGTGTTAGTTCTTGGTATTGGAACCCTCTTCAAAGGAGGGGAGAGTAGCAAAAAGCATTCAAATAAATTGATGCAACTTAGAGTACTTTTTCAGTTCATAGCTATAATTGTTCTAGTATGCTTTGCTTACTTTTTCAAAAATTAATTATATAATTTCAGCCAATTAATAAATTCTTTATTATTAAAATCAATAGACCCTAAAATTCTAGCAAATTCCCTACCTTCTTTATTAAATAAAATCGTTGTTGGAACTCCTCTTAAAGAAAATTTTTTTGCCAAAGTAATTGATGAATCAAAATAAATATCTAAATTTTTTATATTCAGATCTTTAAAAAAAGATTCTGATTTTTCCTTGCTTTCCTTACCAATATTTATTGGGAAGATTTTCAAATTGTTTAAGTCCATGTTAACTTGCAAACTATCTAATGATGGCATTTCTTCCTTACATGGAGCACACCAGGTCGCCCAAAAGTTCAGAATTATCAATTTCCCATTATAATCATCCAAATTAACATCTTTTTGATTTATGTCTTTAAAAATTACATTTTCATAAACTTTTAGATTTTTTGTTAAAATCAAATTTTTAATATATGGTTTTTCACTTGTGTGACCCATGCTAATCGTTATTAGATAAATAAATATTGTTAATAATTTCATACTAAATATGTATAATTAATTATCATGGTAAAAAATAAAAACAACATGGCAATATGGGAATCACGAATAAAAAATAATGTCTCAACATTGTTTCAAAAAGTTGGCAACTCAATAGATGTTGATAAAAAACTTTTTAAAGAAGATATTTTGGGGTCAATCGCACATGTTGAAATGCTATTTAAACAAAAAATTATTTCTTTCAAAGTTAAAAACAAAATAATTTATGGACTGAATAAAATTGAAAAAGAAATTTTAAAGAATAAGTTTGAGTACAATAGAAAATATGAGGATATTCACATGAATATTGAAAAGAGACTATTTCAAATTATAGGTGAAGAAGCAGGATATGTTCATACTGCAAGATCTAGAAATGATCAGGTGATTACAGATTTTAAGATGTGGACCACTTCTGCAACTAAAGAAATTGCTAAAAATTTAGACAATATTATTAAAACAATTCTCAAAATTTCTGAAAAGAATATCGAGACAATAATGCCAGGGTTTACACATTTAAAGAATGCTCAAGCAATCTCATTTGCCCATTATTTAATGGCGTATGTGGAAATGTTTACTAGAGATAAAAAAAGATTTTATAATAATTTGGAAAGTTTATCCGAGTGTCCTCTTGGGGTAGTTGCGTTAACAGGGACTTCTTTTAATATAGATAGAAATTTTACATCAAAAAAATTAGGATTTAAAAAACCAACTAATAACTCTATAGATACTGTTGCTGATAGAGATTTTGTTTTAGACTTTTTGTATAGTGCTTCTGTTTGTTCAATGCACATATCAAGAATTGCTGAAGAGCTTATAATTTGGAACTCAGATGGATTTAATTTAATTACTCTTTCAGACAACGTTGTTACTGGTTCTTCGATTATGCCTCAAAAAAAAAACCCAGATTCATTAGAATATTTAAGGGGAAAAACTGGTTCAATTTATGGAAATTTATTTTCTATGCTTACAATACTTAAAGGTCTTCCAATTTCATATTTTAAGGATCTTCAGGACGACAAAGAAATACTGTTTAGCTCTAATGAGATTCTTAATAACTGTTTGGCAATTCTTAATGAAGTTTTAAAAAACATGAAGCCCAATAAACAAAAGATGTTAGATCTTGCAAACACTGGTTATATTACAGCTACAGATTTAGCAGATTATCTTGTTAAAAATCATTCAATGCCCTTTAGAAAGGCTTACCAAATTACTGCTGCAATTGTAAATATTGCAGAAAAGAAAAATAAAAAATTAAATGAGCTCAGCATTCATGATCTAAAAAAAATTGAACCTAAACTTACAATTGAGGTATTAAAGATTTTTAATGTTAAAAATTCAGTAAATTCAAAAAAATCCTATGGTGGAACATCTTTTGGAAATATAAAAAAAATGATAGAAAAATATAAAAAAAATAAATGATAAAAAAATTAATTTTAATCTCTATATTTTGTACCCTAGTATTCTCATGTGGAAAAAAAGCAGACCCAGAATACAAAACAAATAAAGATAATGTCCTTATATTTAAGGCTTAATGAAATATATTAATAAAAGCCTCACAATTGAAAAAGTGAAAATTCACAATATTGCAAGAAGGTTTGGTACTCCTATTTATTGTTACTCATATAAAAAATTAAAAGATAACATTACTATTTTCAAAAAAAATTTTAGTTCGTTTTCTCCTCTTATATGTTTTGCTGTTAAATCAAATACAAATGTAAATCTAGTAAGAGAAATAAGAAAATTGGGATTAGGTGCGGATGTGGTTTCAATTGGAGAATTAATGTTGGCCCTTAAAGCTGGAATGGCACCAAAGAAAATTGTTTTTTCAGGGGTTGGTAAGACTTCGACTGAGATTAATTATGCAATTGACATAGGAATACTATTAATTAATGCGGAATCTAAAAGTGAAATTATAGAAATAGAAAAAATTGCAAAATCTAAGAAGAAAATTGTAAACATTGGTATTAGATTAAATCCAAATACAGATGCTAAGACATTAAAACAAATTTCAACTGGAAAAAAAGAAAATAAATTCGGTGTAGATGAAAAAACATTTTTTGAACTAGTTAATTATTCTAGAATTTCAAAATATATTAACCTTAAATGTTTAAGTGTTCACATTGGTAGTCAAATTTTAGATTACAAGCCTTATGAAAAAATGCTTAATGTAGTGGGTAAAATTATCAAAACATGTAATCATGTATTTGAATATGTAGACCTTGGTGGTGGAATGGGAATTTCCTATGAAGAAAAAAATAAAAAGCTTAATTATAAAAAATATAATATTGCTATAAAAAAATTTTTAAAAAATAATAAGTCTAAGATTATATTTGAACCAGGTAGATCTATAGTGGGAAATATTGGCTCTCTAGTTTCAAAAGTTATTTATATAAAAGAAAATGAAAAAAAAGATTTTATTATATTAGATGCTGCCATGAATGATTTAATGAGACCTGCCCTATACGGAGCTACACATAAAACTTTGCCCGTATTAAAAACAAATCAACTTTCAAAAAAAACTTATGATTTTGTTGGACCAATTTGTGAAAGCACAGACAAGTTTACAAGTTTAAAAAAATTTCAAAAATTAAAAGAGAAAGATCTTATTGTAATGTGTGATGTGGGGGCATACGGTATGTCATTAAGTTCAAATTATAATGTTAGACCAAAACCAATTGAGTTATTGATTAAAGGCTCAAAGATTAATGTTATTAAAAAGAGACAAAAACTAAAAGATCTAATCTAGTTTTTAATTAAAATGATAAAAAGTTTTTTATTTAATATTTTTTTCTTTTTTGGAATTATTCTTATTTGCATAATATTTATACCTGCTTTTTTTTTACCTCAAAAAATAACTCTAATTGGAGGAAAAATTATGGGTTACTGGGCTTCTTTTTGTTTAAAATTTTTCTTATCCACGAAATTAATTGTTAAAGGTAGAGAAAATATAATAAATAATAAAAAATTCTTCATAGCTGCTTCACATCAATCTATGTTTGAGACCTTTTTTCTACAAACAGTTTTTAATTCTCCTGTTTTTATCCTAAAAAAGGAACTGTTGATGATTCCAGTATTTGGTTGGTACCTAAAAAAAATTGGTTCAATTTCAATTACAAGAAATAAAATATCAAAAAATAATCTTGGTTTTTTTGGAGATATTTTAAAATTAATTAATACGTCAGATAGACCATTAGTAATTTTCCCACAGGGAACAAGGTTATTACCAGAAGATCGCACACCCTTTAAAAAAGGAGCAAGTAGAATTTATGAAGAATTAAAAATATCTTGTCAGCCAATAGCCATTAACTCTGGGCTTACTTGGCCAAAACATGGCCCTAAAAAAATCAATACTACATTGGTAGTTTCAATTTTGCAGGCAATAGAACCTGGCCAAAATAAGGAGCTTTTTTTAAAAAATTTACAAGACGTTATTTATACTGAACTAAATATACTGAATTAACCTTTCATAGGCATTACAACAAAAATACTATCAAAGTCATCTGGATCTTTAATTAAAGCTGGAGACCCCTCGTCGTTAAAAAAAATTTCTATTTTTTTTCCATCAAGCTGGGCAGCAACATCAATTAAATATCTTGAGTTAAAGCTGATTTCTAAATCGTGATCAAACTTAACACTTAAACTTTCCTTACCATCACCACTATTAGTGTTATTAACTGATAGATCTAAAACATCTTGTGATAAATTAAATTTTACACCATCTTTTTTATCTAGTGAAACTGAGGCAACTCTATCTACTGAATCTATAAAAAGTTTTAAATCTATTTCTAATTTTTTTTGGTTATTTTTAGGTATTACTTGAATGTAATTAGGAAACTTCCCATCAATTAATTTAGAAATTAAAATACTATTATTTAATTCAAATTTAATTTTTGATTTTACATTTGAAATTTTAACATCACCATCATAGCTCTCTAATAAAGAACATAATTGAAATATTGTTTTTTTGGGCAATATAATAGGCTCAAAATCAACCTTCTGATCTAATCTTATTTTAGATATAGACATTCGGTGACTATCTGTGGCTGCTGCTGTCAAAAAGTTTTGATCCTCTATTTGGGTTTGGTGAAAAAAAACTCCACTTAAATAATGCCTTGTTTCATCATTTGAAACTGAAAATTTACATTTATTTAATAATTTTAATAATTGTTTAGATTTAATACAAAATTCATTTTGATTGAAATTTTCATCTGTTAGAGGAAATTCAGACGAACTAATACAGTTTAAGTTAAAAACAGATTTTTCTGACTCTACTTGGAGCTTACTTCCTTCTGTTAAAGATAAATTAATTTTTTTCCCTGATGAAAATTTTCTTATGATGTCATACATAATTGACGAGGTGGTTGTCGTGTTTCCTTCTTCAAGAACTTCCACGTTACTAATTTGATGAATGAATATTAGGTCAAGATCAGTAGCAGTAATTGTTAGGTTTGAATTACTAACATTTAATAGAACATTTGATAAAATTGGCAGTGTGCTTCTTTTTTCAATTACACCTTGGCAGTAATTCAATGCTTGTTGTAGGTCTTGTTGATTAACGTTAAATTTCATTTTCTTTATTATACAATATTTGATTTTTTAAGTTATTAATATTGTCATTCATTTCTGGGTCTTTTTCTTTTAATTTTTCAATTGTTTTAACTGAATGTATGATTGTTGTATGATCTCTATTGGAAAATTCCCTACCAATTTCTGGCAATGATTTTGAGGTTAGAATTTTAGTTAAATAAATTGCAGTTTGTCTAGGCCTTACAAGGTATCTTGACCTCCTTGCAGAAAGCATTTCATTTTTACTTATTTTAAAAAACTTACAAACTATCGATTGTATCAAATCAATTGTTACTTTATTTTCACCAATATTTAATAAATCTTTTAAAACAACCTTAACCTCAGATAAATTTGGAACTTTATTATATATTCTTGAGAAAGACACAACTCTATTAATCGCACCAACTAACTCTCTAATACTTGTGGTAATTTCAGTGCTAATAAATTTTTGTATTTCTTCAGAAATATTTACTTGGTTGGAATAATAAATATTCAGCTCTTGAGTTTTTTGTTTAACAATCTTATTTCTTAATTCATAATCAGGTTTTTGCACATCAACAACTAAGCCACCAGCAAATCTTGATTTAATTCTATCTTGAATTCTAGATAATTTATTAGGAGCCCTATCTGCAGAAATTATTACTTGTGATCCTTTATCAATCAAGGCATTAAAAGTATGAAAAAATTCTTCTTGCATTGCTTCTTTTCCGTTCATGAACTGAATATCATCAATCAATAAAATGTCTGTATTTCTAAAGTACTCTTTAAATTTTACCATATCGTTAGACTTGATTGATTTAACAAATTGATACATAAATCTTTCAGCTGAAATGAACATTACTTTATTTTTTTCTTTTAAAGAAATACCAATTGAATTCAATAAGTGAGTTTTTCCCATTCCGACACCACCATAAATGTAGAGTGGATTATAATGGGAAATATTTTCTGAAACTTTTAACGATGCTTCATAAGCTAGTTTGTTGCTTGTACCAGTTATAAAATTATCAAATCTTTTATTAGGGTCAATTCTGTTATATTGTAAATATGTATCTTTAATGAATGATACATTTTCACTATTTTCATTTAATTTTATATTATTTTCATTTTCAGAAATTTTTTCTACAATTCTAAATTCTATTCTCGTTAAATCTTTTTTATATATCTTAATTATTTGCAATATCTGGTCTAAATATCTTGAGGTAATCCAATCTCTTATAAACCTAGTTGAAACGGAGAGTAAAACATAATTATTCATTTCTTCTACAAAATCTATTTTTTTAAGCCAGCTTTCATAAATATCATTGCCTAGTTTGCTTTTCATATTTTTTTGCACAACTGCCCAGTCAAGAGCTGCAGATGAAATATCCTTTAAATTTTTCGATGTATTGTTGTCAGGCATGAATTTATATGAATAAAGTTAGTTAGATGTAAAATAAATTTTTTGCAATAATTAAATCTATAAACATAAAGATAAATAAACTTCCTAGGTGAATCATTTTTAATAGGAACAATTATTTTTTAAATTTATTATCTCATCTTTATTTTTTTAATAAATAAAGTTTACAAATTTAAAATCTATGAGTGTGTGATTTAAAAAATCTATTTTTTGTTTATTTGTTAAAACAATATATAATCATCAAATTATTAACTATTCTTGTCTGAAATAAACAGAAATAATTGAAATCTGGTGTCAACTAGAGGTGGTTATTTTAAAATAGCGATTTTCTTTGTAATTCTTGAAATATTCCTTGAGGCATTGGCTTTTTTAATAATTCCAGTTTTTGCAACTTTCATTAATTCAGAATTCAACTTAGGTAAGAATTTTAAAGCTTCAGTTTTTTTCTTCTCTAAAATAAGAAGGTTCATTTTTTTTATAGCATTCCTATATTTGCTTCTACGAGCTTTATTAACTAGTGTTTGCGTAGCAATTTTTCTAATTCTTTTAATTGCTGATTTTGTGTTTGCCATAAGCGCTGTGGTATAGCTTGAGAATTTATACTGGTCAATAGAATAATTAGCTATTTTTGGCAGGTATTACAAAAAAAAGTTGATCTATTGGTTATAAATATTTTCTTTATTTTACCTTCACATTTGCTCCTGAAACAATTCAGATTTTCCCTTTGATAAACTTTAAATTCTTTTTGGAAGTTGCCAGTTTTTCCAGATGTATTTTTAAAGTCACGGATACTTGACCCCCCTTTTTTTATAGCATTATTAAGTACTTTCTTAGAAAATAAAATAATATTTTTACATTCTTTTTTAGATAATTTCATTGCATGTATCGTAGGGTTAATTTTACAATGAAATAAAATTTCACTTGCATAAATATTACCAATTCCAGATACAAATTTTTGGTCTAATAAAAAACTTTTTATATCCTTTTTTTTATTAAAAAAATATTTTAATAAATATTTCAAATCAAAATTTTTAAAAAATGGTTCTGGTCCTAAATGATTAAATTTATCTACAAGTGCTTCTCTATTATCTATAAATTTAAAAAAACCAAATCTTCTAGGATCATTATAAATAATCTTTAAATCTTTAAAATGTATCTCAACATGGTTGTGTTTTTTTGGAAGAGTTGAAGTGTTATAAAAACTTGTATTAGTATGTTTGTTTAAATTTTTTTTTTCAATCAAATGAATAGTACCTGACATTCCTAGGTGTATTAAGCAAAATGAACCATTAGAAAAATTCAATATTAGATACTTTGAAAACCTAGTAACTTTTTTAATAACTTTGTTTTGTAATAAATTTTCAAACTTTTCAGGAATTTTAAATCTTAAATTTCTGTTTGTAATTATTACTTTCTTAATTTTTTTTTGGTGTATTTTTTTAGCTAATGATTGCTTAACTATTTCTACTTCTGGTAATTCTGGCATTTAGCAGTATATTATCAATTAATAATAAATTTAACATGCAACAATATCTCCAAAACAAAAAAGGACTTGTTCAGGACGTTTTCGACAACGTTTATGATAAATATGATTTAATGAATGACTTTATGTCTCTTGGCGTTCATAGAATTTGGAAAAAAGATTTAATAAGTTTGATGAATCCCTCAAAAAATAAAATTTTGATTGATGTTGCCTGTGGCACTGGCGATCTAGGTAAACTTTTTTTAAATTTAACCAATAAAGATGGTAAAATTTTTTGTGTAGACCCTAATAAAGGAATGGTTGGTAAAGGCAAAGCAAAATTATCTAGCTATAAAAATATTAACTGGGTGATTGCCCCAGCAGAAAAATTACCTATTAAAGATAGTTCTTGTGACTATTATACAATTAGCTTTGGTTTACGTAACACTAAAGATCTCAATAAAGCACTATCAGAGGCTTATCGTGTTTTAAAACCAGGTGGTCGCTACTTATGTTTAGAATTTTCTAAAATTCAAAACTCAAACCTAGATTTTATCTATAAAAATTATTCCAAGCTTATCCCTTTAATTGGAAAAGTAGTTGCTGGCCAAAAAAAACCCTATGAATATTTAGTTAAAAGTATTGAAGAGTTTATTAATCAGGAAGAGTTAATTGATCTAATGAAAATCAATAAATTTGAAAATTGCAGTTACAGAAACTTATCTGGAGGAATTGTAGCGATTCACTCAGGTTGGAAGATATAATGATTAAAAGACTATTAACATTATTTAAATTAGGAAGAAAGTTAGCTAAATCTGATGTTTTAGATATTGTCTCTAAATTTCAAAAACCACCTCTCGCTATTAAAATTTTACTTCAAATACTGTCTTTTTCTTTTTCCAATTCTCAAAAAATGAATTTAAATGTCACTGAAGGAGAAAAACTTTCAAAATCTTTGCAATCAATGGGCACAACTTTTATCAAACTAGGACAATTCTTAGTTACCAGGCCTGATATTATTGGAGACGATCTAGCAAAACAATTAGAAGGTTTACAAGATAGACTTCCCGCATTTACTCTAACTGAAGCTAAAACTATAATTAAAAAAGATTTAGGTGAGGAGGTGTTTAATTCAATTATAGATTTAAGTGAACCTGTTGCTGCTGCTTCCATTGCCCAAGTTCATAAAGCTAAAATAAATGACGATGGAATAATAAAAGATGTAGCTATTAAGATTTTAAGACCTGATATTAAAAAAAACTTTAATGAAGAAATAGATGCGTTAATGCTCTTTGCTTTTTTTATCGAGTCATTCATTAAAAAAACAAAACGTTTAAAAATAATTGAGGTTGTTTTCCTGCTTAAAGAAATAACTAATCTAGAAATGGACTTAAGATTTGAGGCTGCTGCAGCTAATGAATATGCTGAAAATACAAAAAATGATGCTGGTTTTAGAGTCCCTGGAATTTATTGGAATTTTACCAGCGAAAATGTGATGACTCTTGATTGGGTTGATGGTGTTTCTATTCGTGAAACTGATGATTTACAAAAAAGAAATATTAATACATCAGAAATTGCTTCAGATATTATTCAACACTTTCTAAGGCATGCTGTTAGGGATGGTTTCTTTCATGCAGACATGCATCAAGGTAATATTTTTATTGATAACAATGGACAAATTGTACCTATAGATTTTGGTATTATGGGTAGATTGGATGATATTAGTAAAAGATTTTTAGCTGAAATTCTATTTGGTTTCATTCAAAGAGATTATAAAAAAGTTGCTGAAGTACATTTGTTGGCAGGCTTAGTTCCTAAAGATGTGCCTGTAGATGATCTTGCTCAAGCATTAAGAGCCATTGGTGAGCCAATATTTGGTCAATCTGTAAAAGATATATCTGGTGGAAAATTACTGAAACAACTTTTTGATGTTACTGAAAAATTTAATATGCAAACCCAACCTCAATTATTAATGCTACAAAAAACTATGGTTGTTGTCGAAGGTGTTGCTAGAAAACTCAACCCTGACACCAATATATGGGAAACATCAAAACCAGTTTTAGAAAGTTGGTTAAGAGAAACTAAAGATCCTATTAATTCTTTAAACGAAGGTTTGAAAAGCACTAGTGAGGTGATTAAACGATTGCCTGATTTTCCAGAAATTATGGATAAAGCAAATCAAGCACTTACATTTTTAGCAAGTGGTCAAATACCTCATAATTCAAACTCCTATACAGCTCTAAACGAAAAGAAATCTGAAATGGTTGCATTTAAAAACCAGTCTATTGTTGGATTATTACTGCTTGTAATCTTTGGTCTATTAGTATTTTAATTTGTTCTATGAATAATTTATCAGAGAGAAAAATACTTTTAATAATATGTGGGGGTGTGTCTGCGTACAAAAGTTTAGAGCTTATTAGATTATTTAAGAAACAAGGTGTGGAAATTAAAACTATCCTTACTAAAAGTGCAAAAGAATTTGTAACTCCTTTATCAGTAGCCTCACTTTCCCAAGAGAAAGTTTATGATGATTTATTTAATGCTGAAAATGAAGCAGAAATGGATCATATATCCCTATCTAGATGGGCAGATGTAATTCTTGTTGCACCTGTTACTGCTAATACTATTTCAAAATTAAGTACTGGCTCTTCAGACGACTTGGCTTCAACTGTAATTCTTGCATCTGATAAGGATATTTTTTTGACACCCGCTATGAATGTTAGAATGTGGGAACACCCATCAACTAAAAAAAATCTCAATAAATTAAAATCTTACGGTTATAAAATAATTGGTCCTGAAGTAGGAGATATGGCTTGTGGTGAATTTGGTGAAGGAAAAATGACTGAGCCAAAAGATATTTTTCGAACAATTGAAGCATATTTTAGTGAATTAAATAAAAACCAAAAATTAAAAGCTTTAATAACTGCAGGACCAACTAATGAATATATTGATCCGATAAGATTTATTACAAACAAATCTTCAGGAAAACAAGGTTATGCTTTAGCAAGATCTTTGGCTAAAAGAGGGTTTCAAACAACGCTAATTTCTGGACCTACCAATTTGCCAATAGATTGTAATATAAATTTAATTAAAGTTGAAACAGCAGATGAAATGTTTAAAGCTACACAAGAAAGTTTACCTGCCGATGTTGCAATTTTTTCTGCTGCTGTTGCTGATTTTAAAGTAAAAGAGAGAAAAAATCAAAAAATTAAAAAACAAGATTATTTACATCTAGATCTTAAAAAAAATATTGATATTCTTAATTATGTATCAAAGCATAACTCTCTTAGGCCAAAATTAGTTATTGGCTTTGCAGCTGAAACAAACAATATTCAAGAAAATGCTAAAAAGAAATTAATAGAAAAAAATTGTGATTGGATAATAGCAAATGATGTGTCTAATGATTCAATTGGATTTAATTCTGATTTTAATGAGGTTTCAATTTTTTATAAGGACAATAAAATTAAAAATGAAAGACTTACTATTAAAAAAAAATCTGACATATCAGAGGAAATAGTTAATAGAGTTATTGAACAATTAAATTAAAATTCAATGGCAAAAGTATTGATTAAAAAACTAAATCCTACAGTAGAACTTCCTGTTTACAAAACAAATGGTGCTTCTGGCATGGATTTAATGGCTTTTATAGAGGGACCAGTTAGTATAGCACCTAATACCTCATATTTAGTACCTACAGGCCTTTCTATTGCCTTTTCAGAGGATTATGAGGTACAAATTCGTCCTCGCTCCGGTCTTGCCGTAAAAAACAATGTGACTGTTTTAAATACACCAGGAACTATAGATAGTGATTATAGAGGTGAGATTAAGATTATTCTTTTTAATCATGGAAAAGAGGATTTTTTAATCAATAACAAAGATAGAATAGCACAAATGGTTTTAACTCCAGTTGTTAAGATGGAATTTGAAGAAGCAAATATTTTACCAGATACTACAAGGGGTGAAGGTGGATTTGGCTCAACTGGTAAATGAAGAGCCAACTTAATAAAAAGATAATTGAACGTTTTTCAAGACAAATTGTACTTAGGGATATTGGTACTTTAGGTCAAAAAAAGATCTTATCCTCAAAAGTTTTAATTATTGGTGCTGGTGGGCTTGGATCCCCAGTTGCTGAGTTTCTTTCAAGAGCAGGAATTGGATCAATAGGAATTATTGATGACGACAAGGTAAGTCTTTCTAATCTACACAGACAAAGTCTTTATAATACATCTGATGTAGGAAATTTTAAAGTAGTGGTAGCAAAAAAAAAAATTAAAAAGATAAACCCTAATACAAAAGTTTTTATTTATAAAATTAGATTAAATAATAAAAATTATAAAAAAATTATTAATAATTATGACTATATAGTTGACGGATCAGATAATTTTACAACAAAGTTTTTACTTAACGATTTATGCTTGAGATTTAAAAAAATTCTTGTTGTTGGTGCAATCAGCAAATTTGATGGGCATATATTTACTTTTAATTTTAAAAATAAAAAAATTCCTTGTTTGAGATGTTTTTTTCAAGAGACCAAAATTTCAGATGATATTTTAAATTGTGAGTCTGATGGTATACTTGGAACTGTGGCGGGGATTGTTGGCACTATTCAAGCTAATGAAGTAATAAAAAAAATATTGAATATTGGGGTAGGACTTGATGGTTACATCCTTATTCTAGATCTATTGAATTTAAGTTTTAGGAAAGTAAAAATTAAAAAGAAAAAAAATTGTTTTTGTAGATGATAACAAAATTAACTATTTACTTTTTATTTATATCACTTTTGTTTACTCAACTTTCTACTGCTGAAGATAAATTTCTGTCTTTAAAAAAGAGTACAGTAAATGTTAGGTATGGACCAAGTTTTGACTCAAAAATCAAATATATATATAATAAAATTAATTTACCCATAAAGCAAATTGATAAGAAAGAAAATTTTCGAAGAATTGTTGATTTAAAAAATAATAGTGGCTGGATTCATTTATCACAACTTAAAAAATCAAACTCCATTATTATCTTGGAGAATAAAATTTTATTTAAAAAACCTTCAAATCTCTCTAGACCAATTGCAAGACTCGAAATGGGAAGGTTATTAATTGTTAAAAGATGTGAAGGTATGTGGTGCAATGTAAGTACTGGAGATTATTTTGGTTGGATTAAAGCTGAAAATATTTGGGGTTCTATTAAATAAAATCAGCTAACAATGACTTAATATTTTCTTCGGTTAATTTTGTAGTATGGGCATATTCTTTGTGATCAATGCCAAGTTCAATATTTGTAGTAATTGATTTAAATTTAGTAATTTGATCATCATTAAATTTAAAATGAATAAATTGTACAGAAGAAGCTTTTCCTTCAGATGATGTTCTATCCACATCACTTTCTGGCACAGCATTAACTGTCTCATTATCAATTTTCATAAAGATTTTTTCTTCTATGCCACCAACTTTTCCTAAAAATGCACCTCTAGAAAGAGGATTATCAATTTCAAACATCAACGTTGCCGTAAGTTCTTTTCCATTCGGAACCAAAGGGTTGTAAGCTATTAATTCATCTTTTAATTGTTCATCACCACCTTTTTCAATATGTAACATTTCTTGAACTTGCGCCACCATAGTTTCAAAACTTTCAAAATAAAAAGTTGCATAAGGGCCAAGCGCTATTCTTCTATTTTTTTTAAATTCAACAAGTTCTTTTCTAATTTGTTTCCTATTTTTTGCGTACATATCTTCAGGAATTAAATCTTCTTTTTCAATTTGTTTTTTTTCTTTGCTCATACTTACAACCTATAACTTTTTGCCATTAATTCGATGGGGTGTAGTGCCTCATCGTTGGCTATGTTTGTGTCTGACTCCAATTGTTTTAAATGCTTTCCTGCTAAGGGACAATCAGAAGCCATATATTTATTATTTTTATTTTTAATCTGTTTCACTGTTGGTGTTCCAACTTTTACTGCAAGATCATATGTTTCCTTCATTACCCCAAAAGTTCCCCCATGGCCTGCACATCTTTCAACAACATCCATTTTAATATTAGGAATAAATTTCAACATATCTCTAGATTTAATACCCATATTTTGTGCTCTAGCGTGACAAGCATTGTGGACTGTCACCCCACCATCAATTTCCTGTAAGCCTTCTGCTAGACCTTCATTTTTAGCTATATCAACGATATATTCATCTATATCACTAGTATTTTTTGAAAGTCTTTTGATACTTTCATCATTGGGTAATAATAATGGCCATTCAAATTTTAACATTAAACCACAACTTGCTGTTAGTGTAATAATTTCATAACCTTTATTTACCCATTTCAATAAATCTTTAGATACTTTTTTGGCTTGTTCAACAACTTTTGGAAGATCTGCTTGTTCGAGGTAAGGCATTCCACAGCATCCAGGGTAAGCCTCTTGTACTTCAACACCATTTTTTTTTAAAACTTTTAAAGCTGCAACACCTGTATCTTTTTTATTAAAATTAACAAAGCATGTTGAATAAATTACAACTTTTCTATCTTTAGATGGAGCTTCACTGTTTGTTGGAATATTATTTTTTTTAAAATATTTTGTAAATGTTTCTGAATTGTAAGTCGGAAGCTTAACTCTCATATCAATTCCAGCAACTAATTCTAATATTTTTCTAAAGAGAGTATTTTTGGTGTTTGATGCCCAGTTTATTAGTGATGATAACATGACACCAATTTTTGCATTTCTATCAATTTGAGCCAATAATGTGGGCACCATAGGTAATTTATTTAATTTTTTTTGAGCCGTTCTATATCTCAACATTAAATGGGGGAAATCTAAATCAAAATCATGTGGTGGTACATAGGGACATTTAGTCATAAAACACATATCACATAATGTGCAGGCATCTACCACTGGTTTAAATTGTTCACTTTTTAGACTCTCAACATCCTCATTTTCTGACTCATCTATCATGTCGAATAATTTTGGAAACGAGTCACATAAATTAAAACACCTTCTACACCCATGACAGATATCAAAAGCTCTTCTCATTTCATCATCTAATTTTTTTGGATCTAAAAAATCAGGATGCTCAAAATTTATTGGATGTCTTATAGGTGCTTCTGTGCCGCCTTCTTTACTCATATTTAAATTTTTAGGATTTGATGGTGGGGAAAAACCCCACCATAAATTAAGTCTTATTTACGCAATAGATTCTAATGTTTTTTGGAATTTACCTGCGTGTGATTTTTCAGCTTTGGCTAAAGTTTCAAACCAATCAGCAATTTCTGAAAATCCTTCTTCTCTAGCTGTTTTTGCCATACCTGGGTACATATCAGTGTACTCATGTGTTTCACCTTGTACTGCTGAAGCTAAATTATCTTTAGTTTCACCAATCGGCAGTCCTGTAGCTGGATCACCAACTTCCTCAAGGTACTCAAGGTGTCCATGTGCATGACCTGTTTCACCTTCTGCTGTTGATCTAAATACAGATGCTACATCGTTATAACCTTCTATATCTGCTTTTTGGGCAAAATATAAATATCGTCTATTTGCTTGGCTCTCACCAGCAAATGCATCTTTTAAGTTTTCTTCTGTTTTGCTTCCTTTTAATGACATATTTTTCTCCTTAATGATTGAGATAAACATATAATCATTCTAAACTGTAAGTCAACAGTTTAGAATTATTTTAATGTAAATATTAAACTATTGAAATTATTGAATTATTTTTGAGTTTGATTATCAGTTGCAACTTTAATTAATACTTCCACTGATTTTATTTTTTTTCCAGTAATATTTTTTTTAATATTTACCGAATCAATATCATCACTGCTACAATCAATTAACTCATTAGTATCTTCGTCAAAGAAATGGTGGTGTTCTGTGATATTTGTATCAAAATAACTTTTGTTACTATTAATAGAAATTTCTTTTAAATACCCTTTTTTCTTAAAGGCATGAACGGTGTTGTAAACTGTGGCTAAAGAAATTTTCTCATTGAGTTTTTCCTCAATAATTTTAATGAGGTCATTTACTGTAAAGTGGAAAGTTTTTTCAGCTGAAAATAATATTTCACATATTTTTAGCCTCTGCCTAGTTGGTCTTAATTTAGATTCTCTTAGTTTTTCAGTGTATATTTTTAAATTGCTCATTACTGTTTATAATAGTTCTAAACTATTTCTATATTATAATGATCATAAATCAAGTATTAAAGGTATTTAAATTTATGAAAAAAAACTCATTCACATTTGAAGAGCTAATAAAGTGTTCAAATGGTGAACTTTTTGGCCCAGGAAATGCTAAATTACCCCTTCCACCTATGCTTATGTTTGATAGAATTACAGAAATCAAAGAAGATAGTGGGGCTTTCAACAAAGGTTCTATAAAAGCTGAATTAGATGTCAAAGATAATCTTTGGTTTTTTGATTGTCATTTTAAGGGTGATCCAGTTATGCCTGGTTGTCTTGGTTTGGATGCAATGTGGCAGTTAGTTGGATTTTATCTTGGATGGCTTGGAAATCCTGGAAAAGGAAGAGCCTTGGGCGTAAGCACTGTAAAATTTACAGGTGAGGTTTTAAAAAGTGTAAAAAAAGCAACTTATGTAATTGATATAAAAAAAATTATGTCTCCAGGTGGTACTTCAGTTGGTTTAGCTAATGGATTATTATTTGCAGATGATAAGAAAATATATTCAGCAGAAAATTTAAAGGTAGGGTTATTTAAATAATGAGAAGAGTGGTAGTTACAGGTTTGGGTGTTGTTTCATGTTTAGGAAATAACCAAGAAGAGGTTTATCAGTCTCTTTTAAATTCAAAATCAGGAATATCTTTTTGTGATGAATATAAAGAGCATAATTTAAGAAGTCACATTCACGGTAAACCAAATATAAAACTTGAAGACCACATTGATAGAAAAACAATTAGATTTATGGGGTCTGGCTCTGCTTATAATTATATAGCAATGAAGGAAGCTATCAAAGATTCTGGGTTGGAAGATAAAGATGTGAGTAATATTAAAACTGGAATAGTTATGGGTTCTGGTGGTCCTTCAATTGAAAATGTTGTTTTGTCAGTTGATAAAACAAGAGCTAAGACACCAAAATTAATGGGGCCATTTATTGTTCCAAGAACTATGGCTAGTACATCTTCAGCAACACTTGCTGTACCTTTTAAAATTAAAGGCGTAAATTATACAATGAGTTCTGCTTGTGCAACTAGTGGACACTGTATCGGTCATGCAAGCGAACTGATTCAAATGGGTAAACAAGATATTGTTTTTGCAGGTGGAAGTGAAGAATTACACTGGGCTATGACTGCAATGTTTGATGCAATGACTGCACTTTCTTCTAAATACAATGATGCACCTGAAACTGCTTCAAGAGCTTATGACAAGACTAGAGATGGCTTTGTAATAGCTGGTGGTGGTGGGGTTTTAGTGCTTGAAGAGTATGAGCATGCAAAAGCAAGAGGTGCAAACATATATGCTGAATTAACAGGCTATGGTGCGACTTCTGACGGGTACGATATGGTAGCTCCATCAGGTGAAGGCGCTGTTAGATGTATGAAGATGGCTTTAGCAACAGCTAAAAACAAAATGGACTATTTAAATACTCATGGAACCTCAACTCCAGTTGGTGACATGACAGAATTAAAATCTGTAGGAGAAGCATTTGGTGCTGATGTGCCAAAAATTAGTTCTACCAAATCTCTTTCGGGTCACCCATTAGGTGCAGCTTCAGTTCATGAAGCAATTTATAGTTTAATCATGATGAAAAATAGTTTCATCGCAGCTTCTGCTAACATTACTGATATGGATGATGAGGCTAAAAAATTTCCAATCATAACTAAAACTGAAACAGGAGTTACTTTAAACTCTGTAATGTCTAACAGTTTTGGTTTTGGTGGAACTAATGCAACTTTAATATTTGAAAAGGTCTA
>Ga0307986_10000625_pt1 | contig 26000 bp, 42 predicted proteins | sample EllFjometageno82_FD_203170 | JGI IMG/M metagenome (GOLD analysis project Ga0307986, IMG submission 203170) | Marine microbial communities from Ellis Fjord, Antarctic Ocean - #82 | ecosystem: Environmental > Aquatic > Marine > Unclassified | place: Southern Ocean | collected 2014-10-09 | reverse complement strand
CCGTCCAGATCTAATTTGCCTATGATATTAACCGAGTCTGCAATGCCAAGTTCTACAAACAAACAATGTTGGCTAATGTTCTCATATATTTTTATGTTCTGAACAAAAGGTTTTAAATCAATACTAACATCACCAACCACGGTGAGAAATAATTCATCCCATTCAATTGCTCCTGCTGCTTCACTTGCCATAATTTATTTCTTTATTAGTTGTTTGAATTGACCAGTAAACTGGAGAACATATTCAGGCTTCAACAGGGATATCTCGGCTTTACTTTCATTTTTTCTGACATTATGATCGTAGTTACTAATTGACCTAATGGTACCAGCACTGAGTAGGTCTGCATCATAGTCAACTTGAATTCTATCTTCTCCGGCAAACTCGTAGTGATGTATATCATCAAGAGCGGTCGCCCCATACTCGTCTTTGGTTGTTTCTACCAAGTCGTGTGTTGATAGAGGCCAGTCGTGATATACATCTATTATGTTGTTTGTTAGTAGAATTATCCAATGATATTGGGGGTTGCCATAGAGTCGGTGTGCAATATGCTCTGGATTTTCTCCGTTTATGACTGTGTATCTGTCCAAATAAATTTGATTCTCCAGATATTTATTCTTTCCTACACGGCGGAAGATGTCAGGATAACTTATAAACTGACCGTCTATTTCTATTTGCATTAATGGGAACATTGAAAAAAACATTATTGGTTATCCTCCTTATTTGATAGTACTGGTGCTTTCGACAGTTGCATCAACCGTGCCCGGGGCGGTGACATCACCTACGGCGGCGGCGCCACTAGTAGCATCCGCTGGACCATTGAATGGGTTGTCATCAAAATGTTGTGCGGTCAACAATACCAATTCTTTGAACTGAAGAGTCATTGTAATTTCGGTGGGTGCACCCGATGTGCGTTGTATTGAATTAAATGCTCCACCTGCACCAAAATCTACTTTCATGTCGATCAACGCACAGTCAGCAATTTTTGTTAACCACGTATTTTTTTGATTCTTGTATTGATATTCAATTGCAAACTCGGCGGGATACATGATAAAGAATTTATCATCGGATCTTTCTGGATGCATGTTCTGTCTGAATATATTTATTATCGCATATGCAGATTGCAATTCGCCGATGTTCTTTGGCGCAAATTTAAATTGAAACGCGAATGTCCTAAAGTCCATACTCTTAAACAGTTGTTCTTTATAGGGATTGGGCACCTTGCCTGTTTGTAGTTCCAATGCGTCTTGTAATTTAAAGTCAAATCCAGCCGCACTTGCAATATTTGACATGCTGGCTAATTGTCTAACTGCTCTATCTCGGGCTGCTCCTGTGCCTTGTATCGCGGCACCGATGTCAGTAATAAGACTTGATCCCGGAGAATCCATGTAGGCTCCTGCCAATCCAAACTCAACATCAGACCAACCGGCAGTATATTGTTCTTGGGGCGATTGAGGAATATGCAGCTTCACAATATTTTTTGTTTTTATTCTTCTGTTTGGCTTAACTATGGCCGCAAGCACCTCTTTGGCTTTAGTCTTCATCTCCGCAGTGGATGTACCAGAAATGGATGTTGCAGCCCACCACGCGATCAATCCGGCTGTTGTTCCCACTGGATTTGCCACTGCACCGACACCGGCACCAACTGTTCCAACATGCGTTGCCAGTCGCTCGACTGCGCCTGCTTCTATTGCAATTCCATCACCTCCATGCACCACGCCGCTGCCGTCTGCTGTAGCAGCTAGACCCATTCTAGAAAATTCCCGTGCGATAATGGTAAACTGGACAGAGTGCAATTGTTGTTGTAATACTGAGTCGGGTGCGTTTCCTATAGTTGGTGGATACGACAACATCATTTGCGTGGGTGCTTTATAAGCCGCTTCTTTTGGCATTAGATCATCTCTCTAGAATATCGGTGTACTTTTGCCGCTGATGCTTTTTGGAAATCGTCGACGGGCAAAAAGATAGCCGCTTTCCAATCTTGTGGATTAACTTTCAAGAATCTAGACTGCATTTGTGATGCCAAATATCTCTTAGTACATGCTTTAACTTCTGGAAATTTGGAAGCATTCTTTAGCATGCCCCAGTTGTATCGCATCTTAGAATCGGCTGTCAAGGTTTTATCATTTGATGTTTCAAGCAGTTTGCCGAGCAATTGTGCCCGTAAGCCATATGGTAGATAATGTAGATTCATTCCAACAAACCCACCTGCTGCTGGCTCGATAGGAAGACACAACGGAAATCTATCGTAGTATGGCAAGGTGTTTTTATGTTTTGGGTTGTACGCGAAAAGATACATCTGCCCAAAATCTACTTTATTTGCAAACTCACCAATATCAGACTGCATTGCAGTATTCGAGGAGTTAATACCCTTGGCTACAGTGCCTACTTGCCTCATGTACCAGTCGAAACTCTTCTTCTGGTCACCTGCGTTTGTTCGTATCTGTTGAAATGGATTGCTCATAACATTATTTATAAGAGATCCCTAGCTCTTTCTCTGTAATTATTTTAAATTCTAAGTTTCTATCCAAACAAAATTCTCTTGCAGATTTCCACTTTGCTTCATTAACTGCAAACTGTGCAACCTCATTCAGAAATCTCTTGGTCTTTCTCTTGGGTATAGGTGGTGGCCTAGTGTATCTGTCTGGTTTAACTTCAATGAGGTACTGCTTTCCATTGACTTTAATATAAAAATCGATAAAATATCTATGTACTTTATTGTCCATCGGTGAGCGATATGGTATCACTACCTCCTCTGAATTCCACTCGGTAACATCAGCGTTTCTGTCACACCAATTCATAAATTTTACTTCATATCCAGACCTATACATAATCTTCGTTACATCACCCCGATATTTTGTAGGGTTTTTCGGATTAAATCGCCCCTGGTGGAGATTTTTCGTATAGGTCATATAAATACTCTTATAAGAAGTTCAACAGTTATTTATACTGAGAGAAAATAAGATGTCAACTGATACCAGCCCCGCCGAGCCAGAAGCCAAAGCTGCCAAAAAGAAAAAGCCTGTATTCAGTCTAAATAATATGGTATCACATGTTAGGCGCAATGACTTAACACGAGTTAATCGATTCGCCTGTTATATCAACGGTCCACTGGGAATCGATGCAGACGAGCGCGAAATGTCCATGATGGTTGAAGAAGTGTCTGTTCCTGGATTGAATCTGACATACACTCCCGTTAAAATTGGTACATGGACAGAGAATAGAGTTTCTAATATGGAATTTTACGGTGATACTGCCGCAATAACATTCCTTACTGATACTGATTGGAATGCCAGACAATACTTTGAATCGTGGATGAAAGAAATAGTAAATCCCGTAACGAAAGAAGTGAAGTTCTATGGAGACTATACGGGAGAGATAACAATTTACTCACTCAATCGCCAAGATGAAATCATCGGCGAGTGGACTTTACATGAAGCATTCCCGAGAGTTCTGTCGTTGACACCACTAGGGCACGCGGCAGGCGAGGGTGTTGCAAGAATGACAGTCACATTCTCATTCCTCAAGTGGAAACCCGGCGAGAAGGGAGATAGAAGAAGTCTTCTTGGCCAGATTCTTAATCTTAATTTTGGAACACTCACGGGACAACTCAAAAACAGCATAAAAAATACAATTGATGATACATTTGATGAAATATTTTAATTTAGGAGCATATAATGGCTATACCACAAAGTGATCAACCCCTTTTTGATATTGAGATTCTATCAAGACAAAGAAAGAAGTTTAAGTTTAGACCCTTTCTAGTAAAGGAAGAAAAGATACTCGTACTAGCAACTCAGTCAGAAGATATGGCTGATCTTATAGCTGGCATACAACAAGTGATAACAAACTGTTCTTTTGGAGAAGTACAGGGTGATGAACTGCCCGTGTTTGACTTACAGAAGGTCTTCATTGAACTTAGATCACAGTCAATATCACCCGTGTTCGGTGTAAACTTTACATGTGGATACTGTGAAGAGATGACGCCAGGCGAACTTGACTTACGGGATTTTGAGATTCAACAAAGCAATGATCATCATAATCCCATAAAGATAGGTGATACAAGACAGTTGCAAATGAGCTATCCAAGCGCACTTGATCTAGTATCAATCGGTGGCGCGGAACAGATTACTGATATATATGATGCCGCGGCAAATTGTCTTTTAGAGATACACACCGAAGATGAGATTATCAACTGTTCCGATTTATCGGCGACGGAAAAATTAGAGTATATAGAGAACATGACATTGAAGGAGTTTGAAAATGTTAAAAACTTCTTTGAGACTATGCCAGTATTAGAGCATGAAGTTAAATTTACATGCAACAACAAAGAATGTCTGAAAGAAAGTTCTTTATACATGAATGGGTATTTGGATTTTTTCGTCTAGCCCTTTCTCATGAAACCTTGGAGAACTTCTTCAAGACTAACTTTCTATTGATGCAAGAACATAATTATTCATTAACAGAAATAGAAAGTTGGATACCCTGGGAAAGGGAAGTGTATGTCGGAATGTTAATCGACCACCTCAAGAAAAAAGCAGACAAACAGAAACACTAGAGAGATAAGAAAATGGCTTTACCACTATTACTAGGAGCAGGAAGATTGGCATACGGCGCCCTTCGCGGTACAGCCGCAGTTGGTGGTGGTGCATTAAGAATGGCTGGCAGATTTGGCAAGCGAGCTGCGGCAGGATATGCAGGTGCCAAACTCGCGGGCGCAGGGTCAGGTTCAGATGAAAAATCAGACGGACAAGTATCAACTGGGTTCGGTGGTTTAGTCGGTGCTAATATATCAGCGTCTACTCCAACGATGGGTGGAAATGTCGTCGGACAAGGAAGATTTGTTGGAGCAAAAGCCGCAGAGAATAACGGAAAAAATAGCACCGTTAATCGAACTGCGCTTGAGTCTAGTTCTGAAAATCTAAACGATCTTGAACGCGAGTTGATAGAAATTAAAGAAGAACTCAAGGAGATTAATGCAAAGACTGTAGCGCAAAAGATAGATAAGCCAACACCTGTCTCAGAAGAATCAATTAAAGCAGGATTCGGTTCTAAGTTGGGCGCACATGGCGCCGCAGCAAAGAAGGGAGGCATAGTGGGATTAGCTGGCATGGGTGCGCTGCTCCTTGCAATGGGTAAGTTAACCGATGCTACAAATTCAGCTGGCGTGTCGCCCGAGAATGGTAGAGAAGCATTGTCAGATGCACTAGATAGTGAGGGCAACAAAAAGTCGATGTTTTCTGCTGCCATAAAATCGGCGCCGTCAGTATTGAAAGGTGCTGCGAACATTGGTGCAAGTGCTATAAATGGTATATCTAGTGCTGGCAGAGCAGTGGCTAACAAAGCTGGTAATGTGTTTAATAACGTGCTTAGTAAATTTTCTGCTAAGAAACCTCCTTTGCCAACATCACTGACTCCTAAATCATTCAAGCCACCTGGCGCGCCACCGAAACCAAGTGCTTTAAAAGCTATTATTAAAACACAAGCAAAAAAAGGAATAGCATTCACAGCAGCGAAAGGTGTTCCTCTGCTTGGTGCGCTTGCAAGCAGCGGGGCTGCAATGTATCGCATGGTACGAGGAGATTTTGTTGGCGCGGGAATCGATACTGCTGCTGCATTGACATCGTTCACGGGATTCGGTACGCCAGTTGCAATTGCTGCTGCTGTCACCAACTTAGGAAGAGATATATATAAAGGAATTGATTTTAATGGCGACGGTAAGACGTATTTTCCCGAAACTGATCCAGAGCAAGATAAGAAACTCGAACGGTCGGCTTTGATAGGTGGGATAATTAAGGACGAAATAGCATCATTTATAGGGCTTGGTCCTGAAGAACAGAAAAAAGAGATGAATGGAGCTATAGGATCTAATAGTGCGGCATCGGGTGGACTCGAAACTCAAACCCCCGCTACATCAGCAAGTGATACTGGAGTAGGAATACCATCACACGGCCGTCGTGGCCGTGGATCTAGTCGAGATATAAATCCAAGAAGTCGCTTAACTTCAGGCGCAACGGCAAATACTAATACCGGAGCTAATCTCAACTCTGCATCAGTTGCAACCGCGACAGATAATGCGGCATCCGCTAATTCTGGTGGGGGTCAACCTATAATAGTTAACAACACCACAAGTGGTGGTGGCAAAGGGCAAACAACAGTGGCGGCACCCGCGGTGACTGTTGTACTGGGTGATCAAATGAAATCGGGTGCATTAGGCTCAGCGAGATTTGTTAACGGAGCCTAGACTGGCTCCAAAGTATTCCAAAAAAGGGGGAAGCAAAAAGCCTCCCCCTCAAAGCATTCCTGCTATTTATTAGTCTTCAGCGAGCTTTGCAAAGTATGACATTGCATCTTCGTCATCCGTGCTGCTAGAGACTGTTACCACAGGTTCAGATGGCTCAATATTGACCAAAGTAGGCTTACTCTTAGCCACGAAGAGGTCATCTTCTACATCACCTGTTTGCGCTGATGCTGGAGCAGGAACAGCTTTGCCACCAAGTACCAACGTGAGTTTATCCTTCAGTTCGTCATATGACTTGAAGTTCTTTGGATCTACCATCTCTGCAAGAGAGTGTTGTTGTTTCCAAATTGCTTCTATAGCTTCGTCACCTTCTGCTACTGCTTCTGGTGTTTGCTCGAACTCAGACTTATCATAGTTGCGATAACCCTCCACTTGGCGAATCTTCAACTTGAAGTTTACGCCGTCCCAAAAATCAAAGGGATTGAGCGGGCTTTCATCCTCGAACTCAGGCTTCATAGCTTCCATGATCTTGTCAAAGATTTTCTTGCCGAACTTGTACATGTACACTTTTCCTTCAGTGTCAGGATTAGCTGGATCTTTAACAATCACAATGTTGGCGAAGTAAGCAAGCCTACGCTTCTGCTTCCGTGCAATCTCTTTGGATGCATCAGAACCACTGTTCCACAATTCGCTGTTCAATTCAGAAACAGGGTCTTGCTGTTGGAGAGTGGTCAAAGAGTTTTCGATGTACCACTTTCCAGTGGGACCTTGAAAGCCATGATTCCACATGCGAACCCAGGGCAAATCTTCTCCTTGGGGTGCAGGAAGGAATCGAATAACAGCGTAACCGTTACCCGCTTGATCGACTGTTGGCTTCCAGATGTTGCCATCGTCTTTGTTAGACTGAAAATTGCCTGTGTTCATCTTCTCAACTTCTTTCATAAGAGAGTCGAAGTTACCACGGGCTGATCTGAGATCAGAAAGGTTATTAAAGGACATATTGTTTCTCCGTATTTGCGGTGTATTGGGTTTTATTTGCGGTGTATTTGCGAAGTATGGTTGGTTGTATCATCATCATAAAAGTCATCATCCTCATACAAGTACTCATTATACAGTTTGTGCTTGTGTTTGTCAAGAGGAGTTTTAAATTCACTCTCAACTCTACGAACACGGCGTTCGTCACTCACATGTTTATGACTGCGGCTTTTCTTGGTCATTATATGTTTCTATCTCCTTATTTATAATGGTTTCAAGAGGTGTTATAACAGACATCATCTTGTCGGTTATTCTTATAAACGGTCGATACTTCTTGATGATCAAACATAAATCATCCATAAAGATATCAGCCGAATTCGAATCTACATAATTAAAAGTCTTATCCAGTATTACTAGTGACTCTATAGTTACTATATTAGCAAAATAAAGTCTGAATGTCAAGGGGTGTTGCGAATTTTTTGCATAAAAAGGATTAGATATATTGTTCTTCTCCATCTCTAGTAGTATCTTATCAACGTCCTGTTCGAAAATGTATTCGCGCTTAGTCTTCCTGTGGAGCCATTCTTGATATCGCTTGCCTGCCTCAACATCAAACAGCCCACCCCATTTCTCACCAGACACAAAGTTGGCTACAAGAAAGTCAATCATCTCAGACCGCTTGTAATCTCTGGCTAATTTGCGAATCGATATTAAATCTCTTCTCTTCAGAAAAGTTTCTTTCTTTACTCTAACAGCACCCTTGGTTTTGGTGATGTCATAATCTTTCTTGGTAAAGTGTAGCTTCAGTGCAAGGTACAATTTGTAAAGTTCAAACGGGTCGATCATATTGGTAGCTTACCGCCTCTTCCACCTTTAAGGAGATTCAACTCTTCAGCTTCATTCTTAATTTTGTCTTTCAGGGAGACAGATAGGAGTTTCTTAACACTCTCAATTTCAATGTCCCGCTTGTCACAGTAGCCGACAATAGCATCGATGTAACTATTAGATATATTAGCCAACTTCTCAATGTGTTGGGAGAAATCATTTGATGTACTGAACTCCTTTGTTATCAGAAACTGATCAGTCATCGTTGTTTGTTTTATCTTATTGTCGATCGGATTGTTCATTAATATATCCTTTGGTTTAGAGGTATTCTTATGACTCAATAAAGTCTTGTTTTCATGATTTATTGTATCATATCAAACAATATGTTGAGTTTGTATCTAGTTGTATATTATAACACAGAAAACAAGCAATGTCAACTAAATTGAAAATGAAGAGCCGCAACCACAAGTAGACTTCGCATTGGGATTGACAATCAAAAATCCAGAACCCATCAAACCAACATCATAGTCAATCGTTGCATCAGTTAAATATTGAAAACTCATGGGGTCGATCAACACTGTTACGCCGTTCCGACTAATCAGCGTATCATCCTCTTCTTGTTCTTTCTCGAAGGAGAACCCATACTCAAGACCAGAACATCCGCCGCCTGTAACGCACACTCGAAGTTTGAGGTCATCTGCATTCTCACTTCTCTGGAGACTTTGAACTTTTTCTACAGCAAGATCAGTAACTGATAATCTAGGGGAAATGTGTGATTGGATTTCTATCATTGATCAATTCTGTATATAATGTAAAGAGAGGATAAGTGGGACCGTTTGATTATAAGGTGGTTCCCATGCCTCAACTAACCTATGCGGCTAGTAAAAATGCGTCATCGTTGGCATTTATGGATTTTGCTTCTCCGTCCGGGAACGCCCAAACCTCAAGGTCTTTAGCATTGACCTATTCTCCACATAACTTTATCTTGCTTGTCGAATCCTAGTTCAGCCCCTTCATAATTACTCTATGCCGTAAGTTTGTTGTTTTTACGCAACAAAGTAATTATGGTGGAGCTGTCGGGTACTGCCCCCGAGTCCAAACAAAACTATGCATCATGCATCATCGAATCTAGTATTTATAATAACATAAAAAGCGTGTGTTGTCAAGTGGTTAATCACTTTCGCCATTGTCAAACATGCGCTTTGTTTCTAGGAGATGCGGGACATAGTTGTCGCGCTTCTCAATGAATATTTGTGGCGAGTCACCCTCAACTGCAATAAGAACCACAGTTCGGTTGATAGCAATGCCAGTCATCTCTTCATACATGATAGCATACGCGGCACACTGTGCAAAGTAGTTGGATATATAAGAGTGATATTTCGTGCGGCGAGATGTCTTGAAGTCTATAACTGATAGCTTACCATCAAACTCTGCAATAGCATCACACTGACCTGCCATGCCTAAATGATTACTAAAGAGAAAAGGTTCGACCGCATGAATCTTGTCGATGCGCTCAACAATGGGGCAGAAGGTGTTCCACATGTCTCTGTCCATCATGGACAACTCGGGAAGTTGTTTGTTGTTGAGATAGTCTTCACATAAAGAGTGTATTCTGGTCCCTCTGGTGGATGCTTTCCTTGATATCTTATCAGCTTCTTCCGCACCTACCCGTTGGCGCCACTGCTGAATGCCCGCCTTGCCACGAACTGAAAGAACAGATGTGACAGAAGGATATTTCTCACCGCTTTCAGTCAGATACATGCGCCTGCCGTCAATGTTCTGTCGAGTCAACGAGGGTAGATTAGGTAGTTCAATGTGTTCGAATGTTTTCATAATGTATATTATACTACATAATCTACCCATTGTCAACCATTATTTTTACTTTATTTAAACTCCATACTGGTCTTCATATCGCATTCTAGCAAGAATATACTCCCGAACGAACTTACTCCTGACAATATCTTCTGGACCAAACTCAAATATCTTGAAGGCTTTCATGTCCTCTGCTATGACCATGAATTTCTGTAGACCCGACTTATCGTTGGCTCGATATAAGTCCGATTGTCTGAAGTCACCACACATTAGTAATTTGCTGCGGTTTCCCAGTCTTGTCAGCACAGAATTCATTTCCATATCATTCATATTCTGACATTCATCAACTACAACAATGGCTTTATCCAAGGTGATGCCACGGACGTATGACGTTATCATCCATTCCACAGAATTTTGATCGATGAGTCTTTTGAATGCGTTTTTCTTTTTTGGGAATAACTTCTCGCAGATTTCTACATAGGGTTGCATGTAGACTGCGGTTTTCTCTTCTTGATCTCCGGGGAGGTGACCAATGTCGCGGCTTGCGACGGCCGAGCGAACAATTACTACTTTTTCATACTTACTTTTTGGATCTAGAACTTCTTCCATTGCTCGATACAGTGCAATGAATGTTTTCCCTGTTCCGGCTGCTCCATGTAGCAACATTGCTGTTGCGCCTCTACTGTACTGTGAAAAGAACTGGTCTTGCGTTTCTGTCATGGCTCCTATTGTTTTAAGATCATTCAGTGTCAACTTACACTGATTATTTTTCGATGGTGTTCTAACGTTATCATTATCATAATACTCTTGTTCAACTACGTGGAGATTAGATTTACGTCTTGCCATATTGGGTTCCCGGGTTAGTTATTGAAGAAAAATTAATGAGGTCGTGCCGTTATATTGTTGCCTCATTATAAGCTGATAGGGAGATAACTTCGATTGCGTTGGTTATCTTTTTAATGGTCTCCTTTGATTCTCGTGATAAGAGAGTGCCGTCAATACACCCATACATTCGATTAATAACAAAGACAGGGTCAAGTGTTCTCAGGTCGCTTTTCATGTATTTCTTGATACTGTCTTGATCTTCTTTTAGGTTACAACACAAGAGAACAATCGATACCTCTTCCTCAGTGTACAGATTGATCCTGTATCCGGTGGGTGCGGCTGGTGCGCTACTGGGAAATTTTACGATGTTACTCACATTTCTATTTATGCTTATCTGTCTTCCATTCTAAGTAAATCACATAAATCTTCAGAATATTTTTTCATGGGTTCAGTAGTTGATCGGGCCAGTTTTTTCAAAGTTCTTTCCTCTGCTTTCACTAATTTCTGAAAGTCAACCATATATTTATGCGAACAGCAGCGCAATTAGGCTATATTATAAATAACCATATAACGCAACTTCTTATATAAGTCAATAGGAATCTGAAGTATATTCACGACTAGATAGTCAAGTCGAGTGAACTTTGTAGACTACATCTTACATTAAGTCCACTGGAGGCATCATGCCCAACATCATCAAAAAGGTAGCTATCATATGCACCTTACTCGTATTCCCCTTCGTATCCGCACAGGCACAGACTACGGATACGACCACGAATATAAACACCGATACTACATCAACAAGTACGGTGGATTCTACCAACACAAATACCAATAACAACAATAACAACACAACGTATACTGGTACAAATAATAACAATAACAACACAACGTATACTGGTACAAATAATAACAATAACACCAGCATAATCAGCAATACGAGTAACAATAACAACACTAACAACACGACACTAGACAGTAACAATACCAACAACACATCATACACTGGTTGGAATAACAGCACGAGCAACAACACCAATACTAACAACAATAACAACAACAGTAATATAAATCAGTCTATAAACAGCACGTCTGATAATACCAGCAACAACACCAATACTAACAACTCGACATCCAAATCTGATGTCAACACGAACAACAAGAACGAAAACATAAATAGGAACGTGAGTGAGACCACCATAAACTCTCCTCCACCTTCAGCCGTCGCTCCCAGTATTGGATCATCCTATTCACAGGATCTATGTACAACCGGAATCTCTGGTGCAGTTCAAACACAGATATTCGGAATGTCTGCTGGTAAAGCAGTACGAGATGAAAACTGTGAACGCATCAAACTCTCCAAAACGCTATATGATATGGGCATGAAGGTTGCATCAGTATCATTAATGTGTCAAGACGAAAGAGTTTGGAATGCCATGATGATGGCTGGCACCCCTTGCCCGTTTGAAGGAAGAATCGGCGATGAGGCATTGGTTGCATGGGAGAATAATCCTGATCGTCTACCTGACGGCATTGCGCGGCCCGCTCAAACTACACTAGAAGACAATAAGAACATATCCTATAAAGTTTGGAAAAAGGAAGACTTCTGTGAGAAGTATCCCGATGAAAAAACTTGTAAGTAGTTTACTGATCGGCTTATTATTATGTTTTGGTGAAGCAACAGCCGATGAAGTAGAAGTTATTATAGTGGACGATTCGTATGTCTACGTTCCACTGAACTTTGGCTTTCCACTATATGGGCAAGTATTCACTCACTCAATAATGTATGATAATGGAGTGGTGGGATTGTTTGATCCTACTGCGGGCACAGGCTGTAATCCTGCAAACATGTATTGCGCTCCAAAGAACTGGAATCCACAGTCTGCATGGGATGCATACAATCTCGGCAATCTAAATGCACAGGCTTTCAGTTACATGGTAGCTCCATTGTGGTCTGATATCGCTCCCGATGATACAACAAAATATTTCATTGATTCAGGATCAGACTATCAGAAATATCGATGGAGTAACATGGTTGAATACTACTCAATCTATGGTAATGCGGAACAACAAGAGGGCGGTGCTAGATATAGTGATTTTGGACTTGAATTACAACAGTCTGGTCAAATATTAACCACATATGGTGACACTAATATAAACACATCAACTGTATGGACAGGAATAACGGGTGATGTGCAAGCTGGTGAGATTAATCAATATCAGCCTCTGATTGAATATGGTACTCAAGTAACAACAGGCGTGAATATCCAAGACTGGGAAGTAAGTCCAGATGGCACTATAACCGAGACAGTCTACGATCCATGCTCATCTGATCCACTATCATCGCCTACATGTTCTGGTTATGAAGCTGCATATCTAGCGCAACAATGTTCAATCAACTCCCTATATGATACCTCATGTGATGGATACGGGCAAGCATATATTGATGATCAATGTACACTTGATCCTCTATTTTCGCCTTCGTGTACTGGATATTCCGCAGCAATTGCGATGGCAGAAACTGATAAAAAGGATGCACCATATGATAATCAGAACACTGGTGAACCAGACAAAAATTCAGATCCTTCTATGGACGATGGTCAATTTAAAGAAGAATCTCCGTTCTCTGGACCCAATGGTCAAGAAGATCCCAATCAAGGATATACTAACATCGGTGCACCTGGACTTGATCCACTAGGCGCAGCTATTCTCGACTTTGGCGGAGGCAGTGCAATTGGTGGAGGAAACGGATACGCTGAGACAGTTGGACCACCAGAGGAAGTTTATTCAGCACTGCCCTTTTCACCAGCCGATGCAATCAGCGCCGATGGCGAAATATCAGTCGAGCAAGTAGCAAAAGCTGCCGGTGAAATGGTAGATGTATTTGCCGAGGAAGAGAAAAAAATTCTCCTAGATGATATGAAAATCACTGACATTTTCGAGGAAGAGTTCTTAGAAGAAGAGTCAATAGAAAAGGAACTCGAATCGGTTGCCGTTCTTGATCCACTAGAAGAATCACTAGAAGAAAAACTCGGTACCGTAGTGCAAGAGAAGAAAATCATTGGTTCGAGGCGTAACAACCGAGCAATATCGATTTCTGTCCGTGAATCAAGCGAACTAGTACGCAATGCTGAGGCTGCAAGTGTGAGTTCGAGTGGTAGTCAGTCCTCTGGCAGCTACAATAACTCGGATGGTAGCGGCTCTGGTGGCAACTACTTCGGTGGTGATTCATCATTTAGTAGTGCCGAACAGCAATTTTTCGCGTCAGATGTGGGTGGGTTCGGTGCCATGACGGGCCAAATCGGTATTGGTACTGAAACTGGTACTCAAAATGAACAATTTACACAAAATAGCCAGGATATGCAGCAAAATATCGCACTGGGAGACTCGGCACCTATAGGATTTTCGATATCAGAGACTATCACTGAGCAAGCAGTGGTGGAAGTGCCGAAGGCACCATCTCTTGCTGAGAGAATAGCCGAGTCCACCCGAGTCCAAAACATGGAAGACTCTAACGCCGCAGCATCTGGGCAAATGCTTGCATTATCTGTACTAGCATCTGGTGCAAATCTTGATGCATACTATACAACACTACAATACACTTCAGTGATATACCAAGACGAACAGGTGTACTCTGGCGTAGAAATATCAGATAACACAACAACTCATTACAATCTTTTCAGTAAAAGTCACGGCATTATGCAGACAATGATAAGATCCCAATACAAATAAGAGGATAGTAAAATGGCAGAAGTAGAAATCGGCGGAATCTCATTCAAGGGCGGAAAAATGCTCGCGGTAGTAATGGCATTATCAACAACTGTGGGTGCATTGTATGGAGGATTCGAGATATACAAAGATTACATGGATATGAAAGTCATGATAACCGAGTATGAGGCACCAGACTTAACGGACATAAATCTAGATTTGGCTGTATTGCATGAAACTATAGAGAGTCAGAATACTAGTATTAGTGCATCAGAGTCTACTATAGATGCACTAGGAACAGAGATTGGTGCGTTTAATAACACATCTACCGTGATGCGGGAGAGCATAAATAGAATCGATGGTGACTTACAAAGTTTATTCTCGGACGTAAGAAGTTCGGACAAACGAGTGTATCAACTAGAACGAGACACCTCAAAAGAACTTACTGATATTCGCAATTCTATCAGAACATCAATTGAAGAAGCATTAGAAAATCCACTAGCGGGGCAATAAACAATGTCGAGTCTGACAGCAACAGAATTATTCAAATACGATTGGCGCACTAAAATATTCCTTCGCAAGTATGAGGGTAATGAGTTGTTTGAGATGAATGGTGGGACAAAAGTAAAACTTGTCCCAAACAATGCCATCATCAATGCTGTCAAGAAAGGCGATTCGGCTACTCTGAATAAGATTGGATTATTGGATACAAAGGGTAATCAATATGCTTTTGGTAAACTAGAAAAGACATCGGAGTTTGGTGGCAAGGGTGCTGGCTTTGGAACTACCAAAGAAGACATACAATTGACTAGCCTACAAGAACAGATTTCGAAGTTGAAGAATAAACTAAGTAGCGCGACGGTGCCAATCCGAGTGGGTAACAAGACATACAATATCGCGGGTGCTGCAACAACTCCCGGCACACCCAAGTCAGATTTCCATTTAGTTGATAATGATGGCAAAGAGCGTGTATGGATATCCCATAAAGATGGCAGAACAGCGAAGGACTTCCAACAGTGGGGAGGCATGACTGAAGCAGCAATGAAAAATCATAATGAGATTAAACAATTTGCCAAGGATGTATCGGAGAAGTTTGAGGGTAGAATTCCACGAGCAACAACAGTTGCACGAAAGATTAAAGACAAAAATCTAAAGAACATGAGTGTCTATGGAGTAGACTATGGGAAAGTACTGGGTCAACAGAATGTTAGTATATTGATCCAGGGTCCAGTGATGTTAGAAGAGCGAGGCAAAAGCTATCAGTTCAAATCTAATCATGTCCACTTTAATGGTGAAGAGATGCAAAGGGAGTTTGAGCCAGTATTGATGGCAATGTATAAGGGTGATCGAAATAACTTTGGAGTTGTCGGGGCAAGATTCGCAATACAACCATTGGGCAGTCGTAAAATATCAGAGATGGTTTAAGACCAAAAAAGAGGGACGCTATTAACGCCCCTCTCGGATATCAATCTGATATCATTTCACATACTTACGCACTAGCAAGAGCGCGATATCCAGCAGCAACAACTGCGCGTGATGGTTGACCCAAGCGATAAAAAGTCTTGGTCTCACCCTTGCTATTCGTGCGGGCATTGCCGTACACAGAATAACCAGTCATGCGAAGGTTCGATACCAATGCACGAGCATTGCCTACACCAAAGCGAGACTTGATTTGCTTCGCGGTTAAGGCTTCACCTGCCTGTAACGCACCCAATACACGGCTTGACTTTGTTGCAGTTTTTGTTGTAGTTTTGCTGTTTTTAATTGTAACGGTCATAATATTATAGTTTCCTATCTAGTTTTTAAAGTTTAATTAAGCAAGTATCATTAGATTATCAACTTACACATATAGTATAGCTGGTTTTACGCTTGGTGTCAAGTAATTTTTTCAGTTAATGTAACTAATTTCATATTATATTCATTCACTCCTCGTATCAACGGCACACCTTCTTTGCGTATCAACTTGTTCTTCTTGAATGATGAGTAATCAACATAGTGATGCCATCTACCGTATCTCCACACGACTCTAGCGACATCAGGATGCATGTCCTCTAGCATCTGAGACTTGTTTATAGTTCCCTTGACATTATATCTCTCACCAGATTCAGCAACCTTCGTGGCTACTTCTTCTTCAGTCATGCCTTCTTCTTGACCCTCCTTGTGGTAGAATTCAGTTGAGTTACCACCCTTCACGGTTTGAGTTGCTACTTTTCCTTGCAAGAATGCATTGAATTGGACTGTGCAATCTCCGTCTTTAAGGACTCGTAAACAGATGTCGGTATCCTCATTATACCGTCCACGCCATCTGTGCTTACAATCGTTGCGAATAAGAAGACAAGAGTAAATACGAGTATTGGTGACGAACGGTGGATAGCTCTGATTAGGCGCAATAAAAAACCTATACTGAGGACCAGCAATATAAATGTTGTCGTATCGGTCAAAGAACTTCTCCATTACTCGGAAGAACACACCTGATCCTACTCGTATCCGAATGTTGTTATTGAAGCGATAGAAGTCCTGAATATTATCATCCAACACCCAGTGTGCATCGTATCCATTTTCGATTGAATGATCCCAACACCAATTACGGGCGCGCCCTGGACCATCACCATGATTACTGAAGGGCAAGACCAGCAGCGTAACAACCGCCTGCAAGCTAAACTCTTTCAGTGCTATAACATATGCATCATAATCTTGTGGCTCAATTGCTATGAAATGTGGTACATTCATTCTAGCTAGGGAGCGAGAGGTAAACATTGATTCTTGTCTACCCTTTGAAATTATGTAAATCGGATATTTACTGTTGGTCATTAAATAATTCCTCAAGTGAAACTGTCTTTGGCTTAAATGTCTTTGTCCACATAATACTTAACTTACCACAATTCCTGAAGCCGCCCTTGACTCTCTCACCATTTTCATCATATAGAATCTTAAATGTGTCAGGGAACTTACTCGCAATATATTTATGGTCGCGATGGGTATCTTCAAATGATTGAGTATCCCATATGTCGCTCTTAATAAGTTTCTTCTTTTTGACAGATTGGTTGTAAAAGATAAACTCTTGGCTTACTCGGTTGCCGTAGCCTCTACTTAACATCTGCAATATGAAGTATGTGTCTTCTCCGATTCTTACATTAACAAGATCGAGGTCGGGCAATTCATCCTTGAAATCCTTACCATTAATCCACAATGCACTACCCAAAGATGTGTTCGTGGCAAACTCTCTGCCACTTGGCGCATTCTCGTCATGCCCACATCCACATATAGTAACTCCAGGAACATCAAGCCATTCATCGTAGCGGTCGAACATTTCCAGTGTGTCATCGTGTGTACACTTTCGCTTGGACATTTCTTGAGTCGATTCGCCACCATTCCAATATTTCGCATTGCGCCTACCGAACAGCAAGTCATCATCTATTACCGCATAGGTCATATCTTGACCAGCTTCATAGATTAATTTGCGGGTCTTTGCCATACAATAGTAATGAGAAAAATGATACTCATCAGTATCGGGTAGCACCATATACTCACATGGGTATGTGTATTGATCACGCTCCCATGCTTGCACAACCATACAGACTTTCTCTTTAAGTACATCAGGGAGATTGTCATATGTAATCTGAGAGTCTACTCGATTACATGTTGGTATGAAAATTTTGTCAACCATTAATCTTCCATCCAACGTAACAGCGAGTTCGCGGTCTTGTCGAGTTTAGGATACCAGATACTCTTCGTCTTCTTGGTGAGCCCCTGTTCAATCAGCTTGGCAAATTCTTGGTACTCTTCTTCAGTACGAAAATGTACATAGATAGTCTTGTGCGGACCAGCATCTTTCTTATGCTCATACTCTGGCATATCAATCCAATGGTCTTTAACTGGATTGACCCCGCCGCGTACATCCTCTGCATCAAATCCAAGTACATCGGACAGAGAAGGTGCTTCATACTCTTTTGATTTCTGCCCAAGAAAATTTTCATATCCTGCGCTTTCTTTTACTTCTGGTTTAGGTGTTTCGTCTGACATATATTCTCCACATGTTCATAGTACAGATACATTATGACACAAAAAGATGCCTGTGTCAAGTAGTATTTAGGTAGAATAAAGAAAGGCAGTTTATGACCGGTCATGCCCAGGACCCTCCGATCGAGTCGCTAACAGCACCTGAATTTACCTTTCGGGTGCGCGCCTCGGAGCAGTTTGCCATGCTCAGGGTTTAACGAGTCACTAAAACGCTTTGAGAGATGACTCGGAGAAGTTTAAAAAGTAGATGATAGAGACTTACTCAGGTCTTCATCAGTGTTTCTATTTATATATTATAACAAATTAAGTGTCCTATGTCAAGACTTTTTTTTAATCTAATTTCCCTGAATAGAAAATATGTCTACCGATGGTTGCAACCTCTGTCATTTTACGAGACCAATTAGGATTTACATAGTCTGCATGATAGTGGTCAGAGTCTTCTAATCCAACCACTCGTTCATCGTGTTCTAGTACATTAAACGCGATGCGGTATGCCTCTTCCCAGTTCTTTCCTCGCGGCCAAGTCCAGTGAGCATATTTGTCATTGGCCCACGAGAACTGGTACCGAGCTAACACGACTCCACATATACTGTCGGGATGTTTTTTGCTTAGAAGGCGATTGATAGTGATCTGCGCTACTGCATATTTGCCTATCATTGGTTCTATGCCTGCTTCGTGATAGATGTTCTTAGCTAGACAAAACACATCCACAGTTTTATAACGCACTGATTGTTCTGGGAATGCCACAACCTGCAATGGCACATCTTTTGGAGATTGAGTTTCGGGCACGACTACAGGTGCTTCAACGATTAAGACTTGCGGCAATGGCGGACCAACGAATTCGGTGGCGGCAACAATGGTCACTGGTTCTTTCGATATCGGCACCATGTGCAGAGATAATATATACGCGCACCACACAAATAATACCATTCTTCTGTTTATCAACGAGTCTAACATATATTCTCCTTTATAATCGGGTCTTTTATTTAGCCTGTTGTATCTAACCTAAGTAGCATACTAGGGGTCGCGGATTACCCGCTTTGGTGTTACCTCTTTTATCCTATATCAGTTGCTTCATCAACCATCTGACAAAGCATCCGTTTAATAAATTCTTTGCTCATGCATTCAGTGTCCATGTCCAGTCGATTCTTTTCAGCATTCCAGATAAAGACAAACTCACCGAAGCCTATGCCCTTGGCATGCCAACTAAATCCTATAGTACTCTGAGGCCGACAGTCGCCCTCTAGTGTGTCAAGTACTTCTTGTATATTCACGTTTCCCATTTTATATTCACCCAGTCGGTGTCTTTATCTAGTAATTCTATGTGGTCTTTTATTTGATTGTAGATGACCGACCTGCGCATTTGCATGTTCGTTGCATATCCTTTCTTGCGTACTACATAGCAACTACCACTGGCGCCATAAAAACGCCAGTGTCTTGATGCATCTTCTACGTGGGTGATACCACTATTAATTCTTTCATAGTCACCCGTAGCATATCCACCACTCCATCCTGCAATAATTTGATACAAGTCGATTTCTTTAATCTTGATGATTACCCAACTATCTGGATAATAATCTCCCTTCACTTGACTATACCCAAACGCCCTAAGTACTCATTCATCTGGGCTTTACATTCTGTCGTAGAGCATGTTGGACAATGTTCACCTTGAATCAAATCTTTAATGACAGTGACTCCAAACGTGGTAGTCCGAACTACTTCTTTGTAGTATGTATACAACTGACAATACTTTAGGCGTGATGCCGTCGCTTCAGTGATGTAATCTCGAAGAGGAATATCCTGATCAGGCATCACATGAATCATCGGCGGTCGCTTGTAAGTCTCAGGTAATAATGCATACTCTGTAACTGTCTTGATTGATTGTTGGGTCGCACATCCGCTAAACAATGCGACAATCAATGCGGCTGTTATGTATCTTCTCATAGCGCAAACAGGTTTCGATTTATTGCCGCAGTTGATTTGGTATCACAAGCCCAAGACAATTACTAGCTTCCTCATTTCTGGCCCTCAAGATTGATACCGATTCCTGAAGTGCAGTTGACACAATATATGCGGTGTCAATATCCTTCTGCGCCTTCTTGTTCAGGTCCTCTACAGCTTTTCGAGCTTCTCGTTCTGTAGTAAGTTCGTTCTCAAAATTTGTGGTGATGTCGGTTATCTGTTTTAAGTGGAAGTTGTTATTCAGTCTATCATTCAACCAAACAGAAGCCGTTCCAGAAACGATGGCAATTATACTTGTAACCAACAAAATGCCGACCCAACTACCATTGCCATAATCATCGCGAACGACCGAAGCCATACGATCCCATATCGTAGACTTGGCCGCGTTGCTTACATTAACTGAGTCCTTCATTAGAATTATCAGTCTAACTCATCAATTAGAGTGGGCCATTTGGGAAGACAGTAATAGGTGGCAAGATAGTAATAGGTTCATCAACAGATTCATCAACAGTATCAGTAGTTGTAGTTGTGTTTCCAGAGTTCGGATTGATGTCGCCCGTAACAGATCGATCGGCAATAACAGATCCACCAGAAGCAGTAGCTGCGCCTGTTGCACTTGCATTAGGACCAATAGCTGAATCAGCAAGAGTCGAATCCGTTAATGTTGTGGTGCTTGTGTTAGTAGTGTTAGTGCCTGCATTATCGACCGCAGTACTTAGTACGCTGTCAAGTGTATCGAATCCCTTAACACCCAAAGCAACTCCAGCGATAGTTTTACCTAAGCCTATAATGCCGCCTGTAATCGCTTGAGTTTTAGCTACGGAAGCATTCGATTCAGCCACTAGTGTATCATTGAAGTTTGTTGGCTGTCGCTTCTTACCGAGAAGGCCGATTGCCTCTACTAGAGCGATATCGCGGCCGTCGGTCAAATTTTCATACTTCTTCCCCTCAGAAAGATAATATGCTTGATTTGATCGTTCAGCCGCTTCAACTGATTTCAATTTAGCGTATGACTTCTCGCCGATCGGTTGACTCGTCACTCTAATGACGTTGCCTGTAGAATCGTATTCAGTTGTTGTGCCGATAGACGACACCTTATCATTTGATGCACAACCAATCAGCATGGTTGTAATAAGTGTTGCAAATATTAATTTTAATCTCATGTTTTTCTCCACTGTGTGTTTAAATTATTAACTATTCATTTGTGCATATTGCATATTGTATTTATACTAGATAGATAGTTGAGGGTGGTGGCGGGCGTGGCCAATAACTTTCCATGTATATAATCATACTTCCCTCAGTGCTTCTCTAGCTATATCACGGACCGAGTTCAGAGTGACAGTTGGTGATAAAATCCAATCTCGTAGCAGTGTTAGTGCTTTATGCATCCTAGCGTTCTCTACTTCCAACTGGATCTCCCTCGCACTTCGCCAGTCTATCCCAGTGCAGCCGCATTCACCTGAAGACAATGCGCCACATGTACAGCCCAGTCCTTCAGAATATTCATACCGTTCTTCACTCATTCCGCTTCTCCCGGATATGCTCCGCTTTCTGTTTCTCTCCACATAAGGGACAGAAAAAATAATTATTTAAATCGACATCGTCCATGGTCGCATACGTCCAATACATCTTGCAACAGCTACATGTCATGTGCCATATAATCTCTTTATCTATCTTAAACATTTACAATAAATTATCTTTCGCGAGAGTGTCTAAATAATATCCATTGACTTTATACATCTTTGTGTGTTGCTTGGCGGTATCTTCATGTACAGTTTCACCCTGCGAGTCAAGCATTCCAATAAGAGCAAACACATCATTGATCTCTAGGTTGATCTTCTCTTGCTGAGTAACTTTATTAACATCAACAGGATCGAATGAGGTTTCCCCGAATCGTTTACGCTTACTAATTGCAACAATCAATTCGGCGCATTCTTCCTGCAGCACGGTATACAGATGGTCTATATAATGTTCCTTATGTAACATCTAATCCCAAAGTGCCTCAAAATATTTTCCGAATAGGCTGAACCCATTTGAAATTCGTTTTTGATATTCTTCTATTCCAGCCCAATCAATTTCAAATGTGTGGCTCGGGCCTTTAGTCATTTCAGTCGTGCCATTTTTCTGTGGCTCCCATGCAAGATCCTGTTCGCCTGTGCAGAACTGCTCTTTCCAACTATCATCCAATTTGCTTTGGAATGCAAAAATCATTTCATCTAGAACCCACGACCACCGCTTAAAATATTTGTCATCTATCTTTCCGGTTTCGTTGAATACGTCAATCTGTTTCTTAGTGGCACGAAGTTCTTTAGGCACATCTTTCATATCTACCAAGCCGCCGCCATGTTGTGTTGCTTTAAGTTGCAGCAGCATAGGCAATATGATAGGAGCAAGAGTGTGGTCCATGCTCCAAGTATCCCATGGATCAATACGAACATCGACTCGCTGATGTAATCGGTCCAATACTAGATTGCCAGTGTAGTTGTATACGCTTTGCAACACGTCCTCTAGTTTTTCTAGTGCATGATCTATGGGAGTGATGTTGTCAGTGCTTCCCACCAATCCATACTTCTTCTCCATGTATCGCGTGTGTACATTACTGACCCAGCGACTTGGATACTTGCCAATTTTAACTTTCATTTTTATTTCCTAATGTACAAAAATTTTTCTTTGTGTCCTAACATGCATAAATTGCATATTACAATTTCAGCGACAGTGCCGTCCATTGGATCAAACACAGTTGAACCATAATGACCACTAGTATAAAACGCGGTGCCGTCTGATGGGTGAACTGATGTATCATCAAACATTGGCTGTTGTACCTCACATAGTATGCAATGTATGTTCATTTTGGTTGAATCCATTCTGTAACAAACGCCCCGAACTTCTCTTCATCAGTCTGATAAATCCAGTCTGGATGATCCGTAGCATGTATTTCTAATACTTCTTCTTTGTTAACTACTCGATGTGAGAGGATAGTTTCCCCTAACCATTCCTGAGAAAACTCTTTAGCTTCATCGCATGTGACAGTATCTAATGCCCATAGTGATCTGTCGTTATCATAATCATCAACGCCGACAGGCACTTCGACCACATATCGCATACGATATTGTGATATGGTTTCTACTAATACAAACTGTGTCTTATCACTCATTACATTCTCCTAGCTCGGACTGATACTGCTCTATAAAGTTTTTGTCTATCGCGGCTTGCTCTCGTAGCTTGGCGTTCTCTTTCTCTAACGCTCTGCAAACAGATGCGGAGTTAATGTCTTCACCGTTGACCAAGACCATTCCATTGATGCCGCTGTTTGTGTAAGTGGCTCTATCTCCACCTGTGTAGTTCTTGGCATGCATCGCTTCAATAACTCGCAATATGGAAGATGCGGCTTCCGTTGCGTTGTCTGTATCACTCATCATCTTGGTCCTCGATGATGGATGTTGGAGGGGTCAGTTCTAGCCAGCGGTCAGCATCTAACTTGCCTGCAATCTCGCAAGTAATATTTTGTGCCACTAACATGGTATCTATAAAGCCATCCTCCGAATTGATAGGCACACCGAGTGCTGTTATTTCAGGAATCGATTCCATAATATTGTACACATGATCGGTTAGTGTGTCTAGGTCTATTTCAGCCTGACCATTAGTGCTGAAGTCGAATACATTTCCAACCAACACGAAGAATCTCCCAATACAGGTTTCTAAGTTTGCTGGCACAGTATACGGCGAATGTCTTATAAGGCATTTTGCCAGTGACCCCGTGAAGTCATCCTGGGATGCCCATACTTTTCGATTAAACGTGATGTTCTGTACTGTGCTATTCATCGCTAGTTCCCCTGGTTCGATATTCCAATTCATTGTTCATTGCTGTTCTGTACTGAGGACACATATGAGAAACAACACCAAGACATGCCTCTATGTGGTCGGTATCCATCTCAGATAGTTTAATATGTGTCAGGGGTTGGTCACCATTGATGCCATACGTTCCCCATTTCACTGACTCTCGTACCAATTCATGTGAATCATCAATAGAAACTGTTAAGTATTCCTCATCACCGTTAGCACTAGATCGAACATAGTCGAGACCACCATCAACCATATACTCATATCCATTGGCATCATCATGTGTCTTATAGTCATGCCGATGATGGCTTTCTAATATCGTGCCGTCGGGTGTGCGGATTGCATTATATACTATGTCGCTCATGATTGCAGCTCCTTCTTACCGAAAACATTTGGTGCATCTGCTGCTGCATTATCCATATCGTACTCTGTGGGATAATGCTTCGAGCAACTATACGCATTCTTACGAACCGAGCTTGGTAGATTTGGTGTCTTCTTGGGGTCCATTAAATCATTTAAAAATTGTCTGGTGCGGATAATCGCGTTGCGTCTTTCTTTTGGCATTGTCATAATTATTCCTCTATCACTGCATCCGTCTTGGACACAAAGTTTACAAATCGATGACCTGCGCAAACGCCGTCATCCTGAAGTGACTTGTATTCTCTGACTTCAATCGCCAGCAGAGGGACAAGTTGCCCTACTTTATTTGCATACCACTTATGACTATCATCGCAAGAAGTAATCCTAAGTTGTTTCACATCACTCTCCGTTAAAGTTGATATCGACCATTTTTAAAACTTCATGGGCGTATTGTGCTTCATACTTAAATGCTTCTTTCTCCCACGGCTGGTCTTTGTATGCCGTGCGCCCGGGAACCTCTTTGGACTTCCATCGACTACGACCACGCCTAAAGTCTTCTTGTATCTCACCGTAGGCGTATTGTTTCACATGTGTCATCTCGTGACAAATGGTTGTAATGAATTCCATCAGGGTACAACCCCGTTCAATCTCTACAACAAAACTCCGTGGCTTGATGACCTTATCACCAATAGGTTCAGCACTACAGTATCCTTTATATCCATCTTCCAATGATTTTAATTTTACTTCTAAATTAAGAGATGGAAATCTGGTCAACTTGAGCCTGTTGCTCATGTAGTCAATCGTTGCCTTGGCAACATGTCGCTGAAATTTTGTCCCGCCTACAACGCTGTATTTCATATCTATCGAACCCACTCGTGAGTATACTTAGTGGGCAAACTTTCGCATGTGTAAACTTCTTCATCTGCAAAGAATGTTGATTCAAAGTTTATCACGTTGACACACTCCTTGGTTGAGTCGCTGACTTGCACGATAGGAGTTGCAAGTGCAGAATCCATCGCGATAATAATTCCAGCAAATATGATAATTGCTATGCTAATAGTGATTAGCTTCTGTGTTATAGTAGATTGACTCATGCTGTTACTCCAAAAGTTTGAACAATGTATGCTGGTTTGGTAGGATCGAGAATCAAATCCGGGTTGGTAACTTGTTGAACGTCTTGAACAACAGGAAAAACATAACAAATGTCGAATAGATTCTTCAGCAAACGACCATCAAGAGCATCATCTATGCTGTCATATACCCCACCGCGAAGACATACTTCACCAGTAGAACGAAATTTTAAAACATAAGTTAACTTTTTCATATCTTTCTCTCTCTTATTACTCAATTTCAGATACTATTATAGCACAATGGTGACAAAAGTCAACCCTTTTTCGACAGGTTTCTTCATTTATTTCTAATTATAAAACATTACCTA
>Ga0307986_10000624_pt1 | contig 26008 bp, 20 predicted proteins | sample EllFjometageno82_FD_203170 | JGI IMG/M metagenome (GOLD analysis project Ga0307986, IMG submission 203170) | Marine microbial communities from Ellis Fjord, Antarctic Ocean - #82 | ecosystem: Environmental > Aquatic > Marine > Unclassified | place: Southern Ocean | collected 2014-10-09 | reverse complement strand
ACACATTCGACATGGTGTTCTGTTTGTTTTCATTTAGAGATTTTAAGGATAAAAAGCAGGGATTGGCTGAGATCTATAGGGTGCTAAAACCAGGCGGCCAACTAGTGATTTGTGATGCCGGCAAAGCAAATTGGTTACATGGATTTTTTGGAGCGATTTGGATGGCTACAGTCGTTCAATGGATGGCGCGTTTTGTCACCAAGGATAAGAATCATCCTTGGAAAGGGCTAGCTCGGACTTACACGCATTATGGTAGTAATGGATACTACCGGAACATGATGAGGGAAGTCGGCTACAATGATGTACAAGGGCGCTTACTTCTGCCATTTGGAATGGCCAGTAGATTCCGTGGTAGAAAACCACAATGAGATTGTGTTCTCGACTTAAAAGTCAACATCATCACCATTTTCATGTTTTTGGAGCAGGATTACCATCTTCAAGCCCCACTACTCTCATAAACCCCTTTCATCTCGGCAAGGCTACCGGTGATTGCTATGGGTATGGCTGAAGTTCTTAGAAGCATCAAAAATGCTGAACAGGCTGCTGAAAAGCGCTTGTCTGACGCACAAGATGAAACCTCAAAAATAATGGCTGATGCACGAAGGAATGCATCAGAGTTAATCGCTGAAGCAACCGATGATTCGGTAAATAATACTAAATCTACTATGGACAAAGCTCGTGATTCAGCAAACAAAGATGCTGATAAGGTGAAATCCGAAGGAGCAAAAGGAATCGAATCAATCGGCTCCGCTGCAACTAGTCGTAAAGGCGATGCAGTACAATTAATCATAGATTCTTTAATGCCACAATAAGGGTGATTCAATGTTTGTAACTGTTGATATGTCCCGTTTGACAGTGGCTGCCCCTGTCGATAAAATGGAGCAGATTCTCCGTATTTGTTCGGAGATGAGTTGCGTACATATTCAAGAATACGGTAACTTCGAAGATGGAATTGGAATCGGAAAAGCAATCAATAGCGATAGTGCGAATTCAGTGAGTAATCTACTAACCAAAGTACGTGGAGCTAATGCGCACTATTCTCCTGATAATCTCAAAGGTCCTAAATCCGTCTCCGAAATCCAAAAAATGATAAATTCAGGTTTTGAAGAAATCGTAGACCAAGGTTTGTCATTTGCAGATGTGGTAAGGGATGCTGAAGCGGAGATTGAATCCAAGGGCGATCAACTCGCAATATTGAGGAGAATTGAACCACTTAACATTCCACTAGATTTACTTACAAGCACAGAACGCTTAGAAGTCTATGTTTCTGAATCTTCAAAGTCAAAAACACTTTACAACACGCTTGTCCAAGAAATGGGCAAGGATGTAGAAGTTCATGCTGAATCAAATGTAATAGCGATTGCATGTCTTTCTAAACATGCTACAGATGTTCAACTAATACTCAGTAGCAAGAGCGCAAGAGCGATTCAAGTTCCGAGCGGAGTTGGTTCGCCAAGTGAAGTAATTTCGTCACTTAGAAAAGAAATCGATAAACTAATGGCGACAGTAGCAGAAGCATCTCGCTTCGGGGACTCCTGGGCCGCAACTCATGGCAGGGATCTGGTCATTATGGAAGAATATTTGACAAGAGAAGATGCAATTTTTACAGCACCAACACTTTGCGCAGTATCTAAGCAAGCATTTGCAATCGATGCATGGGTTCCTACTTCTAATGCATCAGATGTCAAGGATGCACTTTCATCCATTGCTTCTCACGTTGAAGTTGAAGAGCATGTAGACGATCACCACCATGGTGAAGATGATGGGCACCACCATCCAAGCCCACCTATCGCATTAGAAAATGGGGTCGTTTCAGAACCGTTTGAACTACTTGTCGATTTAGTGGGTCGTCCAAAGTATGGCACATTTGACCCGACATTAATGCTGATGATGACATTCCCTCTAATTTATGGAATGATACTGGGTGATTGGGGATATGGTCTCATTATATTGATGCTAGCAAAATGGCTTGGAAGCAAACCGTTTGCAGTAGACCCAATTGCCAAGAACGGAATTACTATCTTGACGTGGATGGGTGTTTGGTGTGTCATTTGGGGAATAATTTTCGCTGAAGGATTTGGTTTCATTTGGGATGGTTCAGATGGTGCATCAGGGCCTACAATTGGGATAATTGCAGATTTCTATAATTGGACATATGCTACATTCCATGTTCCCCAAGCAGTTGCTACAATGACTGGCTTGACTGGCCTACATATGCCATTCCACAGAGCAGTAGATGGACATGGACTACAAGAATATCTTCTTTTATCAATCTATATTGGTGTATTACATCTGTTCTCTGGATTCGTTATTGGATTTGTTAATGTCTACAAGGCACATGGACTACCAGCAGCATTCTTCGAAAAGGGTTCTTGGATGATGATTCTTATCGGCGGTTTCATGCAATGCAGAAATATGGTTACCGGGTACAATGATTTGTTCGATTTCCAAATTTGGACTGTATTGCTATTGGTTGGAATCGTTAGCCTGGTAATCGGTCTTGCAATATTTGAGAAATTCGGATGGGTCGGCGGAATTATCATGGGGCCGATTGAGACATTCGGTCTTCTAGCAAATACACTCTCATACTTGCGTATCATGGCAGTCGGTGTGGCAGGTGTGAAAATCGCAGAAGTATCCATCACTATGGGGTGGGACATGATGTGGAATGGTGACATTCTCAGTTTCATCATCGGACTAATCTTATTCATCTTCATACAAATATTTGCTTTGGCTCTAGGAATACTCTCACCGAGTATTCACGCTATCCGTCTCCACTTTGTGGAATGGATGAGCAAGTTTTACGACGGCTCTGGTGTGATCTTCAATCCACTAGGCGGCCGAACCCTGCACGCTGAGCGTGAATCACAGTCCACTGGACAATAAGGAGGTAGCAAGAATGAACACAAATACCCTAAAAATGAGCCTACGCACACTGATTGTAATGCTAGCACTAACCCTTGTAGCACAAGGTGTAGCAGCTGCAGAAGCAACTACTGATGCAACATCTGGAATGACTGGAGATGTCGGAGTCGGCCTCTCACTCGGCCTTGCCGCAATCGGTGCAGGTTTCTCTCAAGCAGCAATCGGCAGCGCAGCTGTTGGTATGCTTGCTGAAGACAGTTCCAAATTCGGTATAGCAATTATCTTCACAGCATTGCCTGAATCAATTGTGATTCTAGGTGCTTTGCCATTATTTATATGATGGCGCAACTGATTGGGTTCGCCCAATCTTGTGAATAAAATCGGAGGAAATATCATGACACTTGAAACATTAGCAAAAGACATCGCATCATCTGCGCAAACTGAGGCAAACGCCATCTTGAAAGAGGCAAATGCTTCAGCTATGGAGATTATTGCGGAAGCAGAAGCAAAGGCCACAATTATCCGCGAGAAAGCGGGTAGTCGTGCTTCACGTGAGGCAGAACAACTAGCAAGAGAAATCGTAGCTAGTGCTCGCCAATCCAACCAAAAAGATGTGCTCGTAGCACGTCGTGTAGTATTGGATGCCACATTCGAAGAGGCAAAAGGGCAACTAGCAGACCCATCATTATCTGGAAGGGCTTCAATTCTCAAAGGATTGATGGCTCAAGCAGATGAAGTAGCGGTTGGCGACTTTACTGTTCGCCCAGTTGCAATTGACCGTGCTGCCCTATCAGCAATTGCCGGCTCTAGAGTCATTGGCGATGATGTTGAGGGCTTAGGCGGCTTCATTCTTGAAGCAACAGATGGCTCAGTTTCTTTCGACATGAGATTTGATACACTTCTCGACCAAGTTTGGTCTGACAAGCGTACTTCAATAAACGCAACACTTTTCAATTGAGGAATAATTATGGCAATGCTCGGTAATACTCCATATGTGGCCGCCCGCGCTAAATCGCGTAGGCAAAAACTAGCAGATCGTGCACGTCTACGTCAGTTAATCCATCAATCACCTGAACAAATGACCGTTGCTGTCGGGGACATGGGTTACCGAGCAGAAATGGACTTATACGCTGGAAAATATTCTGGTGGAGATTTAGTTGAGGCAGCCCTTACACATAACTTAGAACACGAGTTAAAGGAAATCGTGGGGATGTGTAATGGTGTAATCCGCACAATGGTAGAAGTATACACTCTTCGTTTTGAATATCAAAACGCTAAGGTAGTTCTACGTGCAGTGATTAACGATGTGGACCAAGATAAAGTGGCAAACAATATTTTGCCAGCATTGAATGATATCAATACACCTTGGTTGAAGATGATAGAAAATGCGGACGACCTAAGGTCAGCAGCAACTCAAATGCGCAGAATGCCTTTCGGTTCAGACCTTATGTCCTTACTAGAAGATGCAAAGTTAGCAGATTATGAAAATGCACTTGATAGACACTATTTCAAGAGGTCATTAGCATCACTTAGCCTTAAGGGCAAAGGTGTAATTTTGTTGAAAGATTTATTGAAATCGGAAATCGACCACCGCAACATCACCAATATTATTGAAGCGGAAGCGGTTGGTATTGACAGCGAAGATATCATAGAGATGCTAATCCCTGGTGGAAGACTGATTCCAGAGAGAGCATTTCCTTCTATCGCAGCTGGTGGTAAAAATGCAGCTCTCGACATTCTAAGAAGTGCTAGTCGATTTGATATGCAATCTTTTGAAGGCGTATTGGCAGAATCAAAATCCGTTAACAGTCTTGATCCAGTAATTACTTGGTTTAATGCTAGAGAACACGCATTATTACAACGCATGAGCTACCTACACCCTGTTTCAGCCTTACCGGTTGTCAATTATGTTGCAATGAAGGTACAGGAAGTTGCAGATTTGCGTTTAATCGTACGTGGGCGTCTAGCAGGACTGCCGAGCGAAGTGTTAGAGGCACACATACTCTGAGGTGAAAATATGGAGATCGCAATAGTCGGGACACCAGAATTTACACTCGGATTCCAGCTTGCTGGAATTTCTACACTCTACAATCCAGAAGATGATGAGGCTATGGCCTCAACATTGAGTGGATTGCTAAATAACAAAAATGTGGGGGTTGTCGTAATTGACTCCGCAACCCAGGCCACATTGCCTGATCGTCTTCGAGCAAGACTTTCAGCATCCGTCTCCCCAACCGTTCTTGGTATCGGTATTGAGGAGGACACCACCTTGCGAGACACAATTCGTAAGGCAATCGGAGTCGACTTATGGAAATGATTTCCAAAAAAATAATGGAGGAATAATAGATGAAAAATGAAGGATTAATTTACCGTATTTCAGGCCCAGTGGTTACTGCTATTGATATGAAAGCGGCAATGTACGATGTTGTCCGTGTTGGAACGGAAGGACTAATGGGCGAAGTAATTGAATTGCACGGTGATAAGGCAGTTATCCAAGTTTACGAGGATACATCCGGAATACGCCCTGGTGAAATCGTAATAAATACAGGTGAGACTCTTTCTGTTTCACTTGGACCTGGTTTGTTAACTCAAATCTACGATGGAATTCAAAGACCTCTTCCTACACTTGAAAAAGAGATGGGAGTTTTCCTCACTCGTGGTGTCGATGCAGATGCATTTGACCTTGAGAAGATTTGGACCTTTGAACCACAAGTCTCTGTTGGAGACACTATTGTCGGAGGACAAGTTGTTGGACACGTACAAGAAACTGACACAATCGTTCACAAGATTATGGCTGTCCCAGGAGCTGGCGGTGTAGTCAAGTCTATCGAATCTGGAGATTTCAATGTCACACAAACCATCTGTACTTTCGAAGATGGAAGCGATATGCAGATGATGCAGAAGTGGCCGGTTAGAACACCACGCCCTTATCAACAAAAGTATCCACCAGTAATCCCTCTTATTACTGGAATGCGTATTCTTGATTTCCTTTTCCCATTGGCAAAGGGTGGTGCAGCAGGTATTCCAGGTCCATTCGGGTCCGGTAAGACTGTAACACAACAATCTCTAGCAAAGTACTCTGACGCACAACTTGTTGTTTACATCGGTTGTGGAGAGCGAGGAAATGAGATGACTGAAGTATTGGACGAATTCCCTCACTTGATAGATCCTAACACTGGAAAACCATTGATGGAAAGAACTGTAATGATTGCAAACACATCCAATATGCCTGTAGCAGCTCGTGAAGCATCAGTTTACACAGGAATTACAATCGCCGAGTACTATCGTGACATGGGTTACGACGTTGCTCTAATGGCAGATTCTACATCTCGTTGGGCTGAAGCAATGCGTGAAATTTCTTCTCGTCTTGAAGAAATGCCTGGTGAAGAAGGATATCCTGCTTACCTATCAACTCGTATTGCCGAGTTCTACGAACGTGCTGGCCGTGTTGAGACCTTGAATGGAGAAGACGGTTCAATTACCGTTATTGGGGCTGTTTCACCACCTGGTGGAGATATTTCAGAACCTGTATCACAAGGTACACTTCGTATTGTAAAGGTATTCTGGGGTCTGGATGCTGGTCTTGCTCGTCAACGTCACTTCCCAGCGATTAATTGGTTGAATTCATATTCACTCTATCCGCAAAGTCTTGACCAATGGTTCAGAGATAACATCGCACAAGATTTCCCTGAAATCCGTACCGAACTATCTGGATTATTGCAAATCGAGTCCGAGTTGCAAGAAATCGTACAACTAGTCGGTTCTGATGCACTTCCTGTTGACCAACAATTGACACTTGAAGTAGCTCGAATGATTCGTGAATATTTCCTACAGCAAAATGGATTCCACGAAGTGGATGCATATTGTGATATTCACTTGCAATATAAGATGGCAAAGGCTATTCTTGCATTCCAAGAATCTGCTAAGTCCGCAATGGCATCTGGATCTCAACTAGGGGATGTAGTAAACGTCCCTTCACGTTCAGACCTAATGCGTGGTCGTTTAAACAAAGGATATATCGATACCATCGATGACATGGTCAAAACCATGCTCGCCGAAATAGCTGCTACCGTGGAGGAGAACTGAGGGGGAATTATCATGACTGGAAAGGAATATAGAACAATAACAGACGTCAAGGGACCTCTAGTTTTCTTGAATAAGACAGAACCTGTTGCTTTTGGTGAGATCGTATCATTACGATTAACCAATGGAACGATTAAGAATGGACAAGTTCTTGATACATCCGATGACATGGTCATCGTCCAAGTGTTCGAAGGAACTGCTAAAATCGATAGAGAAGCAGGTGTTACCTTCATGGGCGACGTTTTCAAGCTCCCTGTATCGGAAGATTTGATCGGACGTATTCTAGATGGTGCTGGAAGACCACGAGACGGTGGACCAGATATCGTTGCAGATGAGAAGGCTGACATTATTGGTGCAGCTATCAATCCGTACAGCCGCCGTAGCCCACACGATTTCATTCAAACTGGAATCTCCGCTATCGACTGTTGTACTTCTTTGGTTCGTGGACAAAAGTTGCCGATTTTCTCAGCATCAGGTCTACCGCACAATGATATTGCATTACAAATTGCACGTCAAGCAAAGTTAACCGGTTCAGATGAAGAGTTTATCGTAGTATTCTGTGCTATGGGTATCACCGCTGAAGAATACAATTTCTTCCGTGCTGATTTAGAGAGAACAGGTGCGCTTGAAAATGCGGTTTTATTCGTTAACTTAGCGGATGACCCTGCTGTTGAGCGTATTATTACACCTCGCCTTGCATTAACTGCTGCAGAATACCTTGCATTCGAAAAGGATTACCACGTACTGGTCATCTATACGGATATGACAAACTACTGTGACGCACTACGTCAAATCGGTGCTGCTCGTGAAGAAGTTCCAGGACGCCGTGGATATCCAGGTTACATGTACACTGACTTAGCAATGCTCTACGAGCGTGCTGGATTGGTTAAAGGAAAGAAGGGTTCAATCACCCAATTCCCTATTCTGACAATGCCTGGTGACGATATTACTCACCCTATTCCGGATTTATCCGGTTATATCACCGAGGGTCAAATCGTTATTTCTCGTGAATTGCATCAACAAGGTATCTATCCGCCGATCAACGTACTACCTTCTTTGTCCCGTCTAATGGGTTCATGTATTGGAGAGAAGACAACTCGAGAAGACCACAAGTCTGTTTCTGACCAAATGTATGCAGCATACGCACAAGGTCGTGAATTACGAGGTCTTGTTGCGATTGTAGGTGAAGATGCATTGAACGAACGTGATAAGCAACTTCTGGAATTCTCCGGTGTTTTCGAGGATAAGTTCCTTCGTCAATCCCGTGATGAGAATCGTAGTATTGAAGAAACTCTCGACCTATGTTGGACTTTGATGGCTCGTATCGACACTAAATATCTAGTACGCCTAGACCAAAAGTGGATTGACAAGTATCATCCTGACAACCGGAAGTGAGTTTTTCCATAGAATAAGGAGAGGAGGTGAAAGTTATGGCACTCGATATTAAACCAACACGCAGCGAACTTATCAAACTCAAGGGGCGCATCAAGCAAACCAAAAATGGGTATAAACTTCTCAAGATGAAGCGTGACGGTCTTTTCCATGAATTTCGTAAGTTATTGTCTGAAATGATTGAGGCTAAGCGAGATCTTACCGACACATACCGTCTAGCAAAGCAACGTATTGACTTAGCTAATGCTATTGAAGGTGGTTTGGCTGTTCGTGCCGCTGCAATAGCAAATACAGCAACTCCGCAAGTTGAAGTTGAAAGGCGAAATATTATGGGTGTTGTAGTGCCAAGTGTCAGTGGAAGTAATTTGAAATCGACCTTCTCGGAAAGAGGAGTTGGATACATCGGTTCTTCACCATATATTGACGAGGCTAGCGATTCTTTTGGTAATTTGATTGAGAAGATTGTCCGTGCTGCAGAAATGGAAGGTACATTAAAAAGATTACTTGCAGAGATTGAAGCGACTAAGAGGAGAGTCAATGCACTTGAATTCAAAGTAATTCCAGAACTAGAGAGGGCGAGAGTTTTCATTCAACTTCGTCTTGAAGAAATGGAAAGAGAAGAAACCTTCCGTTTGAAGAGATTCAAGAATAAGTGAATCCGATTTCACTTTTACCTTCACTTCGGTTGAGGCTGTGTGAGGGATTGATTGAAGACGGAGTGGTGCTGAGCGTTTCTTGAGGTGGATGTTACATGGATGACGATAACAATTCCACGGTCGACCTTGAACAGATGGCTGCTCACAAGAAAGCATGGGACCAGCACGCTCTTTTAGCAAATATCCTAAGTCGTGAATATCATCTACTTGAGCAAATTGGAGGCCGATGGCCAAGTTGGATTATAGATGTCAAACAAGACAGAGATGTTCATGACTGTTTGAAAAAGATCAATTCACATATTGCTAAACTTGGATGGATGGCGAGATTATCGGTCGATGACCCTTGGTTAGTGACAATACTACCTATGCCGGATAGGCAATTTCCGCCAATAAAAGTGCATTTGTTTTTATGGTCCATGACCGCATTAACCGCAACTTTAGCAGGTTCTTTATGGATAGAAAACACATCACCAGATGATGGTTGGTTTGGTTATGGAAACTTCATTGATTCCTTTATTGGATTTACCCTGCCGATATTAGCAACGCTCTTTTTGGCATCGCTGATACAGGTTAGGGCTGCTGCTAAACAAGGTCTCAGGATAGGACATATCGCTCCGATTCCAGATATTTCAATTGCATTTTGGTCGGTGGGATTATTTTCACCATCATCACTAATATGGCCTTTCGGACTATTACTAATCTCATCATTACCTCGGATGAGTTCCCGCCCATGGGATAATCGCAGTCAGTTAGGTAATATCTCAATCATTGCCCCAGGGATAATGATCTGCAGTGGATTTATCTTATGGGTTATCGGAATATTCTTGACTCCAGAATTGATAACTGTTGTTTCAGCGCCGCGTTCTATAGAGCCTCCTTTGTTGGTTAAGTTGTTGGCTGTTTTCTTTTATGACGACCTCACAATTAGGCTTGCTTGGGCACATCCATTGGCCAAGGCCGGTTCAGTTTTGACATTCTTTGGTTGGGTTTCACTGCTCCCGATTCCAACATTCCCTGGTGGCCGATTGATGGTTTCTCGTCTAGGTTCAGTGCTGGCCAGAAATTCTGGCACTCAAGTTAGATTATTCTTCGTAATTCTAATTTTTGCTTGGTTATTCGAAGCCTTTGACGGATTTTCAGTTTGGACCCTTGTACTGGTATTGATCTTACCATTCTTGTATTATATGGGTGGTGAGCCTAGAATACCAATAGTCTTGGATGAGCCTGCGGGGTTGAGTCTTAAAACAGAAAAGAGGCTCGGTATTTTCTTTTTCTTGTTTTTTATGTTGGCATTACCGAGCCAATCTCCTATCTTATTGCATGATGAGTGGCAATCTCCATTGGAATTCAAATTTGACGAAATAGAGGCTGCATCTAGAGGCGATGATGGTGTCTGGATGACCAACTTAACAATTAAAATTATCAATCCATCATTTGTGCAACACTCTTACGCCATCGACGTAGTTAGAGATGGTGGCCAATCTATTGGTGAATGGGATTATGAATGGGATTGTAAGGGTGAAGATTCTCTCAGTATCAACGGTTTAGGATGCGGTGAAGACCTATTGCCTGGGAAATATGCGACCTTTGTCTTGAATATTAGTTGGAATCAATCCACATATTCTCCGATGGGAGAAAATTTCTCTTTGATAATGTTGACCGAGGAAGGTTACAAATTACAATCTCTACAAGTTACCCCTGCACTCGAAGTTTATCCAACATCAGATTGGAATCTTGTCGAGGATAATGGTGAAGTAAAGCGTTGTATTGAATTAAAGGGGGATATCGCTCCTAAAGAGTCTTTACTGGTCAGTTTCCCTAATGCTAACACTGCTTTTACCACTGAAACAAGACTATATTGGATTGAAGGACAAACCGATATGGCTGCAAACTTGAGTGAAATACCTGATGGGATTTGCGTAATCGGGCTAGACCCAATAATTTTGAGAGCATGGGACTTGAATCAAATCTCGCTGAATGGTGTCATTTTCGAGGGCACAATGCCTGCAAAACCACTGAAAGCAATAGTTCCTCTAGACGGTTGGAATATATTCGCTGAAGATCTTCAAGGATATGGAGCCGAATTTGCTACTGGTGGGCTACTTACGCAAGGTCAACATTGTCCAATTGACTCTCATATTAGCACCCCTCCAAGTCCATCAGATGGTGACTGGATCTGGGATATGAGTGTTAGAAAAGAAGGCCAAATTCCGGCGATTGTAAATGAAACAAATTTGACCTTGCTAATGGAAGAGGGCGTGAATGTTAGTTTGTGTCAAAATCAATTAAATCCGAATCCACAAACATCCTTTGCAGTTGAACTAGGACCTGAATTAATCTTAGTCCGTTCAAATATTAGTTATCGTCTATGGAGTAATATTTGGGCAGCTGCAATCAATGGAACCCTCATCTCTTCAGAAAGCATGTCCACATTCTCATTTTATAATCCTTCAAACTCTTCAATTCCGGTGATGGTGACGAATACGGGTAGCGGGTCTCCGTGGCAAATAATGAATAGTTCAACATCACTTGAACAAGGTATCAACCAATTCAGTTTCATGCCATCAAATAGTACATTTTCTACTATGTGGATTAGTCATCAAGATGGTGGAGTAGTAATTCACCTAGGCAGTTATATCTGAGGTCTGAAAATGAGAATTTCTATTTTGGGTGTAGGGTCCATCGGGACATTATTTGCAGCACTTTTGTCGCGTACTGAGCATGAGATTCATCTTCATGGACGGGGCGAACATATGGCTATGATTACAAAAAATGGGATTACTGTAACCGGTGAGGAACCATTTTCTGTAGAAAGTCAAAGATTTGAGTTGTCTTTTGATGAAGTTGGAATTCCTAGTCATTTTGATAATAGTTCCGATGTAGTAATACTCGCAGGAAAATCTCGTTCCCTTGATGAATTGTGCAACTTAGCCTCCAAATTACTCAAAACAGATGGCATTGCATTCGCTATTACCAATGGATTAGGCAATGTTGAGAGGCTTTGCCATCAATTGGGTATGCATAGGGTCGTATATGCTTCAACAACCCACGGAGCAAACATTGCATCTCCTTCACAAGTTCGCTGGGCAGGAAAGGGCCAATTACATCTTGCAAATACGGTGATGTCGCAGAATGATAAATTGAATGATTTCAATGAAAGTCTCGTCGGCAGTGGAATAAATTGTGAGATAGTTGAAGATGGTCGCAGTTTAATTTGGAATAAAGTTTTGATAAACATCGCAATCAATCCTCTCGCAGCTATGGCAGGGGTAGAAAACGGGGAATTATTGGGCGCAGAAATGTTTGCCAATGCAGTATTTACTATGATAGAAGGAGCCAATGTTGCTAGGGCGGAACAGATAGATGTCGGTACAAATCAACAATTAGAAGATAATCTGCGGCAAGTATTACTTTCAACATCTTCAAATTCATGTAGTATGCTCGAAGATGTGAAGGCAGGAGCAACCACTGAAATTTCAGTTTTAAATCGGGAAATAGTCAATCGGGGAGAAAAACTTGGCATTAGTACTCCATTGAACAATATGCTTGCTTCAATAATTGAACTGATCACTCCTTGACCAGGTCTTGATTAAAATGGAGTCCGCAGTTTTCTTTTCTTGCTATGGCATCTTCGGTAACAAGTTGGCCGACCAATATTAGATTTCTCAGTTCAACAATTGAACGTGTTGGTATTGATCCCCTCCATAATCTATCAACTTCTTGCCCTAATAACTCTAGTCGCCTTGCAGCCCGATTTAATCTGCTAAAACGTCTTACGATTCCAACTTCTTGCGTCATGGTTTGCCTCAATGCATTCCTATCATGGACTACGGGAGTGTGCTCGGATAGATTTTCGAGTCCATCGGCTCTCCAATCTGGCAGTTCATTTTGATGTTTAGTCGGAGGGTTTGAGATGATATGTTCGGCTGCTCTTGCAGCATACACTACCGCTTCTAGCAAACTGTTTGAGGCTAAACGATTTGCACCGTGCATTCCAGTACATGCGACTTCACCAATAGCAAATAAACGTGGAAATACTTGGCCATTATCTTTGACAAAAGGGCGGCCTATATCGTCTACCAGTAAGCCCCCAACCGCATAATGAGCAGCAGGTGAAATAGGCAGAGGGTCATGTCCAAGTTTCAAACCATGCCTTTTCAATCTAGAACTAATAGTTGGGAAATGCGAGTTAAGAAGATCCTCATCTAAGTGTGAGGTTACTAGGAATACATGTGATTTGCCTGTGATTTTCATTTGTCTATCAATGGCTCTAGCAACAATGTCGCGTGTCGCCATAGAACCCATTTTCGAATATTTTAAAGTAAACGAATATGGCTCGGGTGACACGATTCTATCATCTTTTTTACACTGAATTTGCCATTTATTTAATCCCTCTTCATCAAGTATTACGCCGCCTTCTCCTCGCATCGCTTCTGTGATTAAGAACGGTCTATCACTTTTCACTGCTAATGCCGTAGGATGGAATTGGATATATGCGAGATTTTTGACTGTTGCACCGGCTCTGAACGCCATTGCCAAACCATCCCCTGTAGCAACACTTGGATTAGTTGTTTGAGACCACAATTGACCAAAGCCCCCAGTTGCTAAGATTAGGGTGTCGGCATGGACTGTCAATACCGTTTGAGATGTTTGGTCCAAACACCAAACTCCAGATATACCTGCATTAGGATTTCCATGTTCGCTCTGAATAAGGTCAATTGCCAGATGGTTGGGCATTAATTCAATTTTGTCGTGCATCTCAGCTGTTTGGCTAAGGGCTCTTTCAATTTCCTTTCCTGTAGCATCCTTGGAGTGTAAAATACGTCTACTCGAATGGCCGCCTTCCTTTGCCAAATGGAATCTGCCCTCAACATCTTTTTCAAAATCAACGCCAATGTCTAGCAAATCTTGTATTCTATCACTCGCTTCATTAATTACGCTATTCACGACTGAAATATCGCACTGCCCATCTCCACTTTTTAGAGTGTCCTCAATGTGGGAGGTAAGGCCAATTCCATCTGTTTTGTCAAGAATTGCAGCAATGCCTCCTTGAGCCCAATTAGTCGATGAATCAATAGGTCTCTGTTTGGTAATTACTTTGACAAAATGTCCAGCATTTGCAAGACGAATTGCACAAAATAATCCAGCGATTCCACTGCCTATGATGACGATTTGAGAAGCGTCACTCGTCCTCATTAGTATTGCCACAACACCGCACTTCTTCACGGCATCGGTTGCGATAGCACTATGAAATAGATGCGGATAAAGAAGTACATGGCGGGGTCGAAGAAGAAGATTTCAACCCTGCTCGGTATTACTATGATCGCATTTGTGATCTCCAATGTTCAATTCGGTATCATTGCACCGATTGCAATAGATGGCGCTCCTAATTCTACACTCAATGTATTGAAACTGACCGAGCCACAATGCTCCTTTGATGCGATAGCAAGTAGCTTGGAAAGTAGTGGCCAGAGTTATTGTCTGGGTTCTACTGGTGATTGGGGCGGTGTAGATTTCCTCATGCTCCTAGAAGGATTGGTACTGGTCTTATTTGGGCGCTTCAAATTCCCTAAAGGTGCTGCATGGGCAGCAAGGTCTAGAAAATTAGTCATGACCACCGGTGGAGTTTTATTCTCACTCGCCATTCTTGACAGGTTACAACTGCTCCCTACATCTGTTAATTCAACTGGTTTGGCTGAACTAATGCCTATCCATCTGTCGCCTTGGGTGATGCAAATAGGAATTGCAATACTGGGTGCCATTTTACTAAGAGGGCCGAAATACTGGGATTCTGAAGCACAACAATCAACTCAGGTTTCAATTGAACAGAGAAGAGTGATTGCCGATAAATTCCGTTCTACTTTCACACCTCAAGCCAGCGCTGTTGGTGCCGATAGTATTGCTATGTCAAGAACTTCTAATTTGTTGAAAAGGGATAAACATTTATCGATGCGAAAGTCAAGTTATGGTGTTAAGGTATTTGCAACGTGCCCATATTGCGCGGGAACCGGGTGTAAAAAGTGTGCTAACAAAGGCACATTGTGAGTCTTTTCAAGAACTAATAAGTTCAATGATTGGGTGTCTAATGAGTGCATCTGGCTTTTTCGCTTTAGTATTCGAAAGCGCTCTACTGGTCCGTTGACAAAGCCATTGTTTAAGACCCGTCGCGAGTGGTGAGGGGATTAAGGTCGGGGCGAAATTCTCGGCAATGAGGGATAGGGATGTATCTTAAAGCACTAGAAGTATGTAATTTTAAATCGTTCAAAGGGGAAGTAACAGTTCCTTTGGACAGGGGTTTTACAGCGATTACTGGACCTAATGGCTCCGGGAAATCAAATTGTGGTGATGCGATTCAATTCGTATTAGGTCCTCGTTCAAACAAGGTTATCCGTGCTCAGAATTCAAAAGATTTGATCTTCAATGGCGGCAAAAATAACAAACCAGCACGCTCATGTTCAGTCACATTAGTATTTGCCAATCCTACATTAGCCAATGGTCGTAGACGCCTTCCAATCGATTTAGAAGAAGTCCGCTTATCTCGTACTGTTCGCTTGACCAAAGCAAATAATGCGGTAACCCAATATCTCCTTGATGGTGTTGAGAGTACTCAAAAATCATTCCACAGACTCCTAGGTGCTGCAAATGCTCGCCCAGATGGATACAATATCGTCCTACAAGGCGATGTCACTAATCTAGCGAAAATGACTTCTAAAGAACGCCGCAAGGTGCTAGATGGCGTTGCTGGTGTCACTTCATATGATGACGAGATAAGAAAGGCGGATAAACAAAGAGATCAAGTTGAAGGATACATCGAAAGAATCGGTATGCTTGAAGAAGAGCAAAAAGGCCGCCTTAAGGATTTGAAGAAAGAGAAAGATCTTGCGATTAAAGTAAGAGATTTGGTGACGGAATTAACAGAGTCAAGAATCATTTCCTATCAGTCCAAATACGCATCACAAAAATCAGAAATCGCTTACCAAGTCAACGAACAGAGCAGATATCTTACAGAATCAAACGACCTTAAAGAAGAAGTAAGGCAAGGGAGTAAAATTCTCCTTGGACTGGAGGACCAAATCGGTGAATTGCAAAAAGAAATCGATGCTCTAATGGGTGGGGATACCAATGGATTGCAGCAACAGATTCAGAACCTTCAAGTTACCATTGCCACCAATGGGGATTTGATACGGGATGCTGAAGAAAAAGATATAGAAGACAAACTCGAATTACAAGAGTTATTCGACAGCCTCCAAGAAGCAAAACAATCCCTGACTACGTTTGCCGAGAGCCTTTCTTCAGCAAGAGGCGATTTGGAAAATGCAAAAATAGCATTTCAAGAAGCTGAACAAGAAGAAGCAGATGTAAGTACGCTGCTGGAATCATCTGGCGAATCAACTGCTCAATTATCACGCAATTTATCAAAGGCAACCGAGAATGTTGAACTCTGTCGAAAAGCAATGGCGGATGCTCAAAGTGAGGTTGACCGTACTGCGGCTCAAGCAGAAGTGATCGAGGAACAATTAGTCGCTGCCCAAGATGCCGCTGAGGAAGCACGAATGGCCTTTGAGGAACTAGAATTAAAAGGCGAAGAATTTGGTGGTGAGAACCCAGAAAAAGACAGGGCGAAACTTGCAACTGAATTGCATGCATCACAAAACGCTGAATCAAAATTATCCGAAGAATCACAACTTGTCGAGAATCGGCTTCGTGAAACTGAACGTAAATTGATTAGTGCAAGAAATGAAATGGAATCTAGGACTGGTGCTAAGGGATTAGCAGGCGGTTCAGCAGCTGTAATTGCAGCAAGAGATAGAGGTGAATTACGCGGCATCATTGGAACCATAGCAGAATTATGCGCTCCTAAAGACAATTCTCATGAAGATGCTCTATCGGCCGCAATTGGCGGTGGAATGACCTCTGTTGTTGTTGAAAATGATGAAGTTGCAGCAAACGCAATCAAATGGCTTTCAGAGAAAAGGGCTGGAAGAGCAACATTCCTACCTCTAAATCGATTAGCAAATACTAGGGCAGCCGGTAAGGCTGTAATGGTGGCAAGAAAACCAGGTGTTGTTGGATTTGCATATGAATTACTTGATTATGACCCTAGAATCGATATCGCGGTTCGCTTTGCTTTGAGAAATACTCTCATTGTAGATTCAATGTCAACCGCCCGAGCAAATATGGGCGGTGTGAGATTAGTAACACTGCGTGGCGATGTTACCGAAACAGGTGGTGCAATGATCGGTGGTTCTAAGCGCAAAATGTCAGTTTCATTTGGTGGCAGAGTACAAGGTGCAAATGAAGTTGAATCACTTACAGCGGAAGTAGAAAGACTAAGATTAATGTCAGAAACTGTAAATGGGGCACTCATAGATGCTAGAAAGGTTCAATCAGAAGTAAGGGCTAAAATCAATACACTGACAGATGGAGAACATGCTTCAAAGCAACAAGAATGGCGTGCTGAACTAAAGCAAGCCAGGACAAATCACAACAAATCGTTGGGAGCAGTTGCTGATATCGAAAGAAAATTAAGTACTTTACAAAGCCAAGCGAGTCAAACACTCGCTGCATTAGATGTTGCCCAAAAACAATTTGAGCAATCTGAGAGTGATAGAACTGTAGCACAAGCAAGTCTGGAACATGCCAGCCCAGCACATCTTAAGGAACGATTACACAAGGCTGAAGTCAAGCGATTAGAAGCTCAAGGATTGAGGAATAGGGCCCAAGATGCACTTGCTAGTGGTTCAGATCATAGGGATTTATTGGATAGCAGAGTTGTTGAATTGGATGGGAGAATCTCTTCAATCGATAGTGCGATTGTATCTCGCAGCGAAAAGATAGACTTAATGCAAGCAGCCATAGCAACCGATTCTATAGAGTTGACTGCTAAGGAAATTGAGCGTTCAGAATTCCTTGAAGAAAATCAAGGATTGGAGAATGAGCGTGTTCAATTAGTTGAGGAAAGGGCTTCGCTAAGGGCAGATTTAACTCAGAAAGTAAATGATGCAACCTCTCGTAACCAAATGGCCGAAGAAATCGGCCGTTCACTGACATTAAAGCAAGAAACACTGAGTGATTTATTGTCTGAAATGTCCGATTCTAATATTGAACCAGCACAAATCGATGTTACCCTGCCTAGCGTTGGGGATGCGGAAAAGAAAGTTAGAGTTCTTGAGCGTCGCCTTGAAGGATATGGTCCTGTCAATATGCTAGCGATTGAGCAATACGATCATTGTCAAGAAAGACTCGATGGAATGAGAGATGATTTCAAAACATTACAGAGCCGCCGTAAGCATTTATTGGATGTTACAGAGCAATTAGAATCTCAGCGAAAGGAACGCCTGCTAAATGTTCTAGAGAAGGTAAATGAGAATTTCAAGGTCGCATATAATGCTCTAAGCGATGGAGGACGTGGTGAATTATTCCTTGAAAATCCAAACGAACCATTCAAGGGTGGCCTAGAACTTTGGGCACAACCACGTGGGAAATCTGCTAAGGTGACACGCCACCAACTATCGGGTGGAGAACAATCAATGGCAGCACTTGCTCTGATTTTCGCAATACAGGATTACGACCCTAGCCCATTCTATTACTTCGATGAAGTTGACCAAAATCTGGACGGGTATAATGCTGAAAGAATCGCTAAGATGTGCAGTGAACGTTCAAAGAGAGCGCAATTCATCATGGTGACTCTGCGCAAGGTTTCATTGCGCTTAGCCGACCATCACATCGGAATTACTCACGGTGGCGATGGATGTAGTCGTCGTATTGTTGATTTCGACAAGGAAAGAGCATTGGAATTGGGTGCTAAGGCTTTGAAAGAAGCGAATGCAGCATCTGAACAAAACCAATCGCGTATCGATGAAGCAGCGGCGGCCTCAATTGAGATGCCATTGGTTCCTGATTCATTGGAAGCCCCTAGTTCACTAGGAGGTATTTTGTCACTTTTGAATGATAAATTCGCAGAAAGCGATGCAGAATCAAGCACCCTTGCTTCTTTGAGCGAACGCACTGCCGATATGACTGAAGATATTGAGGAGAGAGTAGAACTTTCTAAAGCAATATTAGCGGAAGAAGATGAAGAAGAAGATGCAGAAGAAAATTACGAGTCTGAAGTTGAGCAAACACAAGTTGTTGGCGAAGAGGAAACATTGGAGTGAGAATAATGGCAGAACATCAGGCTGTTTTGGATAAATGGTTCCTCAGGCAGGACATCATAGACCAATTACTGGAATCTGGTGAAGAAAGTGGTGAAGCTCAGTCCTTTAGTGACCGTATTATTGCTATCGCAAAAACTGAAGAAGCTGAACATCAAAGTCTAGAAGATCCTTTCGATCGTTCTGTAGCATTAGTTCTATCATTGGTTAGAGAAGAAGGCCTAGATGCCTGGAATATCGATTTGTCGGCATTCTTGAAAGTATTTACTACAAGAGTAAAATCACAAGCATCAGGATTAGATTTACCCGCATGTGGTCGATTAATTCGGCTTTCGTGGGAGGTCTTGAATCATCAAGCAGCAACATTGTTTGAAAGGGTTCAACGTGCTGATGAAGAAGATGATTGGGATGATGAAATGGAATTCGGCTGGGAAGCAGAATATGATGATGAAGCATATTTCTTTACAAATGCAGTCCTTGAAGGTGGTGCAGACTCTGTTTTACCTTCACTATTTGACGAGAGAGTGCGTAGGGCTGAAGGTCGACCAGTGACTCTCGGTGAATTGTTATCTGCATTCAAGGATGCTGCAGATGATGCAGAAGAATTGAAATTGAGAGAGGCAAATAGAATTGCTCACGAAAAAGAATTATCTGAATACCTATCCGATATTGGTGGCAGAATGCACAATGAAGACCTAGAAGGTGATATTGAACGCTGCTGGCGAGCATTGAGGCAATCATGTCTCAAAGCAGGGACCAATAAGGTCCCGGTTGCAGATGTTATGGGGGAATTGAAACTAATCCTAGAGCAAACATTTGGTTCAGTGCCAGAAGGATATCAAGATGAAGCCAAAGTCTCTTCATTTATTGCAGGTTTATTCCTGACGCACCGTGGAATTGCTAGCATTTACCAAGATACTGTCCCAGATGGAATAATCTATCTTGAAGATATAAGACCAAACAATAATTTTACTGAAATTATTGAAATGATAAAATCGGAACAGGAACAAGAATCAGTTCGTATCCAAGAACAAGTTACAGGCTCACAACGTCATACAGACAATTTGTTAGATCGGGCTAAGAAGGCCAAGGTGAAGGAAGAAAAATCACTGAAAAAGGCTGTTGAATTATCGCAAACTGAAGATGCCGTTGAAATCGTATTGGGCCCAGAACAAGTACAGCATATCACTACTCAAGAGAACGCCTTTGAAGCAGATCAAAGCAACCCTGAAACTGTTGAGGAATCATTGGGTAATCATGAGTGGTTAGTGGAGTAAGGAGTTATTTACATGAGTGAACTACCATTGGAATCATTACTTGAAGCAACATTGTTCGGAGCAGGTCGTTCAATGACAATTTCAGAATTATCGGAATCATTAGGCTATGATGCTGAAGAGATGATAGATTCTCTTCATTCACTTAGAGCCACCTTGAAGCGCCGCAGAGGCGGCGCTCTACAAATCGCAGAAATTGGTGACCGCTGGGCTATTGAAGTCAAACCACAAATTGCAGATCACCTACCTAAAGAAGCAAGAACCGAAATACCTCAAAAACTACTCAAAGCCGCTGCTTTGATAGCATATCATCAGCCTATGGCTCAATCTAGATTGGTTGAGTTATTGGGGCAAAAGGCATATGATTACGTCCGAGAACTGGCGCAGTTGGGAATGGTTGATCGTAGAAAAGACGGCAATACTCGTAGATTGATTACCACGAGAAGGTTTTCGGAGTCCTTTGGTTGCCCATTTACTGAAAGAAAGAAGGTAAAGGCATGGTTTAGAGAACAGGTTCAATCATCTGGTATGCTAGATGGGATGGTCGGTGCTGAAACACTGTTGGAAGAAGAGGACATCGACTTGACAGTACAATCAACCCTGCCTATTTCAGAGCAAGCAGAAGAGTGAAATCATTCATTTCTTAGTTGTTCAAGCAACTCTTGGACTTTAGTTTGAGTTTTTGGACCCTTGAAAGCCTGTAATCGCTGTGCGATGATTTCTACTTCATCATCTGAAGCGCCTGCGCTAACTGCCATATTGCGTGAATGCAGTTTCATGTGCCCAGCTTGAATTCCGCTGGTTGATAGCGCTCTGAGGGCTCCTAAGTTTTGTGCTAATCCGGATGCAGCGATGACACCTGCTAATTGTTGAGCGGAATCGACACCTAGGATGGCCAAATTAGCCCTGGCAACTGGGTGTACCTTACTCGCTCCCCCGACAATCCCTACGGCCATTGGGGTCTCGATAGAGCCCACTAGGTCACCATTCTCATCTTGTACCCATTGAGTCATTGATGAGTATGTTCCCGACTGATGTGATGCCCACGCATGGCATCCTGCTTCTATTGCTCTCCAATCCTGTCCACAGGCTACTGAAACGCTACTGATGGCATTCATCACTCCTTTGTTATGTGTGACGGCTCTAAAGGGGTCTGCGATGGCGAAATGATATGCTTCTAATATTCCGGCGATTATTTGCAATCCATTTTCACGAGTTCCATCATCTGATAACTCCTCTGCAGTAAAAGTGGCCTCTGCTCTTGCTAATCGGTGTGCTGCGAGGTTGGATAGGATCTTCAAATGGACTCTTCCACCAGTTAGTCTTTCAACTTCAGGGGCAATTAGTTCGGCCATTGTATTGACTGCATTTGCACCCATGGCGTCTCTTGTGTCAACTAAAATGTGCAATATTAGCATTGGGCCGGATAGACTTTCAATTACTCTCAATTCTATTTCTTTACATCCGCCGCCCAGTTTGATCATGGTACTTGGCCGGTCATTGCATATTTTCATCAATTCCTCTTTGGAATCTTCAATACTAGAAATCGCTGCTGGAATGTCATATAAATCTAGAATCTGTAATTGTCCAATCATCATTGGACCGTCATTATTTGTCCTGAAACCGCCCCTAGAAAGGCAACGCTTAGCCATATTGGATGCTGCGGCAACAACACTAGACTCCTCTAAACAGAATGGTATTAGGTAGTGCTTTCCATCGATAACAAAGTTTGTTGCTACTCCGACCGGTAAGGACATGGTTCCAATTACATTCTCGATCATATTGTTGGCAGCATCTTCAGATAACTCTCCATGGGCTGCCAGTGCATCGATTTGCTCTTGGCTGAGGTCTGCTGCTTCGGCTACGATTTGCCTACGTTCGGCAACAGTTAATTGGAAAAAACCACTGAGGCGACTATTTTCAACTGACATATTGCTTCCTCTGTGCTAAGCCACTAATCTCAATCACATCAAGACATCGCTTGATTCGGTCTTGATGTATTGTTTTTACATTTCTTAGATTGCCCGGTTGTTAACGCGTTTAACACTTCGCCTAACGCGTTAACAATGCGTTAATGCTGCGTTAATTTGGCCTTGAAAGCCTCTATCTTGGCGCTATGGTGATTTGATTAGCGTGTCTTAACACGTCTTAGATGTCTCTTGAATAGGTCAAACAATAAATACCCATTGGGGATTGCTCGGGATATGCGGGTAGAAGGTAAAGAGATTGAACTACCGCTCTTATTGCAGAACCCATTTTCCACAGCACCGCTCGAAGGAGGGCAAAAAAGCCTGTTAGTGGGGCGTAATGAGGTATTTGATGGCCTAGCCCAACACATCCATTTCCGCTCAACTAGGCGTATTTTGATGGTGGGTAGTGTCGGTTCTGGGCGAACTTCATTGTTGAGGTGCTTGGGTAATGAGGCGCCACTTTCGCTGCACTTAGACCATATTCATGCATCTACTCCTGCTAAAAGCCTGTTGGAATCATTATATCGCGGATTAGTTGGCCCGAATATTCCTCCACACTACTCAGCGATCGTTTCTGAAATGGTTGAAACGAGTAAATCTTTCACAGATAAACTTCCACTGGTGGTAATCGATGTGCCTACCATTGATTCTGCAGTTCTAAACGTGGCACTAAGAGATACTTTACCCGTAATAGAAAGACTGCAAGTCTTGATGGTAGTGGTGTTGGATCATAAACAAAAAGTGCACTTGCCCGAAGAGGTGTCAAAGAGGTTTGAGATTGTCAATACGCTGAATTCACTAAGTGTCGAATCGGTTCAAGAGCTGGTCAATCTAAGAATCCGTTCGGTTTGCAAAACTCCATATTCATTGCTAAAAGAGGATGCTGAGCACCTACTGGCTACAACTGACGGGCTTCCTGCCTCGATTATCAGGGTGATGAGGGATGCTGTGGATAACAATCGAATGGCACAAAACCGAGGGGCCCAGGGTAGTGTGAATTACATTTCTCAAGATAGAAGGGGATTCGATACGAGTGCAATATTGCCTACGCAACAGCCCGAAGCATCTACAACGGGAATTTTCACCTCTATACATGACCTATCTGCTAATACTTTGACACCTGAGTCAAGTATTGTAGAAAACAGTGATGATGCCAAATTAGACGCCTCTATGGCAGATAATCACCAAAGCGATATTTATGACGGACAAATGGGCGAATTAGGGAATAGATTAGGAGACGAATACTTCATAGCGGACGAAAAACCAATAGGATCTTCAGAAGATGATGATGTAGAGATCATGGATGCTTCTAACGATTGGCAATCTAGGCCTCAAACCGATGAACCGGATAGCGAAATAACGCAAGATGATAATTTCCAAGAAATACATGGCCCGGGGGGTTCACTTTCCGGATTCGATTTGGATTTAGATGATTTGGGCAGTTCAAAGGATAACGACGACCCTCTAAAAGAAACGCCATTTGATGTTTTTGATAGTGAGGAGATCAATAATGAAACAGATAGGCCAATCTCATTGGAAATGGCAGGGATGTTCGGATCACTGGTTGGAAGAATGAGAGGCGCACCAGCGAAATCAGTTCAGAATCCGAATGATTATGAAAAATCAGATGCTGAAGATGGGGCGGAATTGTGGATGGCGAAAGGGTCTAATCTGCTCGATGAATCAAGCGATGAGGAATTAGAAGGGGATGGTACAGCAATGCTGCATGACGAAACAGGCTTCATAGATGACGATTTAGAAGATGCTCTCGAGGACGAAACTAGTTATTCGAATGATGAAAGTAATTATCAAGATACAGAGAACATGGGATTAGATTCTGGCTTTGCCTCAATAGGCGATATGAAAACGTTCTCAAATCTAGTCAATGCACTTCAAACTGCTTTACTGGTACCACAAAAACAAGATGGTACTATTGACCGAAGGAGATTGATCGATGCTCTTACAAGTTTGAGGCAACCAAAGGCCGGGGAGCGAATTTCCCACCCACTAAATGCGAGCGTATTATCGAATTTATCACCGCATGAAGCAGTTGTTGTCGCAACAGCAAATGAGAGAAAGTATTCTCCATCGGACCAAGAGTTACTCCAAGAATTAAACATAAAACGGGCTAGACTGTCACAAATAAGTAACCGCTTACATAAGGGTGGAATCCTTAATGCTCGTAAAGTTGGAAAAAGCCGGCTGTTCACATTAACTCAATCTGCAAGAGCCCAATTGAGTGCATGGAATATGATGGGAGGTGAGTCCTAATGGCTTGGGAAATCACTTGGTCTAAGCAAACACCAAGCATTATTTCGACCATCGCAGCAAGCGAAGGCGGATTAGTTGTTAGTAACGGTCTAAACCTATCTTTCTATGAGCATGATGGCAGTGAAAGATGGTCTGTCGATATGCCATTCAAAGTTCACGCAATAGATAGCGGTCAAGGTCTTCTTGGAGTCTTAGCTGCTCATGGATTCTATGTTATGTCAACGAGAGATGGTTCATTACTCCACGAAGGCAGAAGTAGCCCTGGAGGCTTTACTGGAATAAAAGCGAGACCAGGCGGTGGCTGGGTCTTATCTGGTAGAGATGGAAACATGCATCTTTTCTCGCAGGAAGGAAGAGGAATCCGTCGTATGGACAGTGGAATGGTTAGGAGATTACTTGGCTGGCTGGATAGAGAGCATTTGATGTGGCAGGCCAGCGATGGAAAAATTTGGTGTGGTAGATTGACCGGTTCGGACAAGAAAAGGTGTCTTGAAGACAGAATTTGGAGTTGGTCAAGCGAATTAGTAAATGGCAGAATCATATTACAATCGAGCGATGGCAGTTTATGGCAAGGTATTCCTCATCCATTCGGATGGGATGATTTGATCCGACTTGAACAAGACTCCATAGAAGCCATGGAAGGAATAAATAGTGCTGATGGCTGGTGGGTACTAGGCATTGAAGGGCGTCTTTATCATCTTTCAAGGACTTTGGAAGAAGATGTTGAAACTCTCGGTGAGTCTATGGATTTAGGAGATATACTCGTAGGTCTTACACCAGATTCGATGGTTACGGCAACACGTTCAGGCTTGATTCGCAAATGGTCTGCACCACATCTAGCACAGTCCGAGCGCAAAGGGCGATTTGAAGCTGCAGCAGAGGCTGCAATGGCAAGAAACTGGGAGGAAAGAAAAGATTTATTCATCCGAGCCCAAAATGCGGAAGATGAAGGAAAATTATCGATAGCAGTGGAATTGTATGGTGCTCTTGGACGTAAAGAAGATGTTCGTCGCCTCTTGCAAAGACAAAAGGAGGGTGGCGAATGAGTGATGAACTTATTGAACTGACAGAAGAAAGGGTATTGCATTATCTTGACGTTACAAAAAGAGCAAGACAAAAAGCAACACCTCTCCATTCAGAAGGTAGCGACCAGTCCGCCCAATTAACGATAATGATGAGGATGGCGGATGATTATTGTTCGGATGCGCATCATTTTTTGAAGATTGGAGATAGAGTAAGGGCGTTTGGAGCAATAAATTACGCTCACGCTTGGATAGACGCAGCCGTAAAATTAAGATTACTAGATGGGCATGGCGATGATGTCTTATTCACCCTGCCTTAAC